>JAABUZ0100006802.1_pt1 | contig 14116 bp, 15 predicted proteins | sample 5562091 | NCBI WGS metagenome assembly JAABUZ01 (sample SAMN12813069, study PRJNA571459) | rock metagenome | isolation source: Antarctica rocks | place: Antarctica: Victoria Land, Linnaeus Terrace sud | collected 2015-12-21 | reverse complement strand
GTCGGCCACGGTGAGGACGTCGAAGATGACGAGTACGGCGGGGACGGCGGCCTGCAGCGTGGTCGTGGGCCGGCTGACGTGCATCCGATGCTGCAGGACGCCGAAGTCCGGCTGCCCCCGCTCGTTGAACGCGACGATCTCGCCGTCGAGGGTCGTGTCGGCGGGCAGGGCGGCGGCGAGCGGCTGCAGCTCGGGGTAGCTCGGGGCGATGTCGCGGCCGTTGCGGGACTCGACGGCCAGCGTGCCGTCGGGCCGCGCGCGCAGGATGGCGCGGACCCCGTCCCACTTCAGCTCCAACGCCCACCGCCCGTCCTCGGGCGGCAGTCCGCCGGTGGTGGCGAGCATCGGCGCGGGGAGCACGCACCCAGCCTGCCCGCTGAAAGCAGTTCATCGAGCAGGTGGACGTGTACGAGGTGCAGGCCGCGTTCGTTGGGGTTTAGCTCCGCAGCAAAACCCGCATGTCGCGGAGGACGCGTCCAGTCTTGCCTTCTCACACTCCGCATCGCATGATGCGGTGTGTGAGTAGAAGTCGTCCGCAGCTCGCTCCGATCTTCCGGAGTGAGACGCAGCTGCAGATCATGGCGCTCCTGTATCTCGAGCCGGACCGACACTTCGCCGTGCCCGAAGTGGTCGCCACCCTGCGCGCTCCCCAGCCGACCGTGGCGCGGGAGATCGACCGCCTCGTCGCAGCCGGGCTGCTCGAGACCGAGCTCGTTCGTGGGCGACGGTCGGTATGGGCATCGGCCGACTCGCCCCTCTTCCCGGAGCTGCACTCGCTGCTGCTCAAGACAGTCGGTCCCAAGCCAGTCATCGAAAGCGAACTCATGGGGCTCGAGGGGACCTGGCGCGCGATGATCTACGGCTCGTGGGCGCGGCGGTTTGCCGGAGAGAGCGGACCCGTCCCCGCCGACATAGACTTACTCCTCGTCGGGGACGTCGACGTCCAGGACGCTCGTGAGCGCGCCGAGCGAGCGAGCGAACGTCTCAGACGAGACGTCACCGTCACCGTCGTGAGTCGCGCCGAGTGGGATTCCACCGACTCCGGCTTCCTCCGCGAGCTACACGCGGCCCCGCTGGTCGAGCTGTCCGTGCCGGCGGCAGCATGACCGGCCTGCCGGCCGCGGTCACGCAGCTGATCGCCGCCGGGCGCATCGAGCGCGTCCCACGCGACCTGGCCACGGCGCGCCTGCGTCTACACCGGGCCGAGGAGAAGCTCGCGGTCGCCAACACCCTGGCGACGATCGATATCGAGGTCGCCTACGTCACTGCCTACGACGCGGCCCGCGTCGCCCTCACTGCCCACATGCTCGCCGCAGGTCTGCGGGTCCCGGCGCGGCCGCGCGCCCATGAGACCGCGTGCTCCCAGCCGTCCCCCAGGTCGTACAGATAGGTGAACGACGACCCCCAGCGCCTTCAGCGTCACGCCGGTCTCGTCGCGCTCAGCGTCGTCCCAGTCGTCGTCCGACGCCGGTCCGAAGTGCCGGTATGCACCGTCGAAGACGCGGCCCGACAGGCTCCCAAACGCCGAAGAGCTTCCACCCGCACGGCCGCATCCCGGGCGCCGCGACGGTGTGGTCACGGCGCGCCGGGCTATGCCTTCGGGGCGCCTCCCGGCGGTGCGGGTCAGTGGCTGGTGGCCGCCGCCGGGGCCGGGGTGTGGCGGGCGATCTTCGGGGCCTTGACGAGACCGGCGACCAGGGTGAAGGCCAGCAGGAGGAACAGGGCGCTGGCGATGAACGCGTGGTCCGCGCCGTACGCGAAGCTGTGACCCTTGACCGCCGACCCGAAGATCGTGACCAGTACGGCGACACCGAGCGTGCCCCCGAGCTGCTGCGTGACGTTGACCAGGCCGGAGGCGGCGCCGGCGTCGGCGGCCGGCACCCGGTCGAGCGCGGCGGAGGTGAGCGTGATGAACGCGAGGCCGTTGCCGGCCCCGAACAGGAGCAGGCAGACGACGACGTTGGGATACGTCGAGTGGGAGGTCAGCGTGCTCGCGAGCAGGAACCCGGTGCCGGCGAGCGCGGTGCCGGCGAGCATGAGGACCTTGCCGTTGACGCGGTAGACGAGCACCTTGCTGGTGACTTGGCTGATCGCGAAGACGGTCAGCGGCATCGGCAGGAAGGCGATGCCGGTCTGCAGCGAGTCGTAGTGCAGCGGCCCCTGGAGGAACTGGCTGAGGAAGAAGAACATGCCGTACATCCCGGCGAACATCAGGCCGCGGGAGACGTTGGCGGTGGTGCGGCTGGCGTCGGCGAGCAGCCGCAGCGGGGTGATGGGCTCGGCGGCGCGCTGCTCGATCGCCACGAACGCGGTCAGCAGCACGACCCCGGAGATGAACGCCGCGAGCGTGACCGGGCTGCCCCAGCCGTCGGTCGCCGCGTTGACGAAGCCGAAGACGAGCGAGCCCATGCCGAGCACGGAGGTGAGGGCACCGGCGAGGTCGAACTCGCCGTGCTTGCGGGTGGTCTCGGGGAGGACCTTGCGGCCGGCGATCCAGACGAGCGCGCCGATCGGGACGTTGACGAACATCACCCAGCGCCAGGACGCGTACTGGGTGAGGACGCCGCCGGCGATCAGGCCGATGGCCGCGCCGCTGATGCTGACGGCGGTGAACAAGCCGATGGCGCGCAGCCGCTCGCGGCCCTCGGGGAACATCGTGGTCAGCAGCGCGAGGCTGGACGGTGCGGCGAGCGCGCCGCCGACGCCCTGCAGCGCGCGCGAGGTCAGCAGGAACCAGTCCTGCTGGGCGAAGCCGCCGGCGAGGCTCGCGATGGCGAAGATCGCGATGCCGATGAGGAACGTGCGGCGGCGGCCGAGCAGGTCGCCGGCCCTGGCGCCCAGCAGCAGCAGACCGCCGAAGGTCAGCGTGTAGGCGTTGAGCACCCACGACAGGCCGGTGGAGCTGAAGTGCAGGTCGGCCTTGATGGGAACGAGCGCGACGTTCACGATCGTGGCGTCCAGAACGACCATCAGCTGCGCCGCCAGGATCACGAACAGCACGATGCTGGCCGGGGCGATCTTCGGCGTACGGCGGTCGCTGCGCTGGTCCGGCTGCGTGGTCGCCGGCGGGGTGGCCGGGAGGGTGGGGCTGACGGTCGCGTCAGCGAGTGTGTCCGAGGACATGAGGCGGGGTCCTGACTGTCGACGTACGCTTGGAAGAAGCGGAAGGCTCCTCCGGTCAAGATACGGAAGCCGCCTCCGGTAGGCAAGTCGGTTGGCTGTGGGCTGGCCCACGGTTTCGGAGAGAGGATGGTCGGCGTGACCATCGACGTCGGCGCGAGGCCGATGCGGGCCGATGCGCTGCGCAACCGTGAGGCTTTGGTCTCCGCTGCCCGCGCGCTGCTGACCACCCGTGGCAGCGAGGCGAGCATGGAGGAGATCGCGGCGGCGGCGGGCGTGGGTGTCGGCACCCTCTACCGGCACTTCCCGCGGCGGCTCGATCTGGTCGAGGCCGTCTACCGCGAGGACGTCGAGGCGCTGGTCGCGCTCGCCGCCCAGGTGATTGACGAGCTGGCGCCATGGGAGGCGCTGGTCGCCTGGCTGGAGGGGTTCCTGGTCTACGCGCATACCAAGCGGACGTTCCTGACCGAGCTGCACGAGGTGGTCGAGAAGCAGCCCGACCTGGGTATCGCGTCGCGGGAGAAGATCCGCGCGGCTGTGTCGCTGGTGCTGTCGCGGGCCCAGTCGGCCGGGGTGGCTCGAGACGACGTCGACGGCGCCGATGTCATGCAGCTCGTGGGCGGCATGTGCATGGCGCGCAACGGCACGATCGAGCAGAACGAGCGCCTGCTGATGCTGGTCCTGGACGGCATCCGCTCCAAGGTCTGAGCTGCGCGCGAACCGCATTCAGGGGCTCAGGCGGCGCGGGCGCGGAAGGCGGCGAACCGCTCGCCCAGCAGCTCGCCGTCGGGGTGCTGGTCGGCGCGCCGGGGGAGGATCAGCCGCTGCCCGTGCATCGCCTGCAGGCCGTGGCGGAGCATCGGCCCGTCGATCTCGCTGAGCACGTCGGCACGCACCTCGACCCGCACGCCGTCGGGGTCCACGCCGAAGCTACCGGCGTCGAACGCCGCATGGTGGATCTTGCACATGCTGACGCCGTTCGGCACCACCGGCTCACCGCCCGCCGCGTCGGTGCGGATGTGCGCGGCGTCCAGCAGCTCCGGGTGGCGCAGGTGGCACAGCGAGCACTGCTGCTGATAGGCGCGCAGCACCTGGGCGCGGAAGACCGGCTGGTGCAGCCGCATTCTGGTGATGCGCTCGGCATAGGCCCGCCGCGCCGGCAGGGGCATGTCGCTGGTCGCCACGCCGTACTGCTCGGCATCCAGTGCGACCACGAACTGGTGCTGCGCCGGTTCCTCGGCGACAAGACGGACCGGCCAATGCGCGACGTAGCTGGCGTCACCGACCCCGACGAACCACACGAGCGGCTTGTGCTGCAGCATCGCGGTGCGCAGCGCGCGGTTGTCGTGGTGCTGTGGGTCGGTGCCGCGCCACTTGTACCGCGGGAGACCGTCACTGCCGACCGCGTCCTCGTACGGCGGACGGCCGCCGGCGGGCGTGTAGACGGTCGTGAAGGCGAGCGCGGCGTCGAGGCCGGCCGGCTTGCGGATGCCGTTCTGCAGCTGCAGCGGTAGTGGCTCGCCGTCGAAGCGGAAGTCCTGCTTGAGCTCGCGGGCGGCGAGCACGCGGGCGAACGTCGTGCGCTGCACCAGCCAGCCGAACAGCTCCGCCCGCAGCCGCTCGTCGTCGCGGGGCGAGACCGGCACGCACCGAGCATGGCACCGGCCGCCGGCTCGCCGGGGGGTGCGTCACCCGCGCGCTCCGGGGGCGGCCGGGTCGCTCGGTCGCCATGCGGATCTGACGCAGCGCACTGCGTCAGATCCGCAGCGGCGCGGCCGACGCCCCCGACCGCCGCATCGCCCTGCGGATCTGCCGCCGGGGTGGGGCGGGACTGCACGCGCCCGGACGATGGCGCAGGCTGTCGGAGTGCACTCGCCGGCCCTGGGCAGCTCGCCGGTGATGCCACCACCGCTGGAGGTGCGGGGGGTCAGCCGGCACCACGGCACCAGGCTCGCGCTCGACGGCGTCGACCTCACCGTGCTGCCGGGCGAGGTGCACGGCCTGCTAGGGCCCAACGGAGCGGGCAAGACGACCCTGCTGCGGTTGGTGCTGGGTCTGCTGCGGCCGGAGGAGGGGACGGTGCTGCTGCACGGCCGCCGGCACGACGATCCGGGTGGCCGCGGGCTCGACGGCGTTGCCGGCTTCGTCGACACCCCCCGCTCGTGGCCCTACCTCACCGGCCGGCAGACGCTGCGGCTGCTGGCCCGCCTCGACGACGACCCCGCCGCCGCTGGCAGGGTGGAGCCCGTCCTGGAGCGGGTGGGGCTCGGCGAGCGGGCCGGCGACCGGGTGGCTCACTACAGCACGGGGATGCTGCAGCGGCTCGCCCTGGCCTGGTCGCTGCTGCGGGACCCACGGCTGCTCGTGCTCGACGAGCCGACCAGCGGCCTCGACCCGGCCGGGGTCCGCGACACCGGTGCGCTGCTGCGCCAGCTCGCGTCCGACGGCCGCGCGGTGCTGCTGTCCAGCCACGTCCTCGCCGACGTGGAGCGGCTCTGCGACCGGGTCACCCTGCTCCGGGAGGGCCGGGTGCTGTTCGCGGGCCGGGTCGAGGAGCTGCGGCACCGCGCGGCGGGACCCCAGCACCGCCTGCGCACCAGCGACGACGCGGCGGCGGCCCGGCTCGCGCCGGCGGTGGCCCTCGTCGCGGGCGCCGGCCGCTCCGCCGACGGGGGGTTGGTGCTGCGCTGCACCGCGGACGAGCTCGAGGTACTCGTGCTCGCCCTCGCCCGGCAGGGGGTGGCGGTGCGGCAGCTGGTCACCGAGACGCCGTCGTTGGAAGACGTCTTCCTCACGCTGACCGGCACGGCCGCATGAGCGGCAGCCGCACCGGGACCGCGGCGGTCTACGGCGTGGAGCTGCGCAAGCTGGTGGCCCAGCCCCGGATCCGGGTCACGGCCGCGGTCTGCCTGCTGGGGCCGCTCGCCTTCGCCGTCGCCCTGGCCGCCCAGGAGGCACTCCCGCGGGACTCGCCCTTCGGCCGCTACGCCCACGAGTCCGGCGCCGCGGTCAGCCTGGTCGTGCTCGGCTTCGCCGGCCAGTGGCTGCTGCCCGTGCTGATCGGCCTGGTCGCCGGGGAGACGCTGTCGGGCGAGCACGCCAGCGGCACCTGGTCCACCCTGCTGACCAGAAGCGTGAGCCGCACCCAGCTGGTGCTCGGCAAGGCGGCCGCCGCCGCGACCTGGTCGGCCCTGGTGGTCCTGCTGCTGGCGGTCTCGGCGACCGCCGGTGGGCTGCTGACGGCCGGCTGGCACGACCTGGTCACGCTCACCGGCGTCACCGTGCCGCCGGGACGGGCGCTGGGTGTCGTGGCCGTCGCCTGGCTGAGCAGCCTGCTGCCGGCGCTGGGCTGGACCGGCGTCGCGCTGCTGGCGAGCAGCCTGTCCCGGCGGGCCGGCGGCGGCGTGCTGGCCACCGTCGTCGTGGGTGCCGTCGTGCAGCTGGCCACGCTGGTGCCCACCGCGCCGGGACTGCAGCGGGTGCTGCTGTCGGCGCCCACCGCCGCCTGGCACGGGCTCGCCAGCCGCCCGGCGTACACCGGACCGCTGCTGTCCGGCGCCCTCGTGAGCGCCGTCTGGGCGCTGATCTGCGTGGCCGGGGCGGTCGCGGTCGCCCGGTCGCGGGACCAGGCGTGAGGCGGCTCGCGGTCGCGGCGCTGACCCTCGCGGCCGTCAGCGCCTGCGGGGGGAGCGGCATCACCCGCACCGCGGTGCAGGACTCCGTCGGCGCCGTCTTCGGCAACCTCTACGCCCGCCAGCAGACCCTGCTCGGTCGCCCCGGCCGCACCTCGGCGAGCGCGCAGGCGGTCGCCAGCTGTGGCCGCAGCGGGGCAACCGGGCGACCCGACGCGGGGGGGCCCGGCGACGACTGGCGCTGCACGGTGGTCTGGGTCGACGCCACCAGGCTCACCCGCGCGACCTACGACCTGCAGGTGCGACCCACCGGCTGCTACGTCGCCGAGGGCCCGGCGGCCGTCGTCGGAGCACAGCGGCTCGACCTCCCGACCGGGGGGAGCGCCGTCAACCCGCTCGCGGCGTTCGACGGCTGCCTGGACCTGTCCTGAGCCGGACTGGCACCCTCGACGGATGATCGCGGGGCCTGCCCGCGGGTAGGAGGCGAGCGTGCGATCCATCTGGAAGGGCGCGATCAGCTTCGGGCTGGTGACGATCCCGGTGAAGCTCTACGGCGCCACGGAGGAGCGCGACGTCTCCTTCCACCAGGTGCGGCGCTCCGACGGCTCCCGGATCAAGTACAAGCGGGTGGCGGCCGCCGACGGCGAGGAGGTCGCCTACGGTGACATCGCGAAGGGCTGGGAGCTCGGCAACGGCGAGACCGTGGTGCTCACCGACGAGGACTTCAAGGACCTGCCGTTGTCGACGTCGCGCACGATCGACGTGCTGGAGTTCGTCCCGCTGGAGCAGATCGACCCGGTCTATTTCGCCAAGAGCTACTACCTCGAGCCGGAGAAGCCGGGCACCAAGCCCTACGTGTTGCTCCGCGACGCCCTCGCGGCCTCCGGCAAGGTGGGGCTGGTCAAGGTTGCTCTGCGGCAGCGGGAGTCGCTGGCGACGTTGCGCGTGCGCGAGGGCGTCTTCGTGCTCGAGACGATGCTCTGGCCGGACGAGGTGCGGGCCTCGGACTTCCCGTTCCTGACCGAGGAGGTCGAGGTCCGGCCGCAGGAGCTGACGATGGCGCAGTCGCTCATCGACACGCTGTCGGGCGACTTCCACCCGGAGACCTACACCGACTCCTACCGCGCGGCGCTCGAGCAGCTCATCGAGGCCAAGGTCGCCGGCCGCGATGTCGTGCAGCCGGGCGCGGCATCGGACAGCGGGGCGGCCGTCCTCGACCTGATGGCAGCACTGCGGGCGAGCGTGGAGGCGGCGAAGAAGGGTCCGCCCGCGGCGGTGGCGGAGGAGGCCGGGAAGCCGGCGAAGAAGGCGCCGGCAAAAAGGTCACCGGCGAAGAAGGCACCGGCGACAAAGAGCGCCTGACCCAGGACGACGCGTACGCCGACGGGGGTGCCGACGGGGTGCGCCATCAGCGTCACACGGACAGCCCTGGGCCGACAGGTCCGGCCTGCCGAGACCACGGCCATGACCGCCGTGCTGCTCGAGTCCTTCTCCCCGAGTCCGGTGGCACTTGGCGCGGCGTTGGAAGGGGTCGTGGGGGTGCGGCAGGCCGAGCTCGACCCCGATGGCGGCGGTGCCGGCCTGCTACGGCTCGAGCTGGACCCGGGCGCGGACGAGGCCGAGGTGGCAGCGGCGGTGGGGCTGCTGCTGGGGCAGCGCTTCGGGCTGGGCATCGACGCGGGTGCCGTCGCCCTCCTCGAGGAGTCCCAGCACCTCGGTGGGGTGGCCCAGCGGCTGCGGGTCGTGCGGATGGGCAACCGGGCCGCCGCCACCGTGACGCTGACCCACGACGGCCGCACAGAGTCGGCGGACGCGACCGGCCCGGCGACCCGGGAGGGGGTGCTCGCGGCGGTGGTTCGCGCGACCGTCGGTGCCGCGCGTGCCGTGGGGGCCGTCGACGTGGCCACTGTCGACCTCGAGGTCGACGTCGAGGTCGACCTGGAGGCCGACGTGGAGGCGGCGCTCGCGGACGGGTGCGTCGAGGTGGTCGTGGGCGGTCTCGTCGCGAGCAGCCAGGTGCGAACCGACCCCGGGCAGGCCGCCGTGCGTGCCGCGCTGGCGGCACTCGGCGTACGCCCCCTCTAGCGTGACGCCGGTGACCGAGCTGCCCCCACTACCGGATCCTCCGCTCCCGCCGTGGCCGGGGGAGCTGGTGCAGCTTGGCGGCCGCCCGACGTACGTCCGCCGTGCCGGCACCCACGGCGGCGAGCCCGCCGTGTTCGTGCACGGACTGGGGGGCGGCTCCACCAACTGGACCGACCTGATGGCGCTGCTCGCCCCCGAGGTGGACGGCCTGGCGCTGGACCTGCCGGGCTTCGGGCGCAGCGCCCCGCCAGCCGACGGGCGCTACCCGCTCGACCTGCACGTGGGTGCGGTGGTGGCGCTGATCCAGCACCAGGGGCGCGGGCCGGTGCACCTGTTCGGCAACTCCCTGGGCGGTGCCGTGTCGACCCGGCTCGCGGCCGAGCGGCCCGACCTGGTGCGCTCGTTGACCCTGATCAGCCCGGCCCTGCCCGATCTCGCCCCGCGCCGGGACCTCGATCCCCGGCTGCCGCTGATCTTCCTGCCCGGGCTGGGCCCGCTGCTGCAGCGGCGGCTGGCCACCCGGCCGGCAGAGGTGCGGGCGAGGGCGACGCTCGATCTGGTCTATCACCAGCCGTCCCGGGTGCATTCCGAGCGGCTGCGCGAGGCCACGGCCGAGGTCACCCGGCGGTCCGGACTCGGCCACGCGGACAGTGCGCTCGCCGGCTCGCTGCGCGGCCTGGTGCGCGCGCAGGTCGCGCGCGGCGACCGCGGGCTGTGGCGGCAGGCCGCCGCCGTAGCGGCGCCGGTGCTGCTCATCTGGGGTCACAACGACCGGCTGGTCGACGTGCGGGTGGCGGCCAGGGCGGCCCGGGTCTTCCGCGACGCGGAGCTGCTCGTGCTCGACGACGCCGGGCACGTCGCGCAGCTGGAGGACCCGGTGGCCGTGGCCACCGCCTGGCTGGCGCGGCGGGGCGCGGTGGCCGCCGGGACGACCGCCGGCTGATCCGGTCGCCGGCCCGGGCTCGTGGGCCAGCCGGCGTGCCATGCTCGCCGCGACGAGGACGCCGACGGCCCGGAGGTGACCATGAGTGAGCTGTACGACCGGGCCGTGGAGGAGCAGGCAGCCGAGCAGCAGGGCGTGGGGATCGGGCTGGATGCCGAGCTGCGCCAGCGCCTGGAGCGCGTCGACGGGCGTCTCGGCCAACTGGAGACGTCGATGGTCGCGGTCCCGGCCGGCCTCGAGGCACTGCACGCGGAACTCGCGGGGCAGCGCGCCGCGCTCGCGCCCCTGGACGAGCTGGCCCGGCACGCCGGGGACCTTCTCGAGCTGCGGGACGGGCTCGCGGGTGTGCGCACCGACCTCCGCCAGCTCCCCGGACTGCTGGCAGGTGCTGTCGCGGCTCGGCTGGCGGAGCCCCTCGAGGTGCTCCGGGAGGCCCAGCAGCGGCTGGCCGGTCAGCTCAGCACCGACGCCGAAACCGTGAGCGGGCAGATCGCAGGTCTGCGCAACGACCTGGATGCCGTCCGACGGCTGGTGCTGGAGGACCTGCCTGAGCCGCCCGACCCGGGCGCGACCGCTGCCCTCTTCGCCGGCGGAGTAGCGGAGGCGGTGCGGCTCGCGGTCGCCGACGCACTCGCCGCACAGCTGGGGCAGGCGGCCGCGAGCGAGGACCGGATCCGCCGATACGTCGACGACGCCGTCCTCGCCCTGGCTGAGCTGATGCTGCGGCGGTCCGGGGACGCCTGACCCCCGCCGTACCCGGCCTAGTGCTTGAAGGCGTCCTTGACCTTCTCGCCGGCGTCCTTGAGGTCGGACTTGGCCTGGTCGCCCTTGCCCTCGGCCTCCATGCTCTTGTCGTCCGTGGCGCTGCCGACGGCCTCCTTGCCCTTGCCCTGGAGGTCCTCGGCAGCATTCTTGATCTTGTCGACAGCGCTCATGGACTTGGCATGCCCGCCGGGCCGGGAAGCCATGCACGGCCGCGGCGGTTGACCGAGTCATGCCCCAGCTGCCCCCCCTGGTCGAGCCCGCCGCCGCCCTCTCGCGCGACGAGGTCATGCGCTACAGCCGACACCTGATCATCCCGGAGGTCGCCACCATCGGGCAGCGCCGGCTGAAGAACGCCAGGGTGCTGGCGGTCGGCGCCGGTGGCCTCGGCTCGCCCGTGCTGATGTATCTCGCGGCCGCCGGCGTGGGCACCCTCGGCGTCGTCGATTTCGACACCGTGGACGAGAGCAACCTGCAGCGACAGGTCATCCACGGCCAGAGCGACATCGGGCGGCCGAAGGCGCAGAGCGCGCGCGACGCCATCCGCGAGATCAACCCGCTGGTCGACGTGCGGCTGCACGAGGTGCGGCTGGACAGCGACAACGTGCTGGGGATCTTCGCCGACTACGACCTGATCGTCGACGGCACCGACAACTTCGCCACCCGCTACCTCGTCAACGACGCCTGCGTGCTGCTCGGCAAGCCCTACGTCTGGGGCTCGATCTACCGCTTCGAGGGCCAGGTCAGCGTCTTCTGGGACGCGGCGCCGGACGACCTCGGCCTGTCCTACCGCGACCTCTACCCCGTCCCGCCGCCGCCGGGCATGGTCCCGAGCTGCGCCGAGGGCGGCGTGCTCGGCATCCTGTGCGCGTCGATCGGGTCGGTCATGGCGACCGAGGCCGTGAAGCTGATCACCGGGATCGGCGAGACGCTGCTGGGGCGGCTGATGGTCTACGACGCGCTGGACATGGAATACCGCACCATCCGGATCCGCCGCGACCCGGAGACCAAGCCGGTCACCGAGCTCATCGACTACGAGGAGTTCTGCGGGACGGTGTCGGAGCAGGCCTCGGAGGCCGCGGCAGGGTCGACCATCACCGCCCGCGAGCTGAAGCAGATGCTCGACCGCGGTGACCCGGTCGAGGTCATCGACGTCCGCGAGCCGGCGGAGTTCGAGATCCTGCAGATCCCGGGCGCCCGGCTGATCCCCAAGGGCGACATCCTCTCCGGCGAGGCCCTGTCGCTGCTGCCGAACGACAAGCGCATCGTGCTGAACTGCAAGACCGGGGTCCGCAGCGCCGAGGCCCTGGCGGCGGTGAAGCAGGCCGGGTACGCCGACGCGGTGCACCTGCAGGGTGGTGTGCTCGCCTGGCAGGCCCAGGTCGACCCCTCGCTCCCGACGTACTGAGCCAGCGAGCGGTCGGCGACGTGCGGGTGTCCAGTACCAGATGAATACTGCCGAAACAACACCTGCTGGGGGCTCAAGGTGGTCGGCGGATGGTGCTGGCTCGCCGAAACGGGAGGCAACCGGCCACCCTGGACCCTCGGGGGCCATCAGTGCGACGCACTCTCTCCCTCCTCGCGGCCGGCGCCTTCGGGGTCACCGCCACCGCCCTGCTCTCCGCTCCGGCCTCAGCGGCCACCGCGCCGGCGTCCAAGACGACGGTCGTCGGGACGTGCAACCCCTCCGGGCCTCAGAGCGTGCAGGCGGCCGTCGCCGCGGCGAACGCCGGCGACACGCTGGCGCTGTGCGCTGGGCAGACCTTCACCGAAAATGTCGACATCACCAAGACCCTGATCATCACCGGCACGGGCCAGGGCACCGCGACCAACGGCGCTGTTGCCGCCCACGCCGCGCCGGCCGGCTCCGCCACCATCAAGTCACCCACCACGACGTCGACCGGACGGAAGGACATCGTCGGAGTGCACGGCTCCAGCGTCACCGTGACTCTGCGCGACCTGAACATCTCCGGGCCCCTGCCGACGACCGGCGGCCTGGACTTCAACAGCGGACTGCACGTCTACGGCAGCGCCGGTGTGGACGCTGCGCGGCTGACCGTGGACCAGATCCGCGACACGAACCCCGACCAGCGTGGCAACCAGAGTGGCGACGCCATCGTGGTGGGAGACAGGACCAGGAACGCTGGCAGCGACACGCCGGGCCGGCTCACGATCGCCGACAGCACGGTCAGTGACTACCAGAAGACGGGCATCCTGGTCCGCACCGACGGCAGCTCGCTGACGTCCACCAACGTCACCGTCTCCCGCGCCGCGGACCCGGGCCGGAACCAAGGGCCCAACGGCTACGACCTCTTCGGCAACATCACCGCGACCATCACCGGGGGCAGCGTCTCCGGCAGCACCGACCTGGCCTCGACCGACTTCACGCAGGACACCGGCGGCGGTGTCATTCTCGGCACGCTGGCCGGGGCGTCCATCAGCATCGACGGCACCTCCTTCTCCGGCAACGACAGCGGTTTGCTGCTCCAGGGGGTGGAGCCCAACACCGTGACCGTGCGCAACACCACGACCACCGCCAGCCGCTTCGTCGGCTTCGACTCGACCTCGGACGTCTCGGGCGTCACATTCACCAACAACAGCGTCACCGGCAGCGGCACCCAGCAGGCCGGCAGCGTCGACGTCCGGGACGACACGACGGGCACCGGCACCGTTGGCACGGCTAACACCTACACGGCGACTACCTGCGACACCTCGACGCCGACCGGGATCTGCACCATCACGCCGGGAGCCGCGCTGCCCGAGGCGCCGCTCGCCATCCTGCTGCCCCTGGGTGCGCTGGGCGCTGCTGGAGTCGTCGTGGGTCGTCGCCGCCGGCGGGTTGCCGTCGCAGCCTGACCGTTCCCCGGCGCAGTACCGAGGCCCCGTCGCTGTCGCCACCCGGCGGCAGCGACGGGGGCTACCGTGCGCCCGGTGAGCACGCGCGCCGGTCCGCCGTACGCCGTGGGGTCGGGCTTCCACCTCGCCGACATCGACCCGGGCGACACCGGGAAGCTGCACAAGGGCGAAGCCGCGGTGGAGACCGAGGTGCTCCGCGGGCAGCTGGACAAGCTGCAGGAGCGGCTCTACGCCGAGCACGAGCAGTCGCTGCTGCTGGTGCTGCAGGCGATCGACACCGCGGGCAAGGACGGCACGATCAACCACGTCCTGTCCGGGGTCAACCCGCAGGGCTGCCAGGTCACGTCGTTCAAGGTGCCGACGCCGGAGGAGCGCGACCACGACGTGCTGTGGCGCTACCACCGGGCCACGCCCGCCAAGGGGATGATCGGCATCTTCAACCGGTCGCACTACGAGGAGGTCCTCGTGGTGTGCGTGCACGAGCTGGTGCCGGAGAAGGTGTGGCGCCCGCGCTACGAGGCGATCAAGGCCTTCGAGACGGAGCTCGCCACGGGCGGCACGACGCTGGTCAAGGTCTTCCTGCACATCAGCCGGGACCAGCAGCGGCGCCGGCTGGAGTCCCGGCTGGCCGACCCGGACAAGCGCTGGAAGTTCTCCGTCGCCGACCTGGCCGAGCGCGAGCGGTGGGACGCCTACCAGTCGGCGTTCGACGAGGCCC
>JAABUZ0100006801.1_pt1 | contig 14117 bp, 14 predicted proteins | sample 5562091 | NCBI WGS metagenome assembly JAABUZ01 (sample SAMN12813069, study PRJNA571459) | rock metagenome | isolation source: Antarctica rocks | place: Antarctica: Victoria Land, Linnaeus Terrace sud | collected 2015-12-21 | reverse complement strand
TAGCGGCGCGGCGCCAAGTCGGGAAGCGCGCCGCCCGACGCCGTGGGAGGATCGCGCCCATGGCCGCCCGTCGCGAGGTCGACTTCCTGCTCATCGGCGGCGGCATCGCCGCGGCCAACTGCGCGCGGACGCTGCGCGAAGAGGGAGCCGCGGGCTCCATCCTCCTCGTCGGCCGCGAGAAGGACCCGCCCTACCACCGCCCGCCCGCCACCAAGACCTACCTCGAGGGCCGATCAACGCGCGAGGACGCGCTCGTGTGGCCGGCGGGGTGGTGGGAGGAGAACCACGTCGAGCTCCTCACGCAGACGAGCGTGATGGGGCTCGAGCTCGAGACGCGCGTGGCCAAGCTCCAGAGCAAGGAGGAGATCAACTTCGGCCGGGCGCTCGTTGCGACGGGCGCGATGGTCAGGCGGCTGAACGTGGAGGGCGCCGGCGCGGACGCGATCCACTACCTCCGCGCCCTGGGCAACGTCGACGCGCTGCGTCGCGATCTCGACGGCGCCGAGCGAGTGGTGATCGTCGGCGGCTCCTACATCGCCTGCGAGGTCGCCGCCTCGCTCACTGCGCTCGGGCACGCCTGCACGATCGTCATGCAGGAGGAGGCGACGCTCGAGCGCGGGTTCGGGGCGCGGGTGGGGCGGTTCTTCCAGGCGGCGCTCGAGGAGCGCGGCGTCGAGGTGGTGGGCGGCGAGGAGGTCGAGCGCTTCGAGGCCGACGGCGAGCGCGTGCGCGCCGTGGTCACCAGAAGCGGGCGCGAGCTAGCCGCCGACGCGGTGGTGGCCGGAGTCGGAGCACTCCCCGACGTCATGCTCGCCCGGCGTTCGGGCCTCGAGCTCGGCGAGCTCGGCGGGGTGCGGACGAGCGCGTCGCTCGAGACCTCGGCGCCGGGCGTGTACGCCGCCGGGGACATGTGCGAGTACCACAGCGTCGTGCACGACCGCGAGATGCGGATCGAGCACGAGCACGTCGCCTTCGCGCAGGGTGCGACCGCGGCGCGCAACATGCTCGGACGCGGGCTCGCCCACGAAGAGGTGCCCTACTTCTTCTCCGACCTCTCCGATTGGGCCTCGCTCGAGTACGTCGGCCCGGCGGCCGCGTGGGACGAGGAGGTGGTGCGCGGCTCGATGGAGGACGGTCGCTTCTCCGTCTTCTACCTCGAGCGCGGACGGGTCCGCGCGGCGCTCTCGGTCGGGCGCGCGGAAGACCTCGACCACGCCCGCCGGTTGATCGCGTCCCGCGCCGACGTGGGCGCCCGGCGAGCGGAGCTCGCCGACCTGGGCAGCGACCTGGCGTCCTTGGGCCGCTAGTCGGCCCGGGCCGCCAGCTCCGCGACGTGCTCGACGATCGCCGGCGCCTGGTCCTCTTGCAGGAAGTGCTTGGCCGGCACGGTGTGGATGTGCTCGACGCCCGTCGCGCGGCGCGCCTCCTCGCCGTAGCGGGCGAGCGGGAGGGCAGGGTCCTCGGCGCCCCACACGATCTGCACGGGGTAGGGAACGTCGCGCACCGCTCCTTCGTAGAGCGCGCGCTTCTCGGGCGTACGCTCGAAGGCACGCATGATCTTGAGGAACGCGCGTCCGCCGTCCTCGCGCTTGAGCAGGTCGACGTAGGCCGCGAGCTCCGCGCGCGGGATGCTGCGGTCCTTGACGCCTTGCGACCACATGAGGCCAACGAAGACGTGGCCCACCATCGAGGCGAGCCACGCCTCGCCGAGGCCGTGGATCGCGAACGGCTCCATCACCCACGGCCGGCGGAAGTGGTCGACCTCGATCACCGTGTCGAGGATCGTGAGCGAGCGGACACGCTCGGGCATGGCCGCGGCGAGCTCAAAGCCGACCGGACCGCCGATGTCGTGCACCACGAGGTGAAAGCGCTCGAGCTCGAGGGCGTCGACCGCCGCGCGGCAGAAGCGGCCGAGCCCCGTCCACGAGTAGTCGAAGTCGCGTGGGCGGTCGGCCAGGCCAAGGCCGGGGAGGTCGAAGGCCACGCCGCGCAGACCGCGCCGGGCGAGTTCGCCGAGCACCTTGCGGTACAGGAACGAGGAGGCGGGCACGCCGTGCAGGCAGAGGACCGGGGCGCCGTCACCCTCCTCGCGAACGAAGCTCTGAACCCCGCCCGCGGAGAAGAACCGCCCGGCGGCGCGGTGACGCTGGATGATCTCGGTGGTGTCCATAGAGACCGATGAGCTTACGCGCGCTCGAAGGACCGAGCGCGCGGAGACTCCGCGAGAGAGTCTCCGCGCGCCCGAGATCAGCGCCGCGCCGACGCGGTCCCCAGCTTGGCGAGGTCGAGCACGCCGAATCCGAACGTCGCGTCCCGTCCGGCGGGGCCCGCATCGGTCACGGTCCCGTCGAGCCGCGCGCGGATGCTCGCCGCGGTCGAGCGCCGGTGCTGATCCCACACCAGGGCGGTCGCTCCGGCGACGTGCGGGGTGGCCATCGAGGTGCCCGAAAAGCGCACGTAGCCCCCGCCGCGCTTGGTGGAGAGCACGTTGACCCCCGGTGCGGCGAGCTCCACGTCGTCGTTGACGTTGGAGAACGCCGCGTGCGCGCCGGCGTCGCTGACGGCGGCCACCGACACCACCTCCGGGTAGCCGGCCGGGAACTCCGTCGCCGTGCTGCCGTCGTTGCCGGCGGCCGCGACGAGCACCGACCCGCCGGTCGCGCCCGCCTTCCACGCCAGGCGCACGGCGTTGCGCAGGGTGATCGACGCCGCGCCGCCGAGGCTCATGGAGATGACCTTCGCGCCGCGCTGGTGGGCCCACACGATGCAGCTCGCCACGTCGGCGATCGAGCCCGAGCCGTCGCCGGAGAGCGCCTTGCAGATCACGAGCGGCGAGGAGAACGCGACCCCGACCACGCCGAGGCGGTTGTTCGCCGTGGCGGCGATGGTGCCCGCGACGTGCGTGCCGTGATCGTTGTCGTCGGCGCACGCGCCCGCCTTGACCGCGCCGTTCACCGACGTGCCGCAGGCGGCGATCTTGCCCTGGAGGTCCTCGTGGGTGGCGTCGATGCCCGTGTCGACGATTCCCACGGGCACTCCGCCGCCGAGGGGGAAGGCGGCCAGCCCGGCGAGGTCCCATCCGCGCGCGGCATGGATCTCGGCCAGGCCGCCGAGGTTGCGAAAGAAGCGGTCGTTCGGGGCCGCGCTGGCCCGCAGCCGGCGGTTGGGCTCGGCGTAGAGCACCTCGGGTGAGCGCGCGAGGCGCCGGGCGACCTGGTCGGGGTCGCCGCTCACGCGCACGACGCGAGCCCCCTGGCCGCGAACGCTGCCGACGGTCTGGCGCACGCCGGCGCGCCGGGCGTCGGCCGCCCGTCGCGCGGAGGAGCGACCCGGCCGGTACTTGACGATGACGGTAGGCGCCTCGGCGGCGGCGGTGCCGGCGCCGAGAAGCGCCAAGGCGCCGGCGAGGAGGGCGCAGCGGCGTGTGCGGTGCATCGGGGGAGTCCTCTCTGAAGTGAAGTGGGCGAGCTGCGCATCCTCGGCGCGGATCGGGCGGGCGGCGACTGCGGGGCGTGACTTGACGCTCAGCGCGAGCGCACCCGGAGCAGAGCGCGCGCATTCCGTGTCAAACGAGCCGCCCGGCGGGCACGCTGCCTGCGTGGACTTCGCGGAGCTCGCTCGCCAGCCCGATCCGTCGCTCGAGGCGCTCACCCTCGCGGTGGCCGCCGAGTTCCGCGACGTCGACTCCCGAGCGGTCGAGGAGCGCCTGGACGCACTGGGCGCCGAGCTCGCCGCCGAGATCGGGCCGGGCGCGACCCCGGCCGAGGAGGCCGCCGCGTGCGCGCGCGTGCTCGGGGGCCGGCACGGCTTCGCGGGCAACGTCGAGCGCTACGACGATCCGGAGAACTCCATGCTCGACCTGGTCCTAGAGCGGCGCGCCGGACTGCCCATCCTCCTCTCGATCGTCTACGTGGAGGCGGCGCGCCGGCGGACGTCGACCTGCGCGGAGTCGGCCTGCCGGGCCACTACGTCGTCGGGCACTTCGCGACCGCACCGCCCCTGTTGATCGATCCCTTCGCGGGCGGCCGGCCGCTCGGCGAGGCCACGAATCCCAGCTTCGTGAGGCCGTGGGAAGCGCAGGAGACGGTGCTGCGCGTGCTGAACAACCTCGTCGGCGCCTACGGGCGCCGGGGCGACCTCGGCCGCGAGATCCGCGCCGCCGAGCTGCGGGTCGCGCTCCCGCTCGGCCCCGAGGCGCGCGCGCAGCTCGACGGGGAGCTGCGCGCGTTGCGGGCACGACTGAACTGAGTTTTAGCTCCGAGCCCTACCCTGGGATGCGTGGTGAGCGAGGAGATCACACCGCGGCGCGGCGACCGCCATCGCGCGCTTGTCCTCGTCGGAGCGATGGCCGCGCTCATGTGGATCGTCGAGGTGATCGACCAGATCGCGGGCGGCGCGCTCGAGCGCTACGGGATCGAGCCGCACCGGATCGACGGGCTCGTCGGCATCGCCACCGCGCCGTTCCTCCACGCGGGCTTCGCACACCTCATCGGCAACACGATCCCCTTCCTCGTGCTCGGCGCGACGATCGCGCTCAGCGGCCTGATGCGGGTGCTGGCCACGACGGCGATCGTCGCGGTGGTCGGCGGCCTCGGGACGTGGCTGGTGGCCTCGAGCGGGAGCGATCACATCGGGGCTAGTGGACTCGTGTTCGGCTACGCGACCTACCTGATCGCCCGCGGCTTCTTCAGCCGGAGCAAGCTGCACGGGGCAATCGGCGTAGCGGTGCTCGGGTTCTACGGCGGATCGCTGCTGCTCGCCGCGTTTCCCGCCGACGGGATCTCGTGGCAGGGACACATCTTTGGCGGCGTGGGCGGGGTCGTGGCGGCGCGGGTGCTCGAGCGACGGCGCGGACGCGCCCCCGAGCGGGCCGGAGCGCCGCTCGCCGACCTGTCCTAAGCGGCCGACGCGCGCGGTCGGACTGCGCGCCGAGCTCCCGGTCCACGTAGGCGACGACGGGCTGTCCCTCGGGCATGCTCAAGACCCGCTCAGCTCGAGCAGCAGCGGAGCGTGGTCAGAGGGCTTCGGGCCCTTGCGGAAGCTCCGGTCGATCCCACACGCCGTCACGGTCTCCGCCAACGGAGCGCCCAGGAGCGCGAGATCGATCCGGAGGCCGAGCTTGCGGTGGAAGTGGCCCTGGCGGTAGTCCCACCACGTGTAGCCCACCTCCTCGGGATGGAGCTCGCGGTAGGCGTCGCGCAGCGCGCCCGCCGCGAGCACTCTCTCCAAGCGACTGCGCTCCTCCACGGTCACGTGGGTCGAGTCGGTGAAGGCGACCGGGTCGTAGACGTCGCGGTCGGCGGGGGCGACGTTGAAGTCGCCGAGGATCGCCGCGGGCTCGTCGCGCCAGCCGGAGACCCGGGAGGCGATCGCCTCGAGGAAGGCGAGCTTCTCCGCGAAGGGCTCGGAGCCGACCGCGCGGCCGTTGGGGACATAGACGCTCGCCATCCGCATGCCGCCCACGCTGGCCTCGACCCACCGCGCCTCCTTGGGCGCGCGCTCACCGGGCAGCCCGCGCGCCACCTCCTCCACCACCAGCCCGCTCCGGGCCAGGATCGCGACGCCCGCCCAGCGCCCGGCGCTGTGCTCCACCCCCGCGTAGCCCGCCTCGGCCAGCTCGGCGTGGGGAAAGGCCGCCGCCTCCACCTTGGTCTCCTGCAGGCAGACGACGTCCGGCGCGTGCCGTTCGAGCAGCTCGAGCACCCGCCCGAGACGGGCGCGCAGCGAGTTGACGTTCCAGGTGACGAGAAGCATCGTCCCCGCAGTCTGCTATCCACCGCGCCACCGTGCGCGTGGGACTCATCCTCGGAGCCGGCGGCGTGCTGGGCGGAGCGTGGCTCACCGGCGGGCTCGAGGCCCTGGCCACCGAGACGGGGTGGGACCCCGCGAGCGCCGAGCTGATCGTCGGCACCTCGGCGGGCTCGATGATCAGCGCCCTGGTGGCCGGAGGGGTTCCCCCGTGGTTCATGGTCGCCCACTCGGCCGGCGAGTCCTTCCCGGGGCTCACCGACGCCTCGGGGCGCCCCGCCGCCGAGGCGGACCGCGCGGCGGGCGCGGTCTTCCGCCTCCAGCCCGGCGTGCCGCCGTTCGGCCCCGGCTCCTGGCGGCTCGTGATGAACACGCTCGCCCGGCCCCATCGCCACCGCCCGGCCGCGCTCGCGGCCGGGTGGCTGCCGCGCGGGTTCATCTCGACCGAGCCGCTCAAGGAGACCGTCCGCCGCGTCGTGCCCCACGGCTGGGCGGAGCACCGCGGGCTGTGGATCGTCGCCTGCGACTACGCGACGGGGCGACGGGTTGCCTTCGGGCGCGCCGGGGCGCCGCCGGCCGAGCTTCCCGACGCGGTAGCCGCCTCGTGCGCGATCCCGGGCTTCTACCGCCCGGTGGAGATCGCCGGCCGGCGCTACGTGGACGGCGGGATGTACTCCACCTCGAACCTCGACATCGTGCGCGAGGCGGGGCTCGACCTCGTGATCTGCCTCAACCCGACCTCCTCGCTGCATCCCACCCGGGCGTGGAACCCCGCCGACCGGCTGGCCCAGACGGTCCGCAGCACCTCGGGACGCCGGCTCGGGCGCGAGGCGCGCGCGCTGCGCGAGCGCGGGACCGAGATCGTGCTGGTGCAGCCACTGCAGGAGGACCTCGACGTCATCGGACCCAACCTGATGAGCCGGCGTCGTCGCGCCGAGGTGATCGCCACCGCGACGCGAACCGTTCGCGCCCAGCTCCGTACGCCCGGAGTGGCCGAGAAGCTGGCCGGCCTGCCGGCGGCCGAGCCGCACCGCGTCCGGCGGCCCGACGGCCCGCCCAACGAGTGGCCCGACGTGCTCGGCGCAGTCCGCGCCTAGGGGTTCACAGTGCCGGCGCGCGCTCGCCGCGCGCCAGCGCGGCGGCGCCAAGGGCGGCCGCGGAGAGCGCCGTCACGCCGGAGAGCACGGCGGCGGGCCGCGGCACCGTGCCGTTGCGCTGCGCGAGCGCCGCCGCGGCGGCGTCGAGCAGGTCACAGCCGGCGCCGAGGCGCAGCCACAGGAGTCGAGCCTCGCCGCGGGTGGAGAGCGTGCCGATGGCCAGGGCGAGATCGCGGGCGCCGAAGAGCCGGGCGAGGAAGGCCGCCTGCGGGTTGGATACCGGATCCAGGCCGAAGACCCGGCCCGCGAGGTTAGGAGTCGCCCAGGCGCCCACGCCGATCACGCCGCGCAGACCGGAGATGAGCTGGACGGGATCGGCGGAGGGCATCGCGGCGGATCGTAGCTCAGGTTCCCCGAGCGCACATGGCGCTCGGCCCCGCACGCACTCCCGACATTCGACGCCCGCCCGGTTAAGGTTCGGACAAAGGCCCGCGCGCGGGCGGAGAGGGCCGCGCCGCGCAATACCCTCCAGGCTGCGCCGGAGGGGTGAGGCCACCCGCCGCTTCGCACTTCGTCGATGCGCCCTCTCCGGGGCGCCTCGAGCGGCCCGATCACATGACGCCACCCTCGCACGACAGCACCGCCGCGGAGCGCCTCGGAGCGGGCGCCTTCGCGCCGCGCCGCTCGCGCAGCACGCCGTTCTCGCTCACGCGACTGCGGCTCGGCGTCGGGGCGCTCGTGGCCACCTGCCTCGGCCTCGCGGCTCTTTCGCTGCTCTTCCCGTCCACGCCGACCTACGACCCGTGGGCGTGGCTCATCTGGGGGCGGGAGATCGCCTCTGGTCACCTCTCCACGGTCAACGGACCGTCGTGGAAGCCGCTGCCCGTCGCGTTCACCGCCGTCTTCTCGCTCGCGGGTGGCGCGGCGCCGGCCCTGTGGCTCGTCGTCGCCCGGACCGGCGGCCTCCTGGCCCTCGTGATGAGCTTCCGCGTCGCTCGCCGCCTCGGCGGCGTGGTGGCCGGTCTGTGTGCCGCTGTCGCCCTCGCGCTCGTCAACTTCTTCCTGCGCTCCTCCGCTCTGGGCGACTCCGAGGGCCTGCTCGTCGCGCTCGTGCTCGGCGCGGTGGAGCTCCACCTCGTCGGCCGCCGCCGCGACGCGCTCCTCGCCGGCTTCGCGGGGGCGCTGCTCCGGCCCGAGGTGTGGCCCTTCCTCGGTCTCTACGGTCTGTGGCTCGCCTGGCGCGAGCCGGCGCGGCGCCCGCTGCTGCTCGGCCTCGGGGTCGCGCTGCCCCTGCTGTGGTTCGGCCCCGAGCTGTGGGGATCGGGCGACGCCCTGCGCGCCTCCGCGCGCGCCAAGCAGGCGGTCCCGGGGCTGCCGGGCCACGCCGCCCATCCGATCCAGGCCCTGGCCGATACGGCGTGGCCGATCATCATCTGGCCGATTCGCGCCGCCGCACCGCTCGCGCTGGTTCTTGCGCTCTTCGGACGGCGCGCGCGCGTCGAGGATCGCACGGTGCTCTGGCTCGGCGCCGCCACTGCGCTCTGGCTCGTGGAGGTCGGCGTGATGACGCAGATCGGGTACTCGGGCAACCTCCGCTACCTGCTCGCGCCGGCGGCGCTCGTCTGCGTGCTCGGTGGCGTGGGAGTCGGCCGGCTGCTCGCCCTCGCGGCGCGCGGCCGCGGGGTCGGGCGCCTCGTAAGCGCGGCGATCCTGGCCGGCGCGCTCGGCGCGGCCATCGTCCTGACCGGGCTGCCGCCGGCCAGCCAGCTCGGGCGCGACCTCGGGCCGATGAGCGCGGAGGCCAAGCTCGACTCCTTCCTGCCCGCGGCGATCGCGACGGTGGGCGGTCGCGAAGCGGTGCTGCGCTGCGGCACGCCGGTGGTCGGACCGCTCCAGGTCACCCCGCTGGCCTGGCACCTTCACGCCCGCATCGACGACGTGGACTATCTGCCTCACGCGCGCGACGTGGTCTTCCTGCCGCAGGACGCGCGCGCCCACGATGCGGGCTACCCGGCGGCGACGATCTACCGACCCTTCACCTACCGGCAGGCGGGCAGCGCGGGCACCTGGCGCGTGCTCACCCGCTGCGGGAGCTAAAGAGCGCGGGCATGGCCTCCTACGCCGCCAATCCTCGCTTCGCCGGCCTCCGCGCGCGCTCGCTGCCCTCCGCGCGAGTGCTCGGCACGGTCTCCTTCGCGCTGCTCCTGCTCGCCTCCGTGCTCCTGCGCTCGCGCTACCTGCACGTGCACTTCTGGGTCGACGAGGGGCTCTCGGTGGGCGTCGCCTCGCATGGACTCGCCGACATCCCCGCGGTCCTGCGCCAGGACGGCTCGCCACCGCTCTACTACGCGCTCCTGCACGGGTGGATGGTCCTCTTCGGGCGCACGGAGTCCCACACCCACGCGCTCTCCTTGGTGCTGGCCACGCTGTGCGTGCCGGCCGCGCTGTGGGCGGGTCGGAGCCTGTTCGGCACCCGGGCGGGCTGGATCGCGGCCGGCCTCGCCGCGCTCAGCCCGTTTCTCACCGCCTACGCGCAGGAGACGCGCATGTACGCGCTCGTCGTCCTGCTCTCGATCCTCTGCACGGCGGCCTTCGCGCACATCTTCGCCTTCCGCCGCCGCCGGCACCTGCCGCTGTTCTCCGTGACGCTCGCTCTCCTCCTCTACACGCACAACTGGACGTTCTTCTACGGCTTGGCCAGCGTGATCGCGGTGTGGTTGTGCTGGCGTGCGGCGAGCGATCGACGGGCGCTGCTGCGCGACGCGGCGATCGGCTACGGCGGCGCGCTCGTGCTCTTCGCGCCGTGGATTCCGTCGGTGATCTTCCAGACGCGTCATACGGGAGCGCCGTGGGCCGCCCATCCCGGCTATCACTCCCTGCGCAACGCCATCGAGGGGCTGCTCGGCGGCGAAGCCGCGAGCGTGCTGCTCCTGCTCGTCGCGGGGAGCGGGCTCGCCCTGCTGCTGCGACGCACGGACACACGGCGCACGGCGCTGGCCTCGCTCCTGGCCCTCGCCCTGCTCACGCCGCTGATCGCGTGGATCTTCTCCCAGCTCTCGCCAGCGTGGGCGGCACGCTACCTGGCCGTGGCGCTCGGGCCGTTCCTGCTTCTCGCCGCTGCGGGCCTCGCGCGCGCCCGTGCGCTCGAGCTCGCGACGCTCGCGCTGCTCGCCGTGCTGTGGGTGAGCGCGCCGGGCCCCGACCGCAAGTCGAACGCCCACTACGTCGTCGCGAGCTTCGCGGGCCCGCTCCTCCCCGGTGACTGGGTGGTCTCCACCGAGCCCGAGCAGCTTCCGGTGGTCTCCTACTACCTGCCTCCCGGTCTGCGCTTCGCGACGGTGTTCGGACCGGCGCGCGATCCCGGCGTGGTGGATTGGCGCGACGGCGTTCCGCGCCTGGAGCGCACGAACGTCGCCGCCGACCTCGAGCCGATCCTGCGCGGCATGCCGGTGGGCGGCCACCTCCTGCTCGTGCGCCCGATCTTCTGGGACGACGGCCACTGGAAGGCGCCGTGGTCGCGCCTGGTCAAGACCCGCACCGGGGAATGGGTGCGCGCGCTCAGGCGCGACAAGCGCTTTGAGCCCGGCTACGCCGTGCCCGGGCCGCTGCGTGAAGAGGATCCCACCTCGCGCGACCCGGGGCCCAACCCGCTGCGCGGCGTGCTCTACACCAAGGTCGCCAACTGACTCGAGTCGCGCCGGAGCACGAGGCCGTCTTCGTGCTCGACGGCGAGCTCCTCGTGCCCACGCCGCTGGCGCGCGGCCCGTGGGATCCGAACGCCCAGCACGGCGGCGCCCCGGCGGCGCTCCTGGCGCGGGCCTTCGAGCGCGCCGGTGATCCCGCCGGAGCGCTCGTGGCACGCCTCGGCGTGGAGTTCGTGCGCCCGGTCCCGCTCGCGCCGCTGCGCGTCGAGGCGGAGGTGACGCGCGCCGGCCGGCTCGTGCAGCTCCTCTCGGGCCGGGTGCTGGCCGACGAGCGCGAGGTGTGCCGGGGCTCGGCGCTGCGGATCCGGCGCACGGAGGAGCCGGTGGTGGAGGGCACCGCACCCGAACCCCCGCCGTCCGGCCCCGAGCACGGGCGCGAGGAGCCCTTCGCGCTGCCTGGCTTGGAGGAGTCCTTCCTCGAGGCGGTCGAGCGTCGGTTCGTCTCGGGCGACTACGGCATCGGTCCGGCGACGGTGTGGATGCGACTGCGCCAGCCGCTCGTCCTCGGCGAGGAGCTCACGCCGTTGCAGCGCGTCGCGGCGGCGGCAGACTTCGGCAACGGCGTGAGCGCCGCGCTGCCCTGGGAGGGCCACGTCTTCATCAACCCCGACCTCACCCTCCACCTCGAGCGCGAGGCGGCGGGGGAGTGGATCTGCCTCGAGGCGCGCACCCGGGTCGACGCCCATGGCACGGGCGCGGCGGAGAGCGTGCTCTTCGACGCCCGGGGACGCATCGGGCGCGCGGTGCAGTCGCTGTGGGTCGATCGCCGCTAGAGCGCTAGGAGCCCGGGCGATGGACCCCCGTGAGCCGTCCGTCGGCCAGGACCACCCGGGCGAAGAGCCGGCTGCCGGTTCGCCCGCGCCCCGGCCGCAGCGGGAAGGGACGCGCATCGGTGCGGGCGAGCAGGCGACGCCCGAGATACCAGTCCACCCGGCGCACGAGAGGGAGGTCGCGCCCCGCGAGCGTCGCGCGCCTTCCCTGGAGGCGGACCGCTAGGCGCGCGCGCGGGCGCGGCCGCGCGGTGAGCCGGGCGACGAGCGCGCGGAAGACCTCGAAGGCGGGCTTCGGCGTGTAGTCGTCGTTCAGCAGCCCGTAGTGGCGCTGGAAGTTCGTCGAGCGCGAGTTGTGGTCGCGCAGGTCGAACCAGCGCAAGTCGCTCACGTTGTAGGTGCCGCGGAAGTCGTTCACGGTGTTCACCAGCGTCTGAGCGGCGAGCACCTGACGCTCCTCGCTTCGCCCCGGGCCGGTCGGATAGCCCGTCTCCTCGACGTGGATGGGGACCGAGCGCCCGATCCCGGCGCCCGGCATCCAGCACTCGCGCAGCGAGCTCAGCGCGTTGACGATTCCGTCGCGCTCGTCGCCCGGCGGCTCGACCGGCGGGAAGAACGTGCCGGGGTAGGCGTCGAGGCCGACCCAGTCGAGCGCACGGTGAAAGCGCGTGTCGCCGTGGTCGCGCAGGAAGTTCCAGAAGGCCTCATCGTCGGACGGCGCCCCACGGTAGGCCCAGTTGAAGCCGACCGTGAGCTGGCCGAAGCGCCGGCGTCGCGCCTCCTCCTTGGCGGCGATCACGCCCTGCACGAGCGCCTCGCGCGCGCCCCGGTAGGCGCCGTCGGAGGAGTCGGGCGAGAAGGTGAGGTTCACCTCGTTCGTGACCTGCACCGCGATCACGCGCGGATTCGAGCCGAAGGAGTCGACGACCTCGCGCACGAAGCGCACGAAGCCCGCGACGTCGCCCTCCTGTGCGGGCGTCGGGTGGTAGCGGACCTGGAGCTCGACGAGGTAGTTGCGATGCGTGTAGCGGTTCGAGAGCGTCCGGAAGCGGCGGATCGCCGCCTCTCCGTCGGACCAGAACAGGCGATTGAGCCGCAGCGCGAAGGGCGCATGGGCGGGGCGCAGTCGCGCCAGGGCGGCCAGGGTCTGTGCGGGCTGGTCGGGCGCGGCGGGCTCCGCCGGCCCGAGCGCTCCGGCCGGCCCGGCCGGGTTGATCCCGAGGCGGAGCGCAGGGCCGCGAAGCTGCGGTACACCGGCGGCCGACGGCGTTCCCGGGCAGCCGGGAGTGCTCGCGGCGCGGGCGGCGGGCGGCCCCCCGGTTGGGTTGAGCCCCCATGCGAGCGCGAGGGCGAGGAGCCACCGGCGACGAGCAAGCCTCATACCCACCATCTCAGCACGCGGCCGGCTCCGCGGCGCCGGCCGACCGCGCTCAGCCGCGGCGCAGCAGGCGGCGCGCCGCCGGTCGGCGAAAGCCTTCCTGGGCGAGCGCGGCGTTCACGGCGACGAGACCGATCTCGGCCGCGATGTTCGCCGCCCCGAGGACGTTGAGGGTGCGCTTGGCCCGGGCGGCCGCCGCCGGGGTCTCGGCCGCTGGGTGGGCCCCGTCGCGCAGCGGCACCGCTCCGCCCGGCGCCTGGCGGGAGAACCGGACGCCCTGCACGGCGGTGGCCGCGCCCGTGGCGAAGACCGCGGCCACGAGCGCGTCCTTGGCGCGCGCGAGCGTGCGCTCGCGATCGGTGATCGAATGCCCCTGCACCTCGGTCGCCCGGGCGCCGCCCCAGCCGAGCGTGACGGCGAGGAGAGAGAGCGAGTTGACCGTCCCGTAGCGCCTCCACGCGGCGTTCACGACCTTGCCGCGTTCCGCCGGATCGCTGATCTCGGCCAGAGCGGGGTGAAGGGCCCAGCGCCCGAAGAGGTTGCCGCCGAGTAGACCCGCCAGCCCGAGGTCATGCGCGACGCGACCGAGCTGGCTCGGAAGCATCGGCGGTGCGGGAAGGCGAGGCACGAGAGTGCTCACCATGCCCGGGGAGGCGGGTCGTAAACGCGCCCCTCCTAGACTCCCCGCGGCATGGGCTCCCCGACGCACATCGATCCCTGGGTCGCCGCCGGGGCGCTCGAGATCGCCGCCCGCGCCGAGCGCGAGCTCGCGGCGCTGGTGGCAGTCTCCTCTCCCTCGGGCGACGTCCCCGGCGCCGAGGAGGCGATCGCGGTCGCCTCGGCGCTCCTGCCCGCCGGGGCGGAGATCCAGCGCCCGGCGTGCTCCTCGCCCGAGCATGCGCCGGACCTGCTCGCGCTCGTGCGCGGCACCGGCGCGGGGCGGCTCCTGCTGCTCGGGCACCTCGACACGGTGATCGCCCACGAGCGCCACCGACCGCTTGAGCGCCGCGACGATCGCCTGCTCGGCTCGGGGACCGCGGACATGAAGGGTGGCGTGGTGCTCTCGCTCGGCGTCCTGCGCGCGCTCGCCGCCCGGCCCGAGGCCTACGCCGAGGCGGCGCTTCTCCTCGTGGTGGACGAGGAGTGGCGCACGCGTCCCTTCCACCACGCCGAGCGCTTCGCCGGCTGGGATGCGTGCCTGTGCTTCGAGGCCGGCGAGCGCGGGCCGCACGGGGAGGAGGGAGTGGTGGTGCGGCGCAAGGCGGCGGGGACCCTCCGGGTCGAGGCGCACGGCGCCGCCTCGCACTCGGGCTCGGCGCCCGACCGCGGGCGCAACGCGCTCCTGGCGATCGCCGCGGCGGCGGCCCGGGTGGCCGAGCTGCACGACCCGGCCGGATCCGATCGGCTCACCGCGGTCCCC
>JAABUZ0100006799.1_pt1 | contig 14122 bp, 13 predicted proteins | sample 5562091 | NCBI WGS metagenome assembly JAABUZ01 (sample SAMN12813069, study PRJNA571459) | rock metagenome | isolation source: Antarctica rocks | place: Antarctica: Victoria Land, Linnaeus Terrace sud | collected 2015-12-21 | reverse complement strand
GGCGTGCGGAGATCCCGCCGCAGGTCGGCCGCAAGCGCAACGAGTTCGTGTCGGGCGAGTGCCTGCGCGTCCGGCGGCGTACCGGGCCGCGGGGCGATTGCGATACCCTCCAGATGGCGCGCGTAAAAGCGCTGCAAGTTTCGGCGCAGTTCGCTCGGATGCGGCTTGCGGGCGTGGAGATCGCCATAGATACTCTGCTGCGTCCAGGTAAACAGGTCAGCGAGCGACATCGTGCGGTACCGGCCGACAGCCTTCGCCGGCAGATCGGCGAGCCGCTGGAGAACCAGTGGCGCGAACATGTAGTTGAGCGCGCGGTTCTGGTAGTTCGCCACGAGTCCAGAGAACGAAATGTCGTGGCGGGGCAATTCTTCATAGCCGTAGTTATCGATGGGCTCGTACTCGCTGTACACGATGCGGCGCAGCGTCCTCGAGGAAACCGGGAAGGCGTCAGCACCGAAGACGTAGCGATCGAGATTGTGGAATGCGCGCAGCTCTTCGCTGCGCGGCACGGGCGTAAGGGGATCGGGGGCATACGGATCACCGCGCCGCGCGCGCGAGAGATATTCACCGGCCACGTAGTGACTCATCGACGTCGCGCAGCGGCCGTACATGCCGATCAACAGTCCGAAGGCTGAGCGTTCTTGATCCCACGGCATCTGCGCACGCGGAAAGCGCGCATCGAGCGAATGCAGCAAGCTGCGGTCGATGCCCAGCTGCGTGTCACACCAGCCGATCTGGTCGTTCGTGAGCACGAATTGTGCAACGCGCGGGTCGACGGCATGGCCCTCGGAAAATTCGACGTCCTCGTCAGACGCGAAGCGATACTTGGGAACGACGGCCGCTTGTGCCCAGCGATCGAGCGTCGCGACTTCGTCTTGCGGAGTTCTGGCGCCGGCAATCGGAGCGTAGCCCCAATGGATGACGTGGTAATCGTAGGGGCCGAGCACTTGCTGAAAGTAGTCGCCGTGCGGCGAGTGCTTCGGCCACAGATTGAGCGGAGCATATTCCATGACCGACGATGCGACGCCGTTAGCATCGGTGAAGCGCTTCGAGCGCAGCTCCCCGGCCGTGAAGGCATCGTGACCGATGAAATTGTGGGCAAGTCCGAAGTCATGGCCCACTTCGTGCATCACGACGGCCTTCACCATCGCATACGTGTATGACGGCGGAATGGGTTCCCCGTACAGTTCGAGCGCCAGCGCGCCGAACGCCGCTTGCGCGCGCATACCGGTATCGCGGTGCAAGAACGTCGTGCGGCGGTGCGCTCTTGCGGGCTGCGCGCCGTAGAGTTCGGGCGCGATCTGAGCGAGCAGATCACCCCCGGCGCCGCTCTCCGGCGACGCCGCCGCATCGGGCGCGACCACGTCCTTATATTCGAACTTCGAATAGCGCACGAAATCGCTGTCGATCAGCACGCCGCCGCGAAATATCTCGCCCGTCCGCGGGTCCCACTCGATCTGCGCTTCGAGAAAACCGCCGCCGTTGGCTTCGGTCAGCCAGCGGATCGTGTTGTACCGGATGTCGTCGGGGTCCCAGGCGGGGTCGGTCGGTTGATCCTGCACTTCGACGGCATTTTGGATGCCGATGCGCTCGAACGCACGGTTCCATGCCAGGATAGCATCGCGAATCGGCGCGCGGTACTCATGTGGAATTGTGTTCGTTAGCGTGTAAACGATCGGTTTGACCGCCGGGGAAGGTTTGGTCGGATCGGATGCTCTCATGTTCCAACGCACGACGTACCGGTTGCCATTGTCGAACCGATCGTCGCCGTTGAAGTCGAGCTGTTCGTCGATCCAGTACCCGACGCGATCGTCGGCGAGGCGCGGCATGTAATCGGGTGACGCGAGAATCTGCGCAAAGTTATACTTGACGCGCATTTGGATGCTGCGCGGATCGGTGACGGTGTCGATCGTACCGGAATTGCCGCCGAAGGGCTGGTCGGCCGCTTTGGCCGACGTAAAGGTCTGGTCGGCTTCGATGATGACGTTCTTGGGAAACGTCTTCGACGGTCCGAAATAGGTGCGGGTCGAGTCCAGATGGTAGCCGTCCCGCGCGCTTGGATGGTCGGGGTCTTGGACGATGTCGGAAAGGCGGTTGGCAAGATCGAGTTGATCGCCGAGCAGGAACGCCGTATCGACGACGACCTTACCGCTGTCCGTATCTTCGGCGACGATCGGCGCAACGGCTTGCACGGAATTCGCCGTCGAAGCGGCGACCGCGTTTGCGACGGGCGAGCCCGGACGTCCCTGAAAACGCTCCGGCGGGAAAATGAATGCGACGTGCTTGTCGTCGATCCGCTCGAAGCGCACGATGCGCGCCGGTTGATCGAAATCGTCTCCTGAGAGAAGACCGAATCCACCCAGGCCGTTGGCGGTGGTGGCATGCTCGTAGAAGTCGGTGTCGAGCTGATTTTTCGCAAGCGCCAGATAGACTTTGCCGTTCTTCGTGACGACCGGGAAGATGCCGTCTTGCACCTTGGCGCCCGTCACGAACGTCGCGTACGGCGTCGGCGCATCGGAGGCGGGCGATGCACCCGGCGCAGGCGATGCTTTGGCCGGTGCGGCGTTGGCCGTTCCGGTGCACGTGAAAAGAGCCGCCGCACAAGCAGCGGCGGCCAATGTGTCGGCGATGCGCATCGTTACAGCGTTCCTCGCTTGGCTTGTTCTTCTTCGATCGAGACGAAGAGCGCCTTGAAGTTTCCCTTTCCGAAGGACAGGCTGCCCCGGCGCTGGATGATCTCGAAGAAGAGCGTGGGACGGTCCTGCAACGGCTTGGTAAAGATTTGAAGCATGTAGCCGAGGTCGTCGCGGTCGACGAGAATGTTCTGCTCGCGCAGAACGGGCGTGGCTTCGTCGATTGCGCCGACGCGCTCGCTCAGTTTATCGTAGTAGCTGGCCGGGGTGCTCAAAAATTCGACGCCGTTCGCGCGCAGAGCGCGGACGGTCGTGACGATGTCCTCGGTTGCGATCGCGACGTGCTGAATGCCGGCGCCGCCGTAGAAGTCGAGGTATTCCTCGATCTGGGATTTTTTGAGCCCTTTGGCCGGCTCGTTGATCGGAAACTTGACGCGGTGCTGGGCGTCGGACATCACCTTGGACCGCAGCGCCGTGTATTGGGTCGAGATGTCTTTGTCGTCGAACGAAACGAGCTGCGAGAATCCGAAAGCTCTGGCGTAATAGTCGCCCCACCGATCCATCTCGTTCCAGCCCACGTTGCCGACGCAATGGTCGATTGCCAGCAGCCCCGCGTCGTAGGGCGCCTGCGCCGATTGTTCGATCGGTACGAAACCCGGCAGGAACGAGCCGCGATACGCGTCTCGCTCGACGAAACTATGAACGGTGTCGCCGTAGGTCGCGATCGTCGCCAGCACGACGCTGCCGTTCGCATCGTTAACCTCGCGCGGTTCGGTAACGGGTTGCGCACCCGCAGCGACGGCCGCCGCGAACGCCGCACGCGCATCGGCCACACGCAAGGCGACGTCTTGGATCCCGTCGCCATGCGCGAGCACGTGACGTGCGATCGGATCGTCGGGGCCGAGGGCGCTGGTGACGACGAAGCGGATACGGTTCTGCTCGAGTAGGTATGACGCCCGTCCCATCACACCGGTCTCGGGGCCGGCATACGCGGTGATGCGGAATCCGAAGGCCGTCGCATAATAGTGCGCCGCCTGCTTCGCGTTGCCGACGTAGAAGTGCAGGTGGTCCCAATCGAGCCGTTCGAGGGCGGCGGAACGTTCGGCGATATCGGTAGCCAAAGCGTCTCCTCTTCATAAGAACGCGGTGTCGTGGTTCGTTAGCGGGTGAAGCGGGCAACCCTACCGGCGCCCGCGGCGCAGCGACAGGGCATTGCGCGGCTCGGCCGGTAGCGAGCAGGCGTGACGAGCGTTCGTCGAATCGTCGCCCTGCGAACCGGACTTGCGGCGATGCCCGCCGTGATGCTCAGCGTCGGCGTGCCGCTCGTCAATCGGGTCGAGCCGCGCATTTTCGGCCTGCCGTTCGTGATGGCATGGATCATCCTATGGACGCTGCTGACGCCGCTGTGCCTGAGCCTCGTCGATCGGTTGAGGCAACGCGCGTGAACGCCGCGACGGCGGCGCTGACAACCGTAGGCACGATCGTAGTCGGCACGATAGTCTTTGCTTTGATTGCGTCGAGGCGCACTACCGGAGCCCGCCTGCCCGGCGATAGCGCCCAGGAATACATCATCGGAGGCCGCTCGTTTGGACCGCTGCTGCTGTGGATCCTGATGGGCGGCGAAATCTACACGACTTTCACCTTTCTCGGCGCCGCCGGATGGGTTTACGGACGCGGCGCTCCGGCGTATTACATCTTGGCCTACGGGCCCATCGCCTACATCATCGGTTACTTTTTCATGCCGGCATTGTGGGAGTTCGCGCGGGCGCGTGGTCTGTTGACGGCCGCAGATTTTTTCGTCGCACGCTATGGCAGCAAACGGCTCGGTACATTCGTCGCGTTGCTTCAATTTTGCGCCGTGCTGCCGTGGTACACGCTGCAGTTGACGGGTTTGGAGATACTGCTGACGATCGCCGGCTACGGCCATATCGTTCCGACGGCGGCCGTCGCAATGGGCTTCGGTCTGACGGCGGCCTTCGTCTTTACCGCGGGCCTGCGCGGCACGGCCTGGGCCAGCGTGATCAAAGATGCTTTAATCGTAATAAGCGTGGCCTTCGTCGGGATCTCGCTCCCGGTTCATTTCTTCGGCTCGCCGGCGCGGATGCTGACGACGCTCGGCGCCGCCAAACCGCACTGGTTCACGCTCGCAGCGCCGACCGCGCCGCAGGGCACGATCTGGTACGTGACCACGGTCGCCTTGACCGGCATCGGATTCTTCATGAGTTCGCAGTCGATGTCGGCGATCTACGCGGGCAAAAGCGCACGGGCGGTTCGCCGGAACGCGATCTTTTTGCCGCTCTATCAGTTGATGCTCGTCCCCGTATTCTTGGCGGGCTACACGGCACTACTGGTGGTGCCGGGACTGCACGGAACCGCAGCCGACCGCTCGTATCTGCTGGTGGTGCAGCGCTATTTCCCCGCTTGGATTCTCGGCATCGTTGCCGCGGCGGGATGTCTATCGGCGCTCCTTCCGGCCTCCGCCGTCTTGTTGTCGACTGCGAGCCTATTGTCGAAGAACGTGCTCAGTGACGCGTTCGGGATCGCGCGCGGCGATCGCGCGCGAACCTGGACGACTCGCGCGCTCGTGCTGGTCATCGCTGCGGCGGCCCTCGGCATGTGGCTCTTCGTGCACGTCTCGCTCGTCGAATATCTGCTGTTGACGTACAACGTCGTCACGCAGTTTGCGCCCGGCGTCATTCTCGGTCTCTTCTGGAAGCGCTTGTCGCTGTGCCCCGTGACCTGCGGCATCATCGGCGGCGAGATTGTGGCCGCCGTGCTGACCGTTCATCCCATTGGGTTGTACGGCGTCAACGCCGGGTTTCTTGCGCTCGCGTTCAACGTCGTCGTGTGCATCGGTCTCACCTACGCGCGCAAGGACATCGTCATCGACCCGTGTGCGCCGGTGGCGGCGGAGGCCTAAGGCGAAACGTCCTGCGCTTCGCGTAGCGCCGCAGTGTTTTCGGCGATGCGTAACACGGCCATGATGAACTCGAGGTTGATGCGCGCGGCCAGCGACCCGAGCAAGAAAATGATCGGCGTCACGATGATATGCAACACGATGTTGCCTGCGCTCGGGCCGGCGGCCGCGTCGAATCCGTTTGAAGGCGCAAACCCGGAGACCAGAAAAACGATGCTCCAGATCGCGACGATGATCAGCGCAATGATGTAGACGACTTCGACAATGGCAGGCGTCACGAACGTGCGAAACGAGACGTCGTACAGGGAGGCGAAAAAGCCGCGGCGCTCAGACTGAATCATGGCGTGCCTTTCTTGCGATGCTTTGGGCATAGCCGAGCGGTGTAAACGCGGTCGTACGAGTTCGCGCCATCAGCGACCTATGCGAGCCCCATGCAGCCCATGGCGCGTGGGCCGGCGGCGGTGTCGCCGTGGGGCGGCGAGCGTCGGGAGGCCGACGGGCGTGTGCCTCCAGTCGGCGGCGATGGCGTGTTGCGCTTGCGCGAGCGTGAGATGCAGACCGCGATAACCGTCGCGGTCGCAAACGGCGGCATGGAGCGCGTCCTCGACGGCGTCTTTTCGCTTCGCTTCGCCTTTTGGTTGTGGCCAGACGTTGCGTAGGTCCCAGCCGCCAACTCCGGTGCCGAAGGCGCGGCCGCCCAGTTCGATCGGGACGAGATGATCGACCGTGTACGCGCGCCGGCGTGCGTACGGAACGGCGTATTCTTGGAAGACTGCCGCGCGGTACTGACGCCATGCACGATCGTAGCGGTGGCGCATGCGGCGCGCATATCCGCGGGCGCAGACCTCTGTTACCGCCGGAGTCGGTGAACCTGCAGCGCCGACGGCGCCGGGTGTGAGCCGAGCGTTCGGAGCAAGGGCGCACGTCGGACGCTGCTGGCAGAGCAGAAGAGAGAAGCGCGCACAGCGCCGCCACGGCGACGTGTAGCGGTTTCCCCCGTAAGCGCTTCAAGCGCGGCGAGTCGTGCCCGTGGTGTCGGCCTCGGCGAGCGTCACGCTCGTGCGCATCCGCATCGTGACGGTATCGGACGTATTGAACCGCTCGAAAATGCGATCGAGTTCTGCGTCTAGCCGTTCGAGCGCCGGGCCCTCATGGGGCAGATACGACGTGCTCCGCGCGCGAGCACGCAAGCCCCGATGATCCAGCCGGTGTTCGTTTGGAACATCGACGATGCGTACGTCGAACCAGCGTGGGAACGCCGCAAACGTTTCGCGTCCGCGATCACGGCGGGGTTCGGTATCATCGGTACTGAACCGACGGACGATCTCGCCGTACGCGTGGGTGAACGGATCGTCCTCATTGCGTTCGTTGTAGACGACGGCCGCGCGCCCACCAGGCCGCAGAATGCGCAGAATCTCGCCGAGCGCCGCGTCGGGGGCGAACCAGTGGAACGCTTGAAAAGAGGTTACCAAGTCGGCTGACGCATTGGGAAGCGTCGTCGCTTCCGCCGGCGCGTCGATCCATCGCATCCCGGGACACGGCTGGGCGGTCGCGCGCATGGAAGCGTTGGGTTCGACCGCAATCACCTGCGCTCCGCGGGCTGCGAGCAACCGCGAAGAAATGCCGGTTCCGGCGCCGAGATCGACCGCTACCACCGCGGCGGAATCGCCGATTCCCGCAAACAGTACGTCGAGAGCACGCCCGGGGTACGACGGCCTTCCGGCGGCGTAATCCTCGGCACGATCGCCGAAACGCTCCGTCGCTTTCATTTCAGGTCGTCGACTCGCTGCCGGGTGCTCGAAGCGGCTGCCGACTCGTTACCGCCCCGCGAGTGCCGGCTCCGGCTCGATCCATGAACGGTAATACTGCGCATCTTCAAACACGAAAGCCGTCTCCGCGATTTGCAGCGGCTCGAAGGTGTCGACCATGACCGCCAGTTCATCGGTCGACGTTTTGCCGAGGCTGCCTTCGACCGCGCCGGGTTGCGGGCCGTGGGGCGCGCCGGCGGCATGTAACGTGATCGAGCCCTCGGAAATGCCTCGGCGGCTCATGAAGTTCCCGCTGACGTAATACAGTACTTCATCGCAGTCAACGCTCGAATGATTGTAGGGCACCGGAATCGCGAGCGGATGATAGTCGAAGAGCCGCGGCACGAACACGCAGAAGGCGGCGCCCGGCGCTTCGAACGTGGCGTGCGCGGGTGGCGGTTGATGCAGTTTTCCGGTTACCGGCGCGTATTCGTCGGCGTTGAAGGCGCTCGGATAGCAATAACCGTCCCAGCCGACGACGTCGAAGGGATGATTGGCGACGATGTACACGGCGTTGCGGCCGGCATTGGTGACGCGAATCTCGTATTCGCCGCGTTCATCCACGGGATCCCGAAGTTCGGGTGCGCGAAAATCGCGTTCACAGTACGGCGCGTGTTCTTCAAGTTGTCCGTACGGGTTGCGGAACTTGTGCGGGATGTCGATCTGTCCGCGCGACTCATAGATCAGCAAGCGGGTTGGGTCGTTGGGCGTGAGGCGGTAGATCGTGCCGCACGGAATCAAGACGTAATCGTGCGTGCGGTATACAAGCTCACCGAACGGCGTCTCGAGTTTGCCGCTGCCGCGGTGCACGAAAAGCAGTTCGTCGCCCCCGACGTTGCGGTAATAGTACGGCATCGTACGATCGACGTCGGCGATCGACAACGTCAAGTCGGCGTTTCCGAGGATCGGCGTGCGGCCTTCGACCGCGTCGCCCGGCCGGTTACCTCGCGCGGTCGCAAAGTGGCGGTTACGCAAGGGATCGTTCGGCACGAAGTGCGGGAGGTGGCGCTCCCATTCCCTGATTTGCAGGGTCGCGGTGGGCGGGCGCAAGTGGTACAGCAGGGACGAGACGCTCTCGAAGCCTTTGGTTGAGAAAAGTTCTTCGGCGTAGAGGCCGCCGTCGGGACGGCGAAACTGTATGTGGCGTTTCGGGGGCACCGCTCCGGCGCGAACGTAAAACGGCATGGGTCGGACTGCGGAACCGCCGCGAGGTTATCCTTCGTTGACCACGGGGTAAGGCATTAACCGGTCAACAGCCTTTTCGTGGAGGTTCAGTATGAAGGTTTCCTCACGCATCGCCACCGCGGCCATCACCGCCGCTCTGGCCACCTCGCTCTGCGCGCCGCAACCGGCAGCGGCAGACGGCGCGGCCAGCACGCGCAACATCATCTTCGGTGCGGCAGCGATCGGCGGAACATTGCTCATCCTCAACCACAACAAGAAAGTCCATCAGAAGTACGCCGAGTACGACCGCCGCCAAGCCGAAGACGAAGCGGCGAAAAATCAAGCGCAGGCCGCCTACGAGTCTGAACGTCAGGCGTACGATCACGAGGTGGCGATCGTGGATCAATACCGCCAAGAAACGGCGTACCAACACTCGCAAGTGGTCGCCCGCGATCGCGAAATCGCTTCGCTGGAACACTCGCTTACCGTAGCCAAGTATGGCAGCCGAGCCGCCGATCGCGTTGCCCATGCGCCGCGCGCGAATACTCGCCGGTACGCGGATCGCCATGCTCGCCGGGTCGCACGGAGCCAACGCCGCGCCGTGAATCAGAATCATCCGCCGACGCGCGCCATTGCGGCGCGGCAAGAGAAACCGCAAGTCGTTTCTTACGGCTGGGGCGCCTACTAACCGTTGAACGTTCGAGGTTCGAAGAGCGCGGCAGCAATCGTGCTGCTCGCGCTCCTTGACGCGTGTGCTCCGCACGTGAACGACCCACGCGCCATAGCCGACCGCATCACCCGGGCCGTCTACGCAAACGACATTACCGCCACCACCGCCGATTTCGACGATGAAACGAAGAAGGCGGTCACGCGCTCGCAACTCGGCGATCTGTCCGACAAGATGCACGCCCTTGGCGATTATCGCTCACTCACCCAGCGAAGTGCCGATGCCGACACCGGAAAGTATGCGTACGACGCACATTTCGCAAACGGCGCGATGCTCGTCGAGTTGCGCATCGACCCGAGTGGAAAAGTCGGCGCTTATCGCGTCTCACCGGAACAGCACCGCTAGACCTAACGGCATTCTTCACGGCTGAACAATATGAGGATTACGCGGCGGAGGGCAGGTTTCGCTTCTTACGAGCGCGCCCGCCCTCGTAAACAGGGCGGCCAGGCGGCCAAGTCCATCCGGCATCGGCACGGAAAGCCCCAAAATCGGTCCGGTGGTGGGTCCGCTCAGTCGCCATAGTACCGCCGAGCCGTCTGGAAGTACGGCCCACCATGATAAGCGCCTACCAACGCCGCGAATCGACGGCTCCCCGGCCGTCACAAACACGACGGCATGTTGCGCGACGAGCGGCGAGGTCATTCCCTCCGCACGCGCGCAGAGATTCGGCGGCGGTTGAGGGTTCGCTCGTCAACGTTATCGGCACGGTGGCCCAAACGTTGTAGCCTTCGGTTCGGAGCTTCGCATGAATCGGCGTGAATGCGTTGAGCCGATCGATGACACGCGGTGCCGCAGCGAGTGCCGCGTCCAAGTCGGGCAATCGCGAGCCGCGCGATGACAGGCTCAATGATAAGAGAACGTTGCGCGGCCCGTCGACTTGCTGCAGTTCAATATCCACCTCCGGCGGAACGCCCGGCGCTGCGTACCGTTGCAGCGCCGCAGCGTAGATAGCGTATCGGCTGGAAAGGCGCTTGAGTTCGTGACCGAAGCGCTCTTTTACCGGAATCGTGTTCCACTCGCGGAGATGCTGCCTGATGAAGGCGTTAGCGATGTCCCTTGCGAGATAGGTCCCGTTCAAACGCCCAGCGGCATTGCCTGAAAGATACGCAGTTATGGCGCGACTTATTCGGGGGTTCCACGATGCGCACGTCGCCTGGTCGCGCGAGGTTACGGACCATGGCAGCATCAGAGCCTGCTGCGCCGTTGACGCAGCGGCGACTACCGCGCCGCTCGTGTCGCTCAGGCTAACTCGGACGCTTGCGAACACGCCGTCAACATTTCCGAAATCGTGTGCATAATAGTAGGTAACGGCATAGTCCAACGCTCCTTGCGTGAACGTGCTGTCGAACCAGCGCCGCTGACCCGGGGTCACATCTGGCCCCAACTCTGCCGGCGTCGCGTGCGGGATGCAGGAGTCGGTGAGCGCCTTTACCAGCGCATCGATACGAGAGTCGTTCCCATCGAGGCCGCCACCCTGATTCGTGTGCACGATCGTGACCGTGTCGTGCGTATTTCCGAAGATGCTCCCATACGATGAGTCGATCTGGATGGTGCGAGCCGAGCTGCGCGGAGGCCGCGGTGTTGCCTGTAGCGTTTGGGAGGGCGAAGGGCTGAGCAGGACGCTGGCGCGCGCCCCGACTCCAGCGGACGCCGCTGCAAGGACCCACGTAAGCAGCAGGAACGCTCGCATACGCATATCGCCTCTATTCCGCTAGACGCCCGACGAACACTCCGAGGCCTCACGAAGCTTCCGGTCAGCGCGCGCGCTTGACCTCGTCCGGGGTGATGATCGGGGCGTTGTTGCCCCACGATGTTCTTTCGTGATCGATAATTGCCGCGATATCGTCGTCAGTGAGTTGGGAAAATGCCGGCATCTGCGCCGCATATGTTACGCCGCCGATCTTCTTGCCGTGTAGTCCGTGCAGAACAGTTGCGATTTGCACTTTCGAATCCGCCGCCGTTACGACAGGATCACGGGCCAGCGGTGGAAAGACGCCCGGTGTGCCGGCACCGGCTGCGCCGTGACACGACGAACAGTTGGTCCCGTAGAGCTGTGGGCCCGTTTTGGCGTAGTCAAAACCCGCGGCTGCCCCCCGACCACTGTATGACGGCGCTGCCTTCGATTGCGACGGGGCGTTCGCGGCTAAGGCGGGATTGGTCTCGTATGTCGGCGTGGCGGCAAAGGAGGGTGGTGTTGGAAATTCCGCGATACCGTACCACGCAGCCCATGCCGCGATCAACGCGCACACGACCCACGTCCAGACCGGAATCGGACCGCGCGATTCGGCCCGCACCGGATCGAAGGGTTCGCTGCCGCCGAACGCGTTGACGTCGATGGCGACGTCGCCGCTGACGCGTTCGTTTGCGCGCAGGCCCGTGACGGTGATGCCGGGACCGTTCTGCACGATGAACGGAATCGTGCGCACGCCGACGTTGCCGACGGCGTCGCGCGCGCGGATGCGCAGGACGTGATTACCGTCCTCGAGCGCGTGGGTGTCGAGATGCACCGTCGCGGGCGGACGGTAGCGCGCGAACGGTTCGCTCGCGTCGTCGAGATAGAGGCTGACCGCGACTGCCTGTTCGAGATCCGGATCATCGGGCTCGCGCGCCATCAGCGATCGTCCTTGAAGATGAGGTACTTCGGATGACTGGGATCGCGCTCGCCCGGCGAGACGGAAACGTGTACGGCGAACACGATCGCCCACAACGTCAGCAACGTCCCGACGATCACGATCGCTAGCCCAACTGGATCGCCGTGTACGGGCGGAGTCATGCGCATGGCATCGTTCATGGCTTCGGCGTGGGAAGCGGTGCTTGTTTCAGTTCTTTGAGATAAGCGACAAGGTCCAGCGCCTCTGGTCGCGCGACGATGACTTTGCCGAGCGGTGCATATCCCGGCGGAAGATGCACCACGACGTCGCCGGTAGCCGCGCGGTCCTTGGGATGAAGAGCCATGTGTACGCGGGCATGATCGATTCGGACACCAGCGCGCGCGGTTCGTAGAGATGAATCTCTTGCCACACGTCGCTCGGCTGGCGGGCGCCGATGTTCGTGAGATCGGGACCGTTGCGGTGATCGCCGAGCAGTTCAGGCGTTGAATACGCGTAGTCGCCGGCCGTCGACGGACGGCCGTACACGTGATCCTGCGCAAGTGGCCGCACGTTCTGCGTGTGGCAGTACGCGCAGCCTTCGGCGACGTACACGTCCCGTCCACGCTGCGCTTGCGCACTGAACGGGACGACGCCGGGTCCGGGACGCGCGCGGGAGAGCGCCGTTCCGGGCAGGACGCCCATTAGGATCGCGAGCGCACCGTAGACCGCGCCCGCACTGATCACGAGAATTCTCACATCGTTCATGCCGCCGGCGCGTCGCTCAGACGGTTTCCTCACGTTCATGCGGGCGACCTCGCAGGCAGCGGAGATTGCGTGGCGGCTTTGCGCGTCTGCGGTGCGAGCGTCATCTTCCAAACGTTGTACGCGAAGATGCAGTGGGCCACGAACATCATCGACCCGGAGACGGCGCGCGCTTCCCAATACGGCGCGGCCGCTTCCACGGAAGCGATGAACGGATCGCCGCTCGCCCAGGTAAGGCCTTGCAAGGTTCCCGCAATCGAGAGCACGCCGACGTAGATCGTGACGCCCAAGAACGCAAGCCAGAAGTGCAGCCCGCACGCCAGACGCGACGGCTCTTTCTTCGTCGCGCGCGGCAGCAGCGCATAGATACCGCCCCACGCGATGAACGTGATGAAGCCGTACATCGTCAAATGCGAATGGCCAATCGTGAAGTTCGTGAAGTGCCAAATCGTCTGCAGGCTGCGGAGCGCTTCAACCGTCCCTTGCGTTGAGCCTAGAAAATAGTACAGAACGCCGACCCAAATGAAGGGCAAGGCATACGAACGGCGGATCGTCGCCCAGCGCCCGCGCATCGTAAGCCAAAAGTTCCCGCTGCCGGCCCACACCGGTACGAGCATGCCGACGCTGAACACGATCGCAAGCGTCTGCAGCCACCATGGAAGCGGCGTGAACTCGAAATGATGCGAGCCGATGATCGGATAGAAGACGAGATTCGTCCAGAAGCCGAGTACGCCGAGCGCGTACGAATAGATCGGGCGGTTCAGGAGTTTGGGCAACGCGTAATACGTGATGCCGAGCGCGAGGAACGTGAACCACATGCCGACCGCGTTGTGCATGTAGAACCCTTGCACGGCAACCTGGCCCAGCCCGTGCTGATACCACGGCAGCGCGGCCGTGATGCCGAGGATGGTCGTGAAGATGAACCCGCCGATCGTGTACCAGTTGGAGATGTAGATCTCGCGCTCGGCCCGCGCAGCGACCGTTGCAATCACGACGATGCCGCTGAGCACGACCGCGATGACGAAGAAGGCGGCGACCCACCAGACCCACTCGCGATATTCTTGATCGCCGTTGTTGATGCCGAGATCCAGCGTGATCGTGCCCAACACCGCTGCGAGGTTGAAGGCAGCCAGCGCAGCCCACGCGAGCTTTTTTTGCCGTAGCGCGATCCCGGACGACCGGGCCCCGACCCAAAAGGCGCAGCCGACCAGCGCGATTGATGCCCAACCGTAGAAGGTGCCGTTCGTGTGGATCGCGCGCAGGCGCCCGAACGAGAGCCACGGCACCGTGCCGAGATCGGGATACGTGAACTTGAAGCTCTCGAGCAATCCGACGCCGGTGGTCAGCAGTAACCAGAACGTCGCCGTAAGCGTGAACAGGCTGAAGATCGCGATATCTTCAAGCGAACCATCATCAGTACGGACCTGCGCTCGTGTCGCGCCGGTTGTCGTGCCGGCTTCGTTCACGCGATGGCTCGCATGCGCGCACCCATGATGTTGACGAGCATCGCGAGCCAGCCG
>JAABUZ0100006798.1_pt1 | contig 14123 bp, 12 predicted proteins | sample 5562091 | NCBI WGS metagenome assembly JAABUZ01 (sample SAMN12813069, study PRJNA571459) | rock metagenome | isolation source: Antarctica rocks | place: Antarctica: Victoria Land, Linnaeus Terrace sud | collected 2015-12-21 | reverse complement strand
CCAGAAGGGCTTGGCGGCACTGGAGCAGGATCGCCCCAGGGTTGCCTCCTTAGCCGGCTTTACTTGGATCAAAAACATCTCGCTCCAACCGCAGTAGAGTTTGTCATCGTTTGATTGCAACTTGGTAGAACTTCGCGCGCAAGAGCTTGCCGAATCAGGGCTCGACGCGCCACAAGCCGTTTCCGCCGCCCAGAGACGATTTGGAAATAAAACCGTGTGGCAGGAGGTGAGTCGAGACATGTGGGGATGGACTTCCATTGAGCAATGGGGTCGCGATATAGGCTATGGATTCCGCAGCCTGAGGCGTAGCCCTGTTTTTGCTGCGACCGCGATTCTAACGCTGGCCTTGGGCATCGGCGCAAACACTGCGCTTTTCACCATTACGAACCAGGTTTTACTTCGCACTCTGCCCGTCAGGGAGCCCCGGCAGATTGTCTCGTTGAATTGGCGCGGCCAGTTTATCGGCGGAACCACGCGTGGATGGCAGAACAGTTTCTCTTATCCGACGTATACGGATCTCCGCAACGGCAATCCGGGCGTTTTTACCGGAGTCGCGGCGCAATATCAGAGCGATGTGGATATCAGCGACAAGGGACCGGCTCAACGCGGAGTAGCCGAGCTGGTATCAGGCAATTATTTTCAGGTCCTGGGTGTCACGACGGCGAGGGGCCGTACTCTGACTCCCGAGGATGACAAGATCAAAAACGGAAACCCGGTTGTCGTTCTCAGTTATCCGTATTGGCAGCGGCGCTTTGCCGGTGATCCTTCCGTGCTGAACAGCACACTAGACTTGAATGGCCACCCGATGACCATCGTCGGAGTCGCTCAGCGGGGCTTCGCCGGTTATCTGCCCATGAATCCGTCGGATGTTTTTGTGCCGCTGGCGATGAAAACCGTGGTGACGCCGACTTGGGACGATCGGGCGCGGCGGGACAGCATTTGGCTCAGGGTCTTTGCCCGCCTCCAGCCGGCCGTTTCGATACAGGGCGCGACCGCAGCCATGGCGATCCCTTTTCACCGCGCTCTCGAGAACGACCTGCAGGCCCACAGCCGCCATAGTGACTTCTCGCAGCGTTACTTGAAAAATTCACTGGTTCTGGAGGAGGCCGCCAAGGGCGCGGGTTCCCTACAGCAGGAGTTTGCAAAGCCGCTGTATGTATTACTGGCGATGGTGGGAACCCTACTGTTAATTGCCTGCGTGAACGTCGCCAGTCTATTCGTGGCACGGGCGGCGGGACGGGAAAAAGAGGTCGCGATTCGGCTTTCGTTGGGGGCCAGCCGAGCCTCGCTGCTCCGTCTAATTCTGACGGAAGGGCTATTGCTCGCGGCCGGTAGCGGAATCCTGGGGCTGGCGCTTTCGAATGGGCTGGCAGCGGTCCTGATCAGAATGCTGCCTTTCAAGAACATGGACGTGGCCATCAGTCCCAGACCGGATGGGCCGGTGCTGGCCTTTACGGCGGCGCTGAGCTTACTTACGGCGGTTCTGTTCGGCTTGCTTCCGGCGGTTCGGGCAACCCGGCCTGACCTGGCGCCGACGCTGAAGAACGAAGCTTCCACGGTTTCGATGGCTTCCGGGCAGACGCGCATACGCCGGGCGCTCGTCAGCGGGCAAGTGGCCTTATCACTGCTGCTTCTTTTTGGCGCCGGTCTTTTTGCCCGCAGCCTGCACCAGCTCATGGCGGTCAACACGGGCATGAACACGTCGCAGGCCTTGACTTTTACGGTTGACCCTTCCCTCCACAAGTACACACCCGACCGATCACGCGAACTCTTCCGCGCCTTGCAGGAGAACGTGCGGGCGATCCCTGGGGTGGTCTCGGTGAGCGGTGCGTCCTTTGCCGTGTTAGCGAACAACAATTGGATCAATGGTGCGCATGTGGAGAGCTATCAGCGACGTCCGCACGAGGAAATGAATCCGGGCTGGAACCAAATGCTACCCGGCTTTTTTTCCACCATGGGTGTGCCGATGATCGCGGGCCGGGATTTTAGGAACACTGACGTGGCAGGACGCCCGGAGGTGGTGATTGTCAACGAAACGTTTGTGAAGCGGTATGTGCACGGGAATCCGTTAGGGTTGCATGTAGGGTGGGGTGGCAGTGGACCCATGCCTTTTGAAATCGTGGGTGTGGTGCGGGACATGAAGGGCGGTGATCTGAAAGAAAAGGGCAAGCCGTGGACCTACACGGCCGCCCTGCAGGCCAAGGCGCCGAGCGCAATGACTTTCTACGTCCGTGCAGCCAAGAGCCCGACTGCGCTGACGCCAGCGGTTCGGCAAGCGCTCAAACGCCTTGATCCGGCCCTCCCGATCTTTGACCTGAAAACCATGGAGCAACAGATTAACGAAACACAATTCATTGATCGGCTCTTTGCCTGGTTGTCGAGCGCCTTCGGCGCTCTCGCGACGTTGCTTGCCTCCATCGGTCTCTATGGCGTCACTTCGTTTGCTGTCACGCGTCGAACCCAGGAGATCGGAATCCGTTTGGCGTTGGGAGCGGAACAGGGCAGAGTGTTTCGGTTAGTCATGAGGGAAGTGTTTGCCTTGACGGCGATGGGCATCATCGTAGGTGTTCCGATGGCTCTCGCCTTCGGGAAGCTTTTGAGCAACCAACTCTTCGCCATTAAACCGCAAGACCCAGTCGTTCTTCTGGGTGCGATTGGGGTGATTGTCTTGGTTTCGGCCGCGGCCGGATATCTGCCGGCACACAGAGCCACTCAAATCGATTCGATCCGCGCCCTCCGATATGAGTAAGGAAAAGCGCCGTCATGTCCTGCCGTTCCCGTTACCGTGGTCCCCAAAACACCGGCTCTCCTGGGGAGAGCGCCAGAAAGTCGGGGATCAACGTCTGGAAGCAATTCATTGTAGTGTCAACGCACAATCACATTTCTGGTCCGGGCCGCAGGAGTCGCCGATTTTTTCAGAGATCGCTCAAAACGTAAGTAACTTTGAACCAGCAGGTTATCGTATTCATCCCCGACTTTCTGGAGCTCTCCGAAACGGCCTGAGTTGGAAGATACTCGCGGAAGCGGGACGGAAAGCCCCGAACAAGGGTGGGGAGCTGGTGGTGCACTCCGTGGATCTCAGCGAGTGACTGGCAGACCCGGCAGGCAGGGTCTAATTCGGCGTTAGACGCGGCGGGGTTGTATGCCGGATGCTTGGGACACTTGCCGCGAAAGCTGAGATGGCCTAGTTTTAGCATGGGCGCAGTTAAAGCGCGAGTGGCACGGATGCTTGGCGGCGATGCTTGGGCGGCTCCGGGGTTTGTTGCTGCGTATTGTCGATGTCGTTGCGGGTGCTTCGGATGCGGTGGGCCTCTTCGCGGAATCCCTTTACTTCTTCCGGATGAAGTGCTTGGTGTTTGTCCTGGGTTCTGCCCAGCGCGTTTGCGAGTTTATCGGCCTTATCGGTATAGATTTGCGCGTCCCTCTCAGCGCGTGAAACGGAGACGTAAGCAAAGCGCTGATGTCACGTGGCACTTTACCGGGAGACTCACGCCCTCAATGAATACAAAATGCCACATAACCTGGAGACTCGAGACGAGAATGGCACTTAACCAAGAGACTGGGATGGGCACCTAAGCAGGAGACTGTTTCGCCCCGTTTTGTTATGATTTCCCCTATTTTCCGATCTTAGGACGATCTCCGTCTCGGATTCGCTCCCAGGAATTTGGCACTGAACCAGGAGACCACGCGCCTGGGTGCGCAGTCTCCTGGTAACAGGCTAAAGTCTCACGGTTAACGGCCGTTCGCTCGGGCACAAAACCAAGAGAAACTCTTGCAAACAGGGCCTTCGCAGTCTCCCGGTAAAGTGCCACGTGACAGATGCACAGGACTCCTCCGATGAGCATAGGTGTTCGGGATCAACCGAACGGAAAACCGGGTTGAGAACGTAAGCACGCCTACATGCGCAGCCGAATTGCCTATGTCCCCGTAAAAGTATTCACTTTTGCCGCTAAGTTTTGCAACGCAAAAACGGCAATAAACCAATCAGTCAGGCTCCTCTTGCATAACTTAGGGTTCGCGCAACGAGCGTGTGATTGCGGAGAGCACGAGAATTTGTCAGTCACCCGCGCCCAGGATTTTGGGCCTTATTCGTTCCGGAGCGCGACCATCGGGTCAACGCGTGCCGCTTGGCGTGCCGGGAGATAACACGCGAACACTGCCACTAAGATCAGAATCAAAGTGACACCGAAGAGAGTGAACGGGTCTGTTGCGCTCACGCCATATAGTTGGCTGGCCAGGAGCCGTGTCGTCATGAGCGATGCTAAAAGGCCGACTGACACACCTAGTAGAACGGGTCGCATTCCTTGCAGGATGACGAGTAGCAGCACTCCTCGTGCTGAGGACCCTAATGCTAACCGAAGGCCGATTTCGGCGCGCTGGCGGTTCACGAAATATGCCACTACCCCATAAATACCGGCCGTTGTTAATAGCAGTCCGCAGGCCCCCAATAGAGTGAGTAGCAGCGTGTAGAACCGAGCCAGCGATGCCGAACGCGCCAGGCGTTGGTTCATGGTTCTTACGTCCCCTAAAGGCAACTCAGGATCGACTTGGTTCAGGGCTCGCCGGAGCAGTCCGGACATGCTGATCGCCTCGGTCTGTGTTCGAGCAACCAAAGATAGCGACTGCTCAATCCAATGCCAGGGATTGGTCGTAACCTGCTCCAAAGGAATGTAGATGACAAGAGGGGCTTCACTCAGCAGGCCATTTGCTCGAACATCAGACACAACGCCGACAACCTGCCAAGCGTCATTTCGCCCTTCGAGCTCAGGAATGCGGATGGTCTCGCTTATCGCTTGTCCACCCGGCCATAAACGACGCGCCAAGCCATTGCTTACCAAAATCACCTGTGTGGAATCCGCGCGATCATGTCGAGTGAGCTCACGTCCTCTCTTCAGCGGAATCCGCATTGTAGTGAAATAACCGTCGCTGATGTAGTGCAGTTCTGTCGCTACGTCTTGCTTTAGGGGAGTGGAAACAGCATCCTGTTTACGTGAAAGGCCGACCGTACTCAGGGACAACGGGACTTTCGAAGTGAGAGCCGCCGAGATAACGCCGGGCTGTTCCCTTAACTTTTGCAGGATATCCTGGTAAGTCCGCGCCACGTCCTTCCCATCCCGATACACAGCAGCCGGCAACGCAGTGCGTCCGCTGACGACACGATCGGGAGAGAATCCCGGTCTCACTTTTTGTGCCGCCATTGCGGTTCTGATCAGAAGGCCGGCACTGATGAGCAAAACAAGAGCAAGTGCGACTTCTCCCGCTATATATGCGCTTCGCGCCGAATCGCGCGCGAGTCCGGTAGCTCCTCGGCCACCTTGTCGCAAGACCGTTTGAATATCGACTTGGGCGGCACGGATGGCTGGCCACAGTCCAGCGAGTATTGTGCTTAAGAATCCCAGACACAGAGCAAACAGAAACACCGGAGCATTGAGTCCGGCCTGGCCTAAACGCGGTATCGCCGCCAGGTTGAGCTTCGTCACAAGATGCAGGAGAGCTTGAGCTAAGCACAGCCCGAGAGTCGCGCCCAGGAGCCCCACAATCAGACTTTCGGTCAACAATTGGCGAATGACGCGGGCACGTGTCGCGCCCATAGCTGCTCGAACGGCCAGCTCCTGCTTACGACCTGCCGTTTTAGCCAGCAGTAAATTCGCCACATTCGCGCATGCGATAAGCATCACCAGTCCTACGGCGCTCAATAGAATGAATAGGCGACTCTCATAGTCGCCAACCAAGTCGTCAGCATAATTGCGAACACGGATCCCTCTGTTCCGGTTCATATCCGGGTAGAGAGCTTGTAGGTTGCGCGCCAGCACGTTCATTTCTGATTGCGCTTCCTTCAGGCTCAGTCCGTCGCGCAATCGGCCTACCACCTGCAAAACGCCGCCAGCCCAGTTCATTTCTTGGCCACTGAGGGCGAGCGGCACCCAAACCTGTTCAGAGCCGGGGCGAACCGAAAAGGAAGATGGCATGATTCCGATTACCGTGAACGCTTCCCGGTTCAAACGTATCTGTCGTCCCAAAATTCTACGGTCCCCGCCAAATCGCTCCCGCCACAGCTGATCACTCAAGATGACGCGGTGCAGACGCGGTGCTCGATCTTCTTCAGCGGTAAAGGTTCTGCCGAGTTCAGGTGAAGTGCCAAAGACAAGAAAGTAGCCTGCCGAAGCAAAGCCGCCAGGAATCTGGGTTGCCGCTCTGCCGTTGGAAAGCGTGAACGTGGTGGGCTGAATCGCACCGAGCTGGCGAAAAGAATGCGCTTGGCGCTTCCAAGAATCGAAATTTCTTGGCGTAACTACATCATCTACGCCCTGTCGCACGGACCATATCGAAACGAGTTGGTCGGGAGCGCGAAAGGGCAAAGGCCGAAGGACAACCGCGTAAAGAATGCTGAAAGCGGCTGTCACAGCTCCCATTCCAAAGCCTAATGTCAGAATTGCCACAAGCGTTGTTCCGAGACTACGCTGAAGTTGCGTGATCCCGTATTTGATGTCTTGGCGTAGAGCAGCCCATCCTTCACTGATCCTCATATGCTTCTCTCTCCTTACCGCTACTGATTCACATACCCGCCGAACCGCAGTTATGTCCCCGAATTGTCGAAGGGCTTCCGTCCGGGCTTGTTCCGCTGGCCATCCTTGCTCCTCTAGTTCTTCTACTTTGCACTCGAAATGGAACTGCAGTTCGTCCCTGACATTCGCAGCCACATCCGAGCCGAAAAAGCGGAGGTATCGACGCCAAAGAGGGACGTCTGGCATCAGGGCTCCCGTGGTGCTGGAGCATGCGACGCGCCCAATATCTTGGCAACTGCAGTCGTGTAAGCTTTCCAAGTCTGGGTCTGCGCTTGCAAATGTTTCCGCCCTTTCCGAGTGAGCGCATAGAACTTGGCGCGACGGTTATTGTCAGACAACCTCCATTCGGCTTCGATCCAACCCTTGGCCTCCATTCGGTAGAGCGCCGGATAGAGTGCTCCCTCCTCAACAAACAGCGCCTCATCAGTTTGGTGGCGAATGGCTTGAGAAATTGCATAGCCGTGTAGGGGTTGCCAGGAAACAATTTTGAGGACGAGGATATCTAACGTCCCGCGAACCAAATCAAGCGTTGCTATTGCCATGTGTTCGATACCTAAGAATTATAGGCAATTATGGCACAACTTACCTAAGGTTCATAAGTAATGGAAGTTTCACAAAGCCAACGACCACAATCTAAAGCTCGGTTGCGCAAACCATGGTTTGTGCATTAGGCCTTTAGGCGGGTCCCATGCAAACGAAGGGTTTTATATCGAAAGAACCACTTGACAAGCAAGTGAAAAAGCGTAATGCTTTTCAGTAGAGAACACTTGAATGCCTAGTAAAGAACAGGAATCCATTCCATTACTTCAGGGAACGCTGGACCTCATTGTGTTACGAACCCTATCGACTATGGGGCCACAGCATGCTTACCAAATTGCCACGCGTCTCCAGCAGATCTCCGAGCGGCTTCTCAACCTTAATCAGGGCACTCTCTACCCAGCGTTGGTACGGCTGGAGCAATACGGGTCGATCAAAGGAATCTGGGGAAGGACCGAGAACAATCGAGAAGCCAAATACTACGAGATCACCAAGGCAGGACAGAAGGCTTTGGGCGAAGAGACGCAGAAGTGGAGAAGAATGTCGGCTCTGGTGGAGCGGCTTCTTGCTTGAGGGGTCTTAGCCATGAATCGTCTGAGGCGCATCTTTTTCAGGTTCTATCTGCTTTTCATCAATTCCTCAGCAGAAGCAGAGCTGGAACGAGAGATTGCCGCGCACCTGACGCTGCTGGAAGACGAATATCGACGCCGAGGCATGAATCCTGAGGACGCACGGCTGGCCGCAAGACGCGCTTATGGAGGAGTGGAGCAGGCCAAGCAACTGCATCGCGACGAGCGAGCCTTTCAAGGGCTGGCCCACATCCTGCAAGACATTCGATATACCTTTCGTCAACTGCACAAGTCTGCCGGATTTACGGTTACCGCCATCCTGATGCTTGCATTCGGGATCGGCGCAACGACCGCAATTTTTTCCATTGTCGAGGGGGTGCTGCTGCGGCCGCTTCCCTTTTCCGACCCTAACCGCATCGTCATTCTTGGAGATGTTCTTGAGAGCTCCCACTGCGCGTCCTGCACTCACGCCAACGTGACTGCTCCCGACATCCGCAACTACATGCGCGACACGCACAGCTTTGCCCACCTGGGCGGCTATCAGGGAGCAGATTTTGAATTATCCGGCACGGGCAATCCGCTTGCCATAAATGCGACACGGATGAGCAGCGATATCTTCGCCGCTCTGAGAGCTACGCCGCTGCTGGGACGCGTGTTCACGCAGCAGGAAGACGAGGAACACGAGCAGGTGGCGGTGCTCAGCTATGGCATGTGGAGGAGCCACTTCCACGGAGACGCGGGCGTCCTGGGGAGCAAAATCCTTCTTGATCGCAAGCCTTATATCGTGCTTGGCGTGATGCCGCGCAATTTTGAGTTTCCGTTAAAGCCAGGGCATGTGAATCAGAGCGAGCTTTGGGTTCCCCTCAGCCTACGGCCCGATGAGTTTACGGCGGGTTACGCAGCATCGTGGATTTTCCGAATGGTAGGCCGGTTGAAGCCGGGCACCACTGTGGCACAGGCGCAGAGCGACGCGGAGCGAGTGGCGCGGGAAACGATGCGAAGTTATCCGGCTTTCATGCACAGCCTTCGGATTCACCCGGTGGTGATACCGCTGCACGAGGATACCGTAGAACACGCACGTCCCCTCGTACGAACGCTGTTTGTTGCCGTACTTGTCGTCCTGCTGATTGTGTGCGCCAACTTGGCGGGCCTGCTTCTGGTACGGTCGATCCGCAGGCGAAAGGAGATGGCTGTCAGGCTCGCGCTGGGCGCGCGAGCGGCAATGCTGCTGCGACAGGCCATTGTGGAAAGCATGGTCCTGAGTCTTGCCGGAGGCGCGATCGGGCTGGCCCTGGCGGCGATTGCTCTGCGGGTCGGCGTGAGCCTGCTTCCGGAAAGCCTGCCGAGGGTTCGTGAGATCGGCCTGGACTGGCAGGTGATGCTCTTCGCGCTGGGGCTGGCGCTGTTGACTGGTCTCCTTTGTGGACTTGCTCCTGCTTTTGCCGCCATCCGAACCAGCGTCAATGAAGCGCTCAAAGAAAGTGGACGCACAGGAACCCCGAGCAGCGGCCATACCCAGCTGCGTTCGGCGCTGGTGGTGGCGGAAATTGCGGTGGCGCTCATCCTGCTTACCGCTTCCGGCCTCTTATTGCGCAGCTTCCAAAAGATGCGTGATGTGAATGTAGGATTTCAGCCCGACCATAGGCTAGCTGCGGCCTATGGTTTGCCACAGAACCAGTACGCAACGCAGTCCGCAGTCGACACATTCAATGAGGAGCTTCTGAGGAGTCTGCGGCAGCTGCCGGGTGTCGAGGCTGTTGGCACCACTTCGGTGCTGCCCATCACGAGAAATTACCCGGGCATCGCTTTTACTATCGAGGGTTATGTTCCGCCAAAGGGAGCGGGGCTGAACATGGCTGGGATGTCGCTGTTAGGCGGCGATCCCTTCCAAGCGCTGGGCGTGCGATTGCTTCGCGGACATCCGTTTACCGAATCGGACAAGGCTGGCTCACAGTTAGTTGCGATCGTGAATCGCAAGATGGCTCAACGGTATTGGCCGGGGCAAGACCCGATCGGCAAACGTCTGCGCCGGGGCATGCCGGAAACTGTAACTCCATGGATGACGGTGGTGGGGGAAGTGGAAGACGTAAAGATGGGCTCGCCGGACGAAGAAACGACGCCACAGGTATACCAGCCGGTAACGCAGTCGGTGGCCTCGGAAGGAGTCTTTGCAACCGCTGGGGAATTGAGTGCTACATCGGGCTGGATCGTACTGAGCAGCCGTTTCTCTCCCGAGCAAATGGAGAATCCGTTGCGAGCGGCGGTGCAGAAAATCGACCCGCAACTACCGCTTTACCAGATGCGGACGATGGAGCAAGTAATCTCCGACAGCGAAGCGTCGCGGCGTTTCAACACGGTGCTGATTTCATCCTTTGCTATAGCCGCTCTACTGCTCAGTGTTCTCGGGATCTATGCCGTCATTGCATTCTCCGTGGCATTGCGCAAACAGGAAATCGCTGTTCGGATGGCCCTGGGCTGCCGGCGTCCGGGTGTGCTCATGTTGATCCTCGGTTCCGGCGTCAAGCTTGCCGCTTTGGGCTGTGCACTCGGCCTGCTTGGAGCTGTGGCTGCATCTCGTTTGCTGCGTTCTTTCCTATTTGATGTGAGCCCATTTGATCCGGCTGTACTGACACTTTCTGCTGTCGCCATGCTGCTGCTGGCGCTGGCAGCTTCTGCCCTGCCGGCCAAACGCGCATCCGGCACGGACCCAATACTGGCCTTGCGAGGCGAATAACACAGCGCCAGAGCCATGACAACGAACAGAATCGGCAACTTCCGGTGACGGGATGATGCTGCTTTGGAAAACGAGAGCAGTCCCGCAAGGACCAGACAGGCGCCGTTTCCTGTGGTCATTGGCGGCTTTTGGGTTGACCGCAAAACCTGAGATGGCCGAAAAGCGGTCAGAACCAGGTTGCCGATTTTTGACGCCATTATGCGAAGTGCGAATGAGTGTTCAACATTTCGCGAGCTCGTCGATCAACGGGTTTCACTTTCGAAACGATCTGACGAACCGCACGTTTTATCTTTCTGCAGGCGGCGAGCAAGATCGCGATTGTCTGGACCGATTCGTTGGTTCTATGGCCATCGCCCACTACCAATTTCGCTCCAATCTTCGCTCGGGCATGCCTATTCAGATGCGGGAGCGCGTGCTAACGATCGATCATGACCGCCGCATAAGTCCTCGGGCTCCTTTTGAAAGGATGGTGGCAGTGGAGCGAGCCGCCGCGAGTGACATCCAGGCATTTGGCTATAAAGCGGATCATGAGGAACGAAGAACATCCGCTGCAAATCTTCTTGCTGTCTGGTATCTCGTACGCCAGGACTTATATCTGAATGACCAAGCCACACCTTTTCTCGTTGTCCACTGGAAGCATACTCTCGACTTCATAAGCCTCTTGGACGTCATTCCGGGCGACGGCACTCAATTGATTGTGAGCGCTACGTGAACCACAGGTTCTCAATATGAGTGATGGCAGCGGTGCTGGCCAGTTTCTCAAAACGCTGTATCTCATTCCGAGAAAGCTCGTTGAAAGATGCTGTACTGCAATGCGGTCGATATACTTTGCTGATGGCGACTTACGTTCTCGTGCATGGTGGTTGGCATGGCGGTTGGTGTTGGAATCGAGTGGCTCCTCTCCTTCGTGAAGCTGACCACCACGTTCTGACGCCCACCATGACCGGGATTAGGTGAACGAGTCCACCTCGCCTCCCCCCAAGTGGATCTGGCTCTGCACATTGAGGATATTGTGGCGGTTCTGGAGTGGGAAGACTTGCGCCATGTCATCTTGGTTGGTCACAGTTCGGCTGGGGCGGTCATCAGTGGTGTAGCCCAACGGATACCGCAGCGCCTCGCCCGTCTGGTCTACTTGGATGCCTTTGTTCTCCGAGAGGGTGAGGGTGTTCTCGACTTGGTACCGGAAGCGGCCCGAACGGATCTGCTGACACGGACCGAGTAACACGGCCAAGGTTGGCAGGTTCCGATTCCGCCGCTCTTTGTTCTGGGCCTCACCGAAGCAGCGGATATTGAGTGGGTCGTTCCCAAGCTTCGCCCACAGCCCCTCCAGACGTTGCGACAGCCCTTGCGAGGGGATGCAGAAGTGGTGGCAGCGATTCCGACGACTTACATCAAATGCAAAGGCGATACAGGGCCGTTCGGAGAGTCCGCCACTCGGGCCAAGGCAGCGGGATGGAAGTACCTCGAAATCGCTACGGGGCACGATGCCATGGTCACGGCACCCACGACAGTGGCAGATTTGCTTTTGAACCAAGTAGCATCCTAGTCACGGGGACGCTCTACTTTTTTGGAAATCGGCATGGAAGAGAGCCTGCCAATGTTGCGGCTATAAAGTGGCGTTCTCGGAAAATAGCCGTATCCTCCATTGATTTCGGAAGAAACCTTACTGCCACCCGGCCTAACCGGCACTCTGCGGTTGTTTCCATTGATCGGGCAGCCAATCGGCCAGTTCGCTGCTGGGAAGACCCGGCAGGTTCACCAGCAGTTGTGTGAGATACAACTGCGGATCGATGTCGTGCCGACGGCATGTACTCGTCAGGCTGGCCAGAATCGCTGCCGTCCGTCCTCCCCGCGGGTTCCCGACAAAAAGCGAGTTCTTGCGGTTCAACACGATGCGCTTCATCTCCCGTTCGCTCACGTTATTGTCAATCGGGATCGCGCCGTCCGTGCCAAACACCGTGAGTTCTTTCCATTAACTTAAGGCATACGCAATCGCTTCGGCCATCGGATGCCGGGGCAGCAGTTGCTCCTTCCACACCAGCAGACGCTGGCGCAACTCGGCCAGCAGGGGTACCGATTTCTCCTGACGCAGGGCGAGGCGCGCTTCGGCCGTTGCCGTCTCCGCTTGACGCTCGATGGCGTAGAGGGCACGCACGCGGGCGACCGCCTCGCGGGCGATCTCCGGGGCGGCCTTTTCGGCATCGATAAACTTTCTTCGCAAGTGGACCTTATCTGGAGCACAAGATAAGGCTCATTATCTGGACCAGAAAATTATCCAGAGCTGTTGTGTATAAGCCCCTATAGTGCACTTTTAAAGTATGTTCTTGTCGTGATAATACGCAAATCCCCTGGGTCTGAGCCGTACCGAAGTAAAGGCGAGTCGAAAGAAGCAATTTGTGACTGGCCTGCACTTGAGAACAGCGACCACCCCAAAGCTCGTTGACATCGCTCCCTGCACCATGAAGAATTATCTGGAGCACAAATACCTTCTGCCCCCTGTTTCTTGCGGCCTGTTATTGGTTTTTAGCGGTGACTTTGGATAATTTTCTGGTCCAGATAATGGGCCCAGCACCCGGCGCGTGTGATCTGATTGCCAGCCACCACACCGTTGTAGCCGCCGTAGGCATCGGCCACCAGCACTTGATTGTAGTCTTTCAGGAAGCGCAGGGGCCCATCCCGACCGCGATCCAGCGTAAAGTCGAACACATTGTAAGGCTGCGAAGCATCGCCGACATAGACCCACATCCGTGCCTTCGCTGTCTTCTCTTTCCCCAGCATCGGCTGGATCGTATCATCCGTGGCGATGACGTGCGAGCGGCGCAGACCTGCCGTCATGAGTGCATACAGTGGCTCGGCGGCTTCCGCCACATCGCCGCACCAGACCGACTGCGTCGCACGCGAGATCTCCAAGCCTTGCCGCTCGAAGATATCTTCCAACCGGTAGAGCGGCAGATAGTCATTGAACTTGCTGGTGACAATGTAGGCCAGCAGGCCCGGACCCGCCAAGCCTTTGTCGATGACCGCCTCCGGTTTTGCCACCGTTGTGATCTGGGGAGATTCGCCCTGCTTCTCGCACTGCGGGCAGGCGTACTTCTTACGCACATGCTGGAGCCGTTCGAAGTGGCCCGGCACATACTCCACCTGCCCGCTTTCTTCCGAGCCGATTTCATTCCGTTCCTGCCCGCAGCCGGCGCAAGCCCGTTCGGTTGCGCTTAATTCATAGACCTGCGTAGTCACCGGCAAATTCTCGAAGAGCGCCAGATTGCGTCGGCCTCTGCGCCGTTGCACGCGCCGGAGTTCTTCCTTCGGCTCCGCCGTCAGCGAATCGTCCACCAGGACCGGCTTCTGGTCGAGCTCTTCGGCAAACTGCAACAGCAGTTGCGCCAGCTCACCCGCCGTGCGCAGCCGATCGGCGCGGGGCCCGTAATACCACTTTTTATAGCGTTCCAGTTCGAGCTGCACGCGCAGCAGTTCGGCTGCGAGTTGTGCTGTTTTGAGGCGTTGTTCTTCCGCCTGCCGTTGCTGTTCGGCCAGACGGCCCTGCTGCTCTTCGATGTATCGTTGCTGGGCGGCGGCCTGTTGTTGCTGCTGCTGATACCAATTCGCAATTCAAGGAGCACAGGCGTAGACTAGACAGGTAAATGGGGAGGTAGTGGATGGGGACTCTTCAGCCTATGCCAGAGGGGGCGGTCGAACGACTGGCTCCGCTGCTGAAAG
>JAABUZ0100006797.1_pt1 | contig 14123 bp, 10 predicted proteins | sample 5562091 | NCBI WGS metagenome assembly JAABUZ01 (sample SAMN12813069, study PRJNA571459) | rock metagenome | isolation source: Antarctica rocks | place: Antarctica: Victoria Land, Linnaeus Terrace sud | collected 2015-12-21 | reverse complement strand
AGAGACCAGGGTGCTGGCTTTCATCACCTATTACAATCAAACGGCCAAACCGTTCAAGTGGACCTCTCAAGGCAAAGCATTGACTATCTAAACCACCGAACAATTTGAGTCTTCGTGTACTAGTCATCAAGTAGCGCGGTAAGTAGTGTTGAGTAGAACTAGTCACAGCCCCTGTATTATTATGCTATACTGCTTGCATACTCACCTTGACTACATTGATAGACGGAGAAGTGTTTTATTATGACCACGAGTGAACAACGCAGCTCACAAGCATCCCAGAATGATACAGCGGCTCAGGAGAAAGTTGCGGAACTACACACCCTAAAAGCTGCGGCGATGCTTGGCGGTGGCGAAAGTCGCATTGAGCAACAACATAAAAAAGGCAAACTGACTGCACGCGAACGGCTCGATCTTCTGCTTGACCCAGGTAGCTTCAACGAACTAGACATGTTTGTCACACACCGCTCTACCGACTTTGGACTGGACGAGCAGAAAATAGCGGGCGATGGCGTCGTCACTGGCTATGGACAGATTGATGGACGCCTCGTATACGTCTTCTCACAGGATTTCACGGTCTTTGGTGGCTCGCTGTCTGAGGCGCACGCGGAAAAAATTTGCAAAGTCATGGATATGGCGATGAAGAATGGCGCCCCTATCATTGGCCTCAACGACTCAGGGGGGGCGCGTATTCAAGATGGAGTCGTTAGTCTTGGTGCATATGCCGACATATTTCTGCGTAACACACTCGCATCCGGTGTCGTGCCCCAGATATCTGCGATTATGGGACCTTGTGCTGGCGGTGCAGTTTACTCACCAGCAATCACTGACTTTATTTTTATGGTCGAAGAGACAAGCCACATGTTTGTCACAGGGCCAAATGTTGTGAAGTCGGTCACGCATGAAGATGTTACCTTTGAAGAGCTTGGTGGGGCACAAATTCACAACAGTAAAAGTGGTGTCGCGCATTTTGCCTGTTCTAGCGAGCCAGAGTGTATCCGTAAATTGCGCCAGCTTATGAGCTACCTGCCCTCGAATAATGTCGACGACCCACCGCGTATTATGCCCACAGATTATCCAAACCGTGCAGAGATGGCCCTCGATAGCATCATTCCAGGCAATCCCAACAAGCCCTATGATATGACAAACGTTATCAAGTACATTGTTGATGATGGAGACTTTTTCGAGGTGCAGGAACATTTCGCAAAAAATATTCTTGTCGGCTTCGCTCGTCTCAATGGCCGCTCCGTTGGCATCGTCGCACAACAACCACGCTCATTAGCTGGCGTCTTGAATATCGATGCATCGGATAAAGCAGCACGTTTCGTGCGCTTCTGTGATTGCTTCAATATTCCTCTGATTACCTTTGTTGATGTGCCAGGGTTCTTGCCAGGAGTAAGTCAGGAGCATAATGGCATCATTCGTCACGGTGCGAAACTGCTCTATGCCTATTGTGAGGCCACCGTTCCCAAGATCACTGTGATCACACGTAAAGCATATGGTGGAGCGTATGATGTGATGAGTAGCAAGCATGTACGCGGCGACATCAATTACGCCTGGCCTACAGCCGAAATAGCTGTCATGGGACCAGAAGGTGCCGTCAACATTCTTTTCAAAGACGAGATCGAAAAGGCAACGAATCCAGAGCAGCGCCGTAAAGAACTTATCGCGGAATATACCGAGAAGTTCGCCAACCCTTACATTGCTGCTGGGCGTGGCTATATCGACGAGATCATCGAACCAAGTCATACACGTGCGAAACTTATCAGTGCGCTTGAGATGCTCAAGAACAAGCGCGATTCAAACCCACCAAAGAAACACGGGAACATTCCCCTCTAAATAATTCAGCGCGAGAGAGATAGTAGTCCTGGCACATGGCAGAGCTACTATCCCTCTTCTATTTTTAGCTCGCCTATGCCATTTCACTCTTTAGCTAAGAAGTCTGGTCAACTCGGCCTGACACTTCTGTGCAGCATTGTGGACCTCGCTCTGAGCATTGGCTCTATTCTTGAGAATATTGCTGAATGCAGCACGCAACGTGTTGTCCATTGTGGAATTCCAGGTAGGGGGACAGCATGACCATACTTATTCAAGATATCCACTGCTTGAGCCGCAGGACCGCTCTGAAGTTTAGTGGCTTTCGATGCGATACTGATACGCGGTGGAATATGTAAGCCGTACCCTAAACTACAGTCTGTCTGTATATTGACGCTGTCGATCCAGAGGTACTTCACGTATTGCTTGGCGGCATCGATATGCTTGCCCTTCCCAAAGACCATCTCCGCCCAACCACCTAAGAAGGTAGATGGTAGAAATGATGCATCCAGGGCAGGCCACGGTACGACACCAAAATCCTCTCCTAATGCCTTCGTGATGCCAGGCATAGCCCATAGCCCTGTCCATTGCATAGCTGCGAGTCCCTGCGTGAACGGTGTGTAATCCTGCCAGGATATTGGAGTGTCAATGAGCAATGTGCCTGAGTTATTCAATTCAAGGATTTTTTCGTATGTAGCAACCGTACCGGGTACATCGAAGACGATTTTATCATTGTCGATGAAGTCAGCTCCCGCTCCCCACGGTGCCACTTGATAGAGGGCATCAACGCCACCATCCTGACCAATGTAGAGTCCCTTCCTACTGCTACTGGTGAGTTTCTTTGCTGCAATAATGAGTTCATCCATTGTGGTAGGAGGATTTACGCCTGCTTTATCAAGTACACTCTTACGGTAGTATAATAACCCCATGTCATTAATCATCTTGATAGCATAAACTTTGCCATTGATGGTAAGGGGTTTGAGAGTAGTGGGGCTAAAATCGTTTTTTACGCTTGCAATGATGTCGTCGAGTGGGGCAATCAAACCAGCTTTTATTTGTTCAAAGGAAGGAAATTGTAATTCAAATACATCAGGGGCATCAGAACCGTGGAGCGCTGCATTTACTTTGTTCAGATATTTATTCCCTGTACCTGCAATCCAGCCTACATTGACCTGCGCTTTAGTATAACTCTTCGCATACCTGTGAACTGCTGCCTCAGTACCAGCCTCACCATACTGATGGTACCATTGCGTCAGTGTAACACCTTTCTTACTCTCACTTATAGTATCGCCACAGGCCGCTAGCAATGCAGCGCTACTAATCCCAAAAGTGGTAAGACGCATAAACTCGCGGCGCGGCAACTTGAAACCAGCATGTGTCAGTTGCTCTACTACCGACTGAAATTCCTTGTCCATGAGATATTTCTCTCTATTTCCAAGGCAACGATGCACTGTTAGAGTAACAATTCTTATTTTTCTAAGTTTCTCTACGGAACTCGAAATTATTGCTTTTCGAGCAATTCTAAGAGCACACCATTTGTACCTTTGGGATGGAGGAAAATCGCACGACCTTCGGCTGCGATACGCGGTTGCTTGTCGAGTACAGGCGCACTTTTGTCTTGCATCTCCTGTAGAGCATCGTCGATGTTGTCAACCTCAAGGCAGATGTGATGCATGCCTTCGCCCCGCTTCTCTAAGAATTTCGCGAGGCTAGAATCAGGGGTCGTTGGCTCGATCAACTCAATTTCGCTACCCCCTGGCCCACCCATAGGTAGAAAAGCGATACGCACCTGTTCAGTTGGCACTTCTTTGATTCCGCTTGGCTCGATGCCTAACGTATCACGATAAAACACAAGTGCTTGCTCAATATTGCGCACAATAATAGCGACATGGTCGATACGTTTAGGCATGCATACGTCTCCTTAACACAATGATACATTGGTTTCAACAACTGATCTTACGAGCTGTGGGCCAAATGAAAATCTGTCTGCCGCAATTTATGTGGTATTACAGTGAACAGGCCAACGCTACGCTGAATTGAACTCGTCACGGTCCGCATTGCCATTAATGCGCTAATACGAGTTTCCTCATCATAGTGCAACATGTCTGCCGTCTGGTCAAACTCTGCCTGTGTAAGTACCTCATAGGAGGTATCGGGTTTGACGAGTACGCTTAAATCGAGATCAACATAGAATAAGTGGTCCAATAAAACAGTAGCAGGCTGAATAATATTTGCATAGGTGTGAATCAATGCGCGGTCATTATAGAAGGCACTTAACATATACCACCGTTGCGGCCAGAAAAATTGTAGACAGTTGTAACGCAATGGTCGTGTTCCAGAGGACCAGTGCATAGGAGTACCTGCTGGCAACCAGAGACGTATAGCATTGTTGTGTATATTTTCTTCTTCGCCACGCGGTTTTTCTTCAAGACGTGTATGTACATCGAGTTGATACGCTTGCCACGAGCCACGCACCATCTGGTCATAACTGCGACTTTCCACCAAAAATTGCTGTTGCATGATTCCTCCCCTTTCATTAGGAACAATAGTACGAGAACATGATGATATCGTCAAGCTTCCTGGAAATAGTCCCATCCACCTATGAAGTCAAGAGTGAAAAAGTTTTCCAGCGTCGGTAGGAGTCCGTGTTGTACAATGAATATACGCTCTTATACATGACTTTCACACAGAAGAGATAGGGTTATAAATACGCCTATGCGCTGCCCAAACTGTCAAACCCTCAACCCAACAAACGCAAAATTTTGCCTGGAATGTGGCAACCGCTTTATTGTGTGCTCAAATTGCGGCACGATTAATCTGCCTGTCGCTAAATTCTGTATCGAATGCGGTACGGCGCTTCAACTGCGTGGCGATACGAACACATCGCTACCTGCAATTTCGAATGGACGAATACAACAAACACCACTTGCACAAGAGGTCTTGTTGCCACCGGAGGAGCGACGTATTGTAACGGTGATGTTCGCGGACATTATCGGCTCAACACCAATGGCCGCACGTATGGACCCGGAAGATATGCGTGCTATCCTGACTGGCTACTTCAACCTTATGACGCAGCAGATACGCAAGCATGGAGGCACTGTCGAGAAGTATATTGGTGACGCAGTAATGGCAGTGTTTGGTACACCTATCACGCATGAAGATGACCCTGATCGCGCTATTAGAGCTGCCCTTGACATGCAAGCGGCACTCGCGACGTTTAATGAACAAAGACAGACCTACGATACTGATGCTATTCGTTTACAGATGCGTATTGGCATCAATACAGGTGAAGTTGCTATGCCAGGGAACGAGCAGCATCCACGCCAGGATTTCCTGATTACAGGTGACGCTGTGAACGTCGCTGCACGCTTACAACAGGTCGCAACACCCGATGCTATTCTTGTAGGTACACGTACCTACCTTGCGACACGTGGCGTCTTTGATTTTCGTGCTATTGCACCAATGCAGCTAAAGGGCAAGGCTGAACCTCTCGCCGCCTATGTGGTACAGGGGTTACATAGTCATACTCCAACTATCACACAGCATCCACGCGGTATCGAAGGATTACAAGTCCCTATCGTGGGACGCTCGCTTGAGCTTACTCTCATGCATACTAATTACGCGCGCGTCGTTGCTGAACATAGTCCACACCTCATCACCATTCTTGGTGTACCGGGCATTGGTAAATCACGGCTCGTGCGCGAATTCGTCCTGCGCGAACAAGAAGTGGTCAAAAGCGTGTCCTCAAGCGATATTGCTCCTGTTGTCTTGCAAGGCCGTTGCCCACCATATGGTGAAAGTATCACCTATTGGCCGCTTATTGAAATCCTGCGTTCTCTTCTACAAGTGCAGGAAGATGAGAGCAATGAGATGTTGCAAATCCGCTTCACCGAGTTCGTCAATGAAACATTGACACAGGCGAAGCGTACCGAGTCGAGCGAAGAGATTTCGACCACGATACTCCGGAGTATTGGACGAGGCTTGAGCGTAAGTACGACCGCTCTTGATGGGCAGAGTACTCGTGAGCGTCCTAAACGCGAATATCAGCGTAGCACACATACACTTGGAACCAAACAGTCTACGACGCAAGCGTCTCTCTTGCGGGCATGGCGTATTCTTCTCGAAGCACTAGCGCAGGTGCAACCACTTATCATTGTGGTTGATGATCTGCAATGGGCCGATGAAGCACTGCTCGATCTGCTCGAATATCTTACTGACCGCATCACGACGGTTCCAATTCTCTTTCTCTGTCCCGCTCGCCCAGATTTCTTTGACCGCAGGCGCGATTGGGGTGGGGGGCAGCGTAACTTCACTACAATTGAACTTGATGCCCTTTCAAGCGAAGAGAGCAGCGATCTTGTCGATGCGCTCCTAAACACCGATGACCTGCCAGAGGTGTTACGTCATACTATCTTGACACGAGCAGAGGGCAATCCCTTTTTTGTGGAAGAGATTATACGTATGTTTATCGATCAGGGACTGCTCGTTCGTGAAGAGGAGGCTGGAGTGATTTGCTGGCGGCTCGGTCATCAGAATGAGACAATTGTTCGTGAGCTAACTACCCTTGCTGAGCCACCGGATGATACACTATTGAATGAGCACTACATGCTGCCGTTGCCACGGGTTCCCGATACCGTGCAGGGCGTCCTCGCTGCTCGTGTCGATCTGTTGCATCCACTAGAAAAACTCATCTTGCAACATGCAGCGATTATTGGACGCATCTTCTGGCTCTCTTCATTGATAGAGCTTGCGCACAACATATCAGCAGCCACGGCTCTTAAAGCACTAGAATCGCTTATCCAACGCGATTTTGTCATTGAGGATGCCGAAACACAGTCACGTAGCCCTATCGAGGATGATCGCGTCTTTAGCTTTAAGCATATTCTGATCCGTGATGTGGTCTATAACAATATTCCGCGAGTACGACGTTCACAGGAACATGCCCGTTTGGCTTTTTGGTTAGAAGAACATACAGCCAGCAACCGGGCAAGCTTTATTGAACTTCTTGCCTATCATTATCAGCAGGCGTTGATTACCTGGTCATCGGCGGTTACAGTTGTTGAAGCTGTCAGTATAGAAGAAAAGCGTTCTACAGACGAGGCCGTAATGGTACGCCTGACACGGCCAGAATTACGGTATCGTGCAATTAAATACTTGACACTTGCTGGCGATCAAGCTCTCAACTGCTACTATACATTGCGTGCATTGCAGGCGTACAATGATGCTCTTGAGTTGCTCCTCGATCATGACGCCGATGTCCCAACACTTGTTGCAATGCATGAAAAACTAGGCGATGCCTATTCTCAGCGTGGCACAATGGATGAGGCCTATCAAGCGTATAGTAAAGCACTTCGACTCGCCACTGGCGAGAATATACTTCCTGAAAGCGTTGATCTGCTTTATCTTTATAAACGTCTAGCGGAACTGGGAACGCGTTGGTTAGGTGGATTCGATGTGCCTCCCGATGCGCAGGAGACACTCACATACATTGATGCCGGTCTTCAACTTTTGGATGGCAAAGCGTTGAACACAGAACGTGTCGCTTTTCTCACCTATCATGCTTTCTGGTACATTCGCCAATTAGAGGGCACAACGTATGCCCAAAAGGCAGTGCTGGCAGAGCAGGCACTGGCGAGTGGACATGAAGCTTTACGCCTTGCGGAACAGTTAGATAACGCGAGTGCGCTTTCGCTTGCCCTTGATGCTGTTGGCTTTATTTATACGGAATATCATAAATACAAGGAAGCACACCAGATACAACATCGACGACAACAGTTAGAAGACAAGCTTACAGATCGTGAGGAACTCTACGATCTCTATATCTCACTTGGCAAAATTCATGCTGAGGTTGCCGACTATGCCACGGCGCTCATGTGGTTTGGACGGGCCTGGAACAACGCGCAAACCATGGAAAGTCCCGCGTTGTTGCTTACCAGCATGGCGTGGCGTATGTGGACATGGCTACAGTGGGACCGCTGGCAAGAGGCTCATCAGGTAGCGCTTGAGATACTCCATTTAATTGAACAATATCAGCAAGACGAGAAGCGACAACTCTGGGCATTAGAGATACTGGCGATGATCGAGTATCGTCAGGGCAATTCAGAGCAGGGCGACTACTATGCACGACAGTATAAGCGGCTCATTGACCAGCAGACGAAGTATTCTAGTGGTGATATAGGAGTGGACGCAACAACCACGTCAACAAGAATGCGCGATATCTCTCTCGCTCGCGAAGATTGGGCACACGCCACTGCTGAGTACAAAGAGAAAATCAAGAGTAGTGAACCGCTCCCATCGCCTGAGATGCTCACGACACTGGCAGAACTCATGGTGACAACGGGCGAGGACGCGGAGGCACAAGAGCGCATGTGTGCTCGTGCGCTTGAGGTAGCAGAAGAGTCGGGGGCACACAAAAGCCTCGCATTGGCATTCCGTGCTCGGGGTCGCTTGTATACAGAGCGGCAAGAGTGGACTCTGGCAAAAGACGATCTTTGCCAGGCATTGCAACGCTGCGAAACACTTGACATGCCATGGGAGCGTGGCCTGACACTTTACTACATAGGTATGCTCTACAAGCGTCGTGCATCAACCTTTGATAGCGATATACCAGGGAGACGGAGTATTGATCTAGGTCGTGCGCGTTACCATTTTGAGCAAGCACTTGGCTTCTTCCAATCGATCAACGCCGTTCCTAGCATAGAGCGAGTACGATTGGCAATGATGCAGGAGAGCAACGCATCAATATAAAGGAAGTATTGTGAGAGTATGCCAGGGGCATGTCCACTTTAGGACACGCCCCTGGCATACTCTCTTTATCTGACAAGTATTGTCTACAAGTACCCTCCGTTTGCTTGTGTACTAGATGAGTACAGCTTGTTCCCTACTCATGTTATTTCGACAAATTATACACATGCTCAAACTTGCTAATCAGGTAGTGTGTGAAGTAGTCAGGATTGAGTGGTTCGCCAGTGACGCGCCGCATGAGTTCGTCGGGCTGATAGATCGCGCCGACGTTGTACATGTGGTCACGCAGCCAGTCGAGAATGACTGTGGTATTCCCCTGTACAAGCAACTCATTAAAATTCGGCAATGCCTTGTGCAGCGTGTTAAGTATCTGCGCCGAGTTCAGGTTGCCGAGCGTGTATGTGGGGAAGTAGCCAAAGCCACTTGTCCAGTGAACGTCTTGCAAAATGCCATCGGCATCGTTTGGCGGCGTGATACCAAGATACTCCTGATACTTTTCGTTCCACATGCGGGGCAATGACTCTACCGCGACCTCGCCGTTAATCATGGCTTTTTCTAGCTCGAAGCGGATGATGATGTGTAGATTGTACGTTACCTCGTCGGCCTCGACGCGAATGAGACTTGGCTCGACATGGTTCAGGGCGCGTGCGAATGTGGCGGCATCGACGTTTGCGAACTGCTCTGGGAATATCTTTTGCACGAGCGCGAATTGTCCTTGCCAGTATGGAGTTGAGCGTCCAATCGCGTTTTCCCACAGGCGCGATTGTGACTCGTGAATACCTAGAGAAGCACCACCCGCGACAGGTGTGTTGACGAGTGTGTGTGCGCTTCCCTGCTCATAAAGCGCGTGTCCACCTTCGTGAATTGCCGCCATTAGCGATTGCTGGAGAAAGTGTTCGTTGGTGCGAACGGTAACTCGTACATCAAAAGGAGAACCCATGTTTGTTGTGAATGGGTGAGGTGACTGCGCGATAGCACCATAGGTAAAGTTATAGCCCATGCCCTTGAGAATTGCTATGCTCAACTCAATCTGCTTCTCCGAAGAGAATTGGCCTTGCAGGCTAGACATATCCACCTTGTTACCACTCGTTTCGATGCGTTTGAGCAGAGCTTTGCTTATAGCACGAACAGGCGTGAAAAGAGTATTGACGCGGCTGGCGGTCAATCCCGGTTCGTAATCGTCGAGCAAGGCATCGTAGCGAGTTTCGACATAGCCCATGCGGTCAGCGGTCTCGCGTTGTAGCTCGATGGTGTGACCAAGAAACGGGGCGAAACTGGCGAAATCGTTGTTGGCGCGTGCTTTGCGCCATGCCTCAAAGCTTGCTGCTCCGTGACGTGCGCTCTCCTCAACGAGGGTACGAGGCAACTTCGTACTGCGAGTATGGCCCCGTAATGCCTGTCGTACTAGTCCGCGGTCCGCGTCGGTGAAGGGTGCGCTTTGTACAGGTGCTTCCAGTTCGGCGAGAAGTTTTCCTAGTTTGTGGCTGCTCCACCTATCATGTAATACGCCCTGCAAGACCGCCATTTGTGTTCCGCGTACCTCACCTGCACCATCTGGCATCTGCGTATTCTGGTCCCAGTCCGCGAGATTGCTGAGATCGTCCAATGCGCAGATATCACGCATATAATCAAGAAGTTCGCTTATACGTGTATCGCTACGTGTAAAATTTGGAGTTGCCGCAGCATCTTCTCGCGTTGTATTTTGTCTGACTAAAGCCATTTATGTATTTCCTCTCTTTCAATCTGGCTAAATGGATGGATGCGTGAAGCTTGACCACTTCCTCAAGGTCTCACGATCCACAAAAAAATAGGCTCGTAGGAGATGTGTTCCCCTAGAAGCAAGCATCCTTGCTGAGGATATGATTATTCAAGGTGTGTGGCACCTACGAGCAGGGGTAGCTTCCACGGATTCGGCATATCCGTTCTTAACATGCTACAAGTATACAAGGATTATAGCATACCTCACAAAAGGCTTGTATACCCTTGTTGAACGAGATGATGAGCGTGAAAAGAGAAAATCTTGTCAAATGATACCTACTATTGCACGGAAGTTTTTGTTCTCTTTATTACCAAAAATCAGTTAAGAAAACGCTTGAGAAGATATACTTTGGACAAGGGTTAGCTGCAAGGTAAGGCTGTTATAACGATAGAGTTAAAAAATGGGAGTTCTCGCTCGCTTGTCGCGTCAAGACGATGGTAGCTCGTGACTCCTACGGGAACAAGACGTACACGGCATGATGGTTAATCTTCTTGAGTAGGAAAAAGTCGTATTATATTGACAGGAGAGCCTTTTAAACATAAACTACTCTCACCATAAAGAAGATGCTGTGTTCGCTTGGACGAGCAAAAACTGTATTACGGCGATAAGGTGACAACTCAGATATTTTACGTCAGTACATCAAGAGCAAATCAGTAAACTTAATTTATTTTGACCTTCGTTTAATTAACTCCACTACATATTGTCCATTGAAGGAGGGTTGATATGGCTGTTCCTGATTTTCAGAGTCTAATGCTTCCTGTATTGAAAATAACAAGTGATGGCAATGAGCATAATACCGCTGAAGTCGTTGAGACTTTAGCATTGCAGTTAGGACTAAGTGAGAACGATAGAAAAGAAATGCTTCCAAGTGGAAAACAGCAAAAATTTGATAATCGGGTGAACTGGACGAAGACATATCTGCAAAAAGCTCTTCTCCTATCAAGCACCGGAAGATCAAGATTTCATATTACTGAACGAGGCATGAATGTGCTAAAGTCGAACCCTTCTAGCATCAATGTCAAATTCCTTAACCAGTTTCCTGAGTTCTTAACATTCCATACAGTAACAAATGATAAAGAAAATAAAAAAAATGGAATTACCTCCACTTCACAAGAAATCGTAGAAAAGACGAACCAAACTCCTCAAGAAATCTTAGAAACGAGTTATCAAAGCTTGAGACAAACTCTCGCTCAGGAAATTCTTGAACAAATTAAACGTAACCCTCCAAAGTTTTTTGAAAGCCTCGTCGTTGATTTACTTGTAGCAATGGGTTATGGCGGTTCACGAAAAGACGCCGGTCAAGCTGTTGGTCAGGTTGGAGATGGTGGAATAGATGGCATTATCAAGGAAGATAAGCTTGGACTCGATGCGATCTACCTTCAAGCAAAGCGATGGGAAGGAACAGTTGGAGGTCCGGTAGTGCAGGGGTTTGTAGGTGCTTTGATTGGAAAGAAAGCGCGAAAAGGAGTATTTATTACCACATCAAGTTTTTCACAACAGGCACTAACGTATGCGAATGGCATTGAAAACTTAAAAATCATCTTAATTGATGGGGAACAATTAGCTCAGCTTATGATAGATTATGATATTGGAGTTACCGAAGAATCCAGATATATCGTGAAAAAAGTTGATTTGGATTACTTTGATAACGAATGATAAAAAATGGACAAAGTATAGCGAACAAATGCAGTGTAGGAGTTGTTAGATTTCGGGTAGCGCTTAAAACTTTTAACCTTCTTTGGAGTAAAATATGGGGAAACGTAAAGGAAGCTCCTTTTTTAGAAGACTTTTAAGCTCATGGGTAAGTTTGATTACTTTTGCACTCGCTGGTCTAATATTATTCAAAGTTGGCGAATTTCTTCATAGTAGCTTGCTTCAAGGTTTGGGAGGAGTGCTGGGAGGTGCAGCCTTATCACTCGCTATTACGATAATAACAAGCAAGGATACTGTGTTACAGCAAAACGCAAAGGAAGCTAATCTTACACGTAAGGATGCGTACTATATTCCCATGTTTAAAGAGCTTAAACAGTTACACGACAGAATTGAGGATGCCAGGCAAAAAAAGCTTCCCTATCCTCAATTTATAAATGGTGTGGGGAAATTGAATGAGATACATTCTTTTGTTTGGGGAAATTATCCTATGCCTACTTTTACAAACTGGACAACTTTCAAAGAACAGCCTCACAGGAGTAACTTCACAGAAAAAGTATGTAAGCTGTTTGATGAAGTGCAAAAAGCCGGAGCAAAATATAACATAGCCGTAAGTGAAACAAAAGATCCTGTAGTCAAAATCATTCATTCCCAACTGGATAAGGCTTTTCGGGAGTGGGCAGATACAGACGATTTTAAGCGCTGGGAGAAAGAAACGCAGAATGGCAGAGTAGGATCTTCTGCTCATTTTCACCAATGGAACGATTATATTGATAGATACTTTCATAGGCCAAGTGGCTCAGATACTGATGCTCAAGCTCTTGTTTGGGCATATAATATACTTGGATGGGTACTGGCAGATGACATAGACAAAGCTAGCGATGCAATGCAAAAGACATATCAGAACGATTTCCAAACCTTTGTCACCCCAGATATTTCATGGTTTAAAGATATTCTTGATGACGTCTGGGTAATGCTTCAAGAGCTTTCTAGCGTCAAAGAGGTTTCCAAATCAGTTGGTGAACTGCTCACAAAGACAGGACATGCAAAAGATTATATGCAGGATAGGCTTAACTATATCCGAGACATGTACCAGGGAGGCGAGCCGCCATTATAGGCTTTTCATCAGTTGATGAACTGGTTGAAGCAAGCTAAAATCAAGATAGAAGTGGGAGACCGAGGTGGAGAAGGCACAACACTACATAATATAGGTATGATATTTTTTGCACAACGCAATATCCACGCAGGGCTTGCTTGTATACTGCTTGCTAAAAGACTCTACGAGCAAGTAGAAAGCTCTTTGGATGTCGATCATGAAGTAGGCGTACTAAATTCTCTACGCTCATCCCTTGGAGAAAAGCAGTTTTCTGAACTCCTAAAAAATGTAGAACCGCAGGCACAAAGCATCATTGATGATGTGTTACATGATTTGTCATGATTACTTGAATTGTGGTGATTATACCTTCTACAAAAACAGGTTTCCTACGTTATAAAAGGCTTGTATGTTTGTGTCGAGCGTGGAAAAGAAGAATTTGTTTAACGGTGTGTATGAGTGTCATGGCCTTGAACTGGATCACAGAGCGAGACAACCCAAGGTTGTCCAGGTTCCAAGATGTACCTCTTAATGAGAGCCGAAGTGTCCAGAAAGTAGGTGCTCATTAATATGGACCTCGGTCCTCAATGACCATTTCAGATGCAGGTTTGCCTCCTGCAAATAACCGAGCAAGGCGTTCACGCTCGGCTTGTTCCTGTAAAGTCAGTGGACGTCGTGTGGCAAGGGTAAGAAGTTTCCCTTCGCGGTACAACTTCTCGGCAAGTTCACGTCCTGTCATAGAGCGTTTTTCTTGCGGGGAAGATTGTAAGTGTTGTATGAGGTCGTGCAAAAGTGTTTCTGGTTGCTTTCCGTTCTTGGCAGCTTCGGCAGCGAGTGCTGCATACTCTTGATCGGTTAATGTGACGGTCATCTGGTAAACCATGAAGATACCTCCTAGCACAAGATGAAGATGACTCTCTTGTAGTATATCATGTTGGTTAACGTGAGTTCTGTTTAAGGGAAGTCGATCAAGCAGCCAGAAGAGCGCGTTCATCGAGATGCAGACCCGGTTTTTTGCCCTGATGGCTGTAGGCAAGGAGCCCAGCGATCAAATGCACCACAAAA
>JAABUZ0100006796.1_pt1 | contig 14124 bp, 10 predicted proteins | sample 5562091 | NCBI WGS metagenome assembly JAABUZ01 (sample SAMN12813069, study PRJNA571459) | rock metagenome | isolation source: Antarctica rocks | place: Antarctica: Victoria Land, Linnaeus Terrace sud | collected 2015-12-21 | reverse complement strand
ACTTTCTTTATATGGAATCGGAAGAGTAAAGGTAAGACAAATAAAAGCTGCGGCAAACCAGCTGTACATTTAGGTTGGACACAGGTGGCATTCACCACCCTGAGCTAACATCAGCGCCAACATGGCTGGTTGCAGTAAATAAGGGCTGGGACGGTGCCAAATTCGCGTGCATGGGTCGCATTCTCGATGCGGCCTAACAATGGAATCGTGACTTCTACGTCAGAAGAAATCAATTGCTGTCCGATATCTTCTTATAGTTCAAGGCATTTACTGTCGCAGCTTCCTCGTCTTCCACAGTCCATGTCTTCTACTATTCTGGTTGCATAGTGTTCGTAGCAGCGCGAGATCCATTATCAGCCGGGCCGAATCGACATACAAAGATCGGAGTTGACGATAGTACCGCACGAGAAGATAACCCTTCGTTGGCAAGATATGTACATATAGCTGTCTAGCTGTAGAAAACCAAAAGGCGCAAAGAATCAAATCACCAAGTTCAAGGCCTTTCGTTCGTGGTTGTTGGCGTGGTCTCGTCATTTGATGGAAGTCAGCCCAACAGTCATTCCGTCTTTGATTCTAGCGGCTCTCGCTTTAACCTTAGTTTACCATTCGACTGTCTGTTCAGTGCTTGCGGACTCATCGTGGATAGACAACTCAGAGTATCTTCATGTGCAACCTCCGGCGGTGCCATAGAGGATGTGGAAACCATATCCCCAGCTTCGGCTCTGATCTTCGGATCTCGTGCAAAGATGAAAGGCGCAGTTTTAGTAGGAAGCTTCATTTGGGTGCCAGACATGCTGCGCTTAGAATTCGACATCTCTCTCTTTCTCGTCCACCCATCGGAACTCATCTTTCCAGCCGATTTCTCGTTCGAGTGAACACGAAGCGGAGGCCCCAATTTTTTAGGCGAAAATCGAGGCATGGAGTGTGAGGAAGCTCGGCTTGTTGGCGACCGACTCGGCGATTCACTACCTTGCTTCACTCGTGACGAGGATTTAGGCGTCTGCGGTTGTGTCTGTAGTGTCATAGATGCAAGATTGATATATTTCTCGCGCGACGGTGTACGATTAGGAGATGTAAGTGAATCCGTCGTCAAACTACCATACGTTTTCTTCCGCTCCATCTGCGCCGAACCTGTCACCCGTTCATTCGAAGATCCAGGAACATCAGGAAACTCAGGAAGCTGTGATACGTCCACGACGGTTTTGGCTGGCAGCACGATCTGCACTCGCTTCCTCGGTGTGGAATGCATGTCGTTTCTTGAGTAATAACCACAACAAACAACCAACTCCAAGATTCAAAATATACACTAAACACTTGCATGCTTGAGCACTTAGCTCTAGTAGTCCATCATTTTTTGGTAGGATTATATATTATTGTTTTACGCATAAATGAAGTCATTGCACCTTGCACTGCCACTTTAGGCCAGATCATTTTCGGCTTACCCAACCTCAAATTAACTCCCCCGATCCACGAAATAACGCAACGGGGCTATTTGCTTCGTCGTGCATCGAATGTCTTCTTCTGCGCACCCCTCTTATGCCCGCCTCGCCCTCCTTACCCTCGAGGCGGTGTTGGAAGTGGTCGTTATCTGCATTGGGGGCTACATCGCTGCAAAACGAGGGCTTCTTACAATCGATGCACAAAAGGTTATTGCAAACCTCAACATGCTGGTCTTCACCCCTGCCCTCATATTCTCAAAACTAGCCGGATCACTGACGCTTGACAAATTTGACGATCTGGCAATCATACCTATTCTCTTCGCATTAATGACGCTTGTCTCCATGGGCTTCTGTCTGATTTCAGTCAGAGTTGCCAAGCTGAACAAACGCGACGGTAACTTTTGCATGGCTATGGCTGTTTTTGGGAATTCCAACAGTCTGCCGATTTCCCTGACGCTGAGCTTGAGTTATACTCTGGATGGTCTCTATTGGGACAAAATTGAAAACGATACGCGGGAACAAATTGCCTCTCGGGGCATTCTTTACCTTCTCATATTTCAACAACTTGGTCAGTTTCTGCGATGGACCTGGGGCTATAATCATCTTTTGGCTTCCGCACCCAGTGACGAGGTGTATGAGGGGGGGATCAGTGGACGCGTCGATGAGGAGAACCCACTTTTGGTAGACAGTGACTTTGAATCTGGTGGACAATCGCCAGATCATTCCTCACCTTCTTCTCCGTCTTTCCAAGTAAGAGGCGGGGATATTACGTCCTTCCCTCGACCACACTCAAACAGCTCCCCGAAAATGCCACTTACCTTGCGGATTAGGAACAGACTTGTCACAATTGGCAAGGGGGTCTGGGAATTTATGAATGCACCGTTGTGGGCGATGTTGGCGTCTCTCATTGTAGCTACTATACCCGCTTTACAGCACCTTTTTTTCGATGAGGGCTCTTTTATCAACAATTCGGTCACGTCGGCGGTCAGGTCTGCCGGGAATGTGGCTATTCCATTGATTCTTGTGGTACTTGGATCAAATCTTGCTCGCGAAGCGGACGACTCTGCGAATGTGTCTAAAGACTCCACAAAGATCGTACTGGTGTCTCTCTTCTCGCGAATGGTATTCCCAGCGCTACTACTGGCGCCTCTGATTGCTGTGTTCGCGAGGTATGTGCCTATATCCCTTTTCGATGATCCTATCTTCATCATCGTGGTTCTGCTCCTTATAGGCGCGCCTAGTGCTATCCAGCTAGCGCAGATATGTCAAATCAACGGTGTATATGAGCATGAGATGTCGAGGGTTCTCTTCTGGAGTTACGTGGTGCTGACACTTCCCAGCACGCTAATCTTGGTGGTGCTTGGCATAGAGGTGGTGCATTGGGTAACATAATATTCACGATCGTAGTTGGTACATAGAATCATAATACATGGTGTTGAGGTACTTCCCCACCTCGGTGATGATTATTGCTCGCTCCTGATTGGCTGGAAGGTTTCTTATCTGTGTCGCTAAACCAATTTTCCCCCATCCGCAGTGATGGATGCGCAACTGCGAGATGAGCAGTTTAGATTGCCACGCCAGCTAAACCCTCCCAAAAATCCCATTTATCGTATTGGCCTACTTTAGCGACTTGCTCATTCTAGGACCTGCTGCTTTACGACATACGGTTGTTGACAGATCAACGTCAATGTCCGGCTATGGAGAAGACGACTCTGACGCCTTTGGGGTCGTGACGGGATCCCCGAAGAAGGGCCATTGGAAAGCAGACTCAGAAGTTTTAATTTGTGAGTGGAATCACTGCCAGAAAATATTCTCTCTCTTCGAGCGCCGCCATCATTGCAGGCGATGCGGGAATATTTTTTGCGGCCAACAGTGAGTCTGCTTCGTCCGTTTTCCTTACAAAAGCTCCTCAAATGCTCTACGCCTCGATCAGAACGCGCGCTTTCATCCTTTCGGAATCCCATCGCGAGCATGCGATAGTTGCATGTCCGAGTACTCTGATTTTCTCTCCCCGACCCCCTCTCTCTCTGGCGACACCATTTCTGGTGAGGTCACGCATGCCAACTACGTGGATCTTCCCGTTCAGGATCCTGGTTATCAGGTAAAGCTGACCCCAACATCCTCACAACTGCCGTCGAAGAGTGTGGCTGGCAGTGTTCCCCAGGACTGGTCATGGAGGTAAGCCCCTCATCGAAGCAAGCTAACGCAGCACGTTTTGATGTTGTCTTTGGCTGTAAATATCAGGATGTCCGTGTAATTACATATAGTAAATGTCATCAGCTCCTTACTCCGTGTGGGGTATTGCAAGTGTTCATGACTATTCGCTCCCTAAAATTCCTCAACTACCGGATCCCTTTTCGCATACCATTTCGAACATACGCCTTGATGAGTCAGAAGAACGGAAGCAACCATCGTGCACTCAACAAGGACAATATCAATCCAGCTGTCGTGCGCGCAGAGTATGCTGTTCGGGGTGAACTTGCCATTCGAGCCGAAACATTACGGAGCGAGCTAAAAGAAGGCAGAAAGCATCCATTTAAAAACATAGTCAATGCAAACATTGGCAACCCACAGCAGCTGGACCAACAGCCAATAACCTTCTTCAGACAAGTGGTGAGCATTTTACAGTATCCTGAACTCCTGCACACTAAAGGGATTTTTCCAAAAGACGTGCTGGATCGTGCTACCCTCTTGCAGAAAGAAATTGGAAGCCTTGGGGCCTATAGCCACTCTCAGGGTGTCCCCCATATTCGGAAGGACGTTGCGGACTTCATAAGAGTGCGAGATGGAGACATCGCTGCCGACCCGAATGATATCTTCCTTACGGCAGGAGCGTCTCAAGGCGTGTCTCAATTATTACAAGTCATCTGCGCGAGCCCGACTACTGGCGTTCTTATTCCAATCCCTCAGTACCCTCTCTACACCGCTGCTCTTGCGCTCATGAATACGACGCCTGTGCCCTATATCTTAAATGAAAAAGACCACTGGGGAACAGATGTACCAGCTATGCATGAAGGAGTGAGAAAAGCAAGATCCGATGGTACAGATGTAAAGGCTGTAGTCATTATAAATCCCGGGAACCCAACAGGAGCATGTCTTTCCCGTAGCGAAATGGAGGCTGTTATCGATCTTGCAGCTTCGGAAAGATTGGTTCTAATGGCAGATGAGGTTTATCAGACGAACATATTTAAAGGCGAATTCATCTCATTCAAAAAAGTCTTAAGAGAACTGCAGCAGCGAGATTCCAAGTACAATCATGTCGAGCTCGTGAGCTTTCACTCTACGTCGAAAGGCATGCTGGGCGAATGTGGTCAACGTGGTGGATATTTTGAGTTGGTTGGTTTTGATCCTGAGGTTGTGGAGGAGATTTACAAACTGGCAAGTATCTCGCTGTGTGCCCCTGTTGCCGGTCAAGTCTTTGTTGATTTAATGGTGAAGCCCCCCCAGCCCGGAGATGAAAGCTATGACGTTTATGAACAAGAACTAAAGCGTACGAACGATGGTCTTACAGAAAGAAGTTGCCGTCTTTACGAAGCTTTCCAAAGGATGGAAGGCGTTGAATGTCAAGAGCCGCAAGGAGCCATGTATCTTTTTCCAACTATCAATCTTCCGCAGAAAGCTCTCGAGCAGGCCAAAAATAATGGAAAGTCCCCCGATGAACTTTACTGTTTGCAATTACTCGATGCGACAGGTATTTGCATGGTTGCTGGGAAAGGTTTCGGACAAGCAGAGGGGACATTCCATGTCCGGACGACATTTCTACCCCCTGGCACGGAATGGATTGAATCTATTGAGCAATTCCACCAAGAATTCATGAAGAAGTTTGCATAGACTGTCCATACATATAATTATGCTTTTGCTAATTCTAGCATTGCCGCGTTGTTGAGAGTGGTGATTTTATTCGCATTAGGATTCTGATGTTGGCTTTCCAGACATAGCATGGCAGCTTTGGCAATGTCAGAGGCGTCTATGGCCATGGACCGTGTAAGTGTTCCACGGCTTACCAACCGTAGGAATCTGAAAAAATATTGTGCGATTGCTTCCGCATACCTTGGCACGGAACGCGGGCCAATGATTATGCCCGGTCGTAAAATGACAGTGTGGTCAAAGCCTAGGCCAATAATATCTCGCTCACACTCTCCTTTTAAGCGCATGTAAGGAAACATACTTTTGTCATTCGCACCACTTGAGGAGACGAGAATATAAGTCTTAACACCGCGTTCTTTACCAGCCTTGGCAAGCCGTAAATTTTCATCATGCTCAAGCAGGTACTGTTTATCGAAGCCGCCGGCAGCACGGCGTGACGTAGCCAAGCCTGAGAATATTGCGCTCCCTCGGACTTGCGTTGACCATTCGGAGAGATCTGAAATCACTGAATGCAGCTTCGCAGATTGAATGGGCAGTGAACGACGAGTCAGCGTAACGACTCTGCTCACTGCTTCCGACGACAGCGCCTGCTGAACAAAGCAGCCACCAGTGAGCCCAGTCGCACCCAACACCGTCACCTCCATCCCAAGTCACGTGCTGCAGCCCTGATCCTCGAGGCATGGAAGAGTATGTGCAGAGATTGACAGACGTTCTGCGGCAAGCATTGAGTGGTACAAACACAAAGCAGATCAATGAAGCCACGGAGACTTTGCGTAAGAGCTACTACAATGACTCTCAATCTGTCTCAGCGTTCGTTCATATCCTCTCTCTCCACCCTGATCCTTCTGTACGGCAATTTGCAGCCGTCGAATTACGCAAGCTCATCGCTCCGTTTTGGGAAAAGCTCTTAGCACAACAGAGAGAAGGAATAAGGCATTCACTGCTGGACAGGGTGTTACGCGAGGACGTTGGGGTCGTCAAACACTCTGCAGCGCGTGTGATTTCTGCCATCGCAAAGATCGATCTCCCATCGAATGAATGGTCTGGGCTGCCAAACTTCTTGGAACAAGCAGCGGTGTCGTCGAGTGCGAGTGAACGTGAAATTGCAATCTACATTCTCTTTACTCTCATCGAGTCTATGGATTCAGGGATCCTTACAAAGACGAATGATTTGCTCACACTATTCTCTCGTACCATAAGGGACCCAGAATCCAATGAAGTTCGTAAGAACACAATGATGGCCTTAGAAGAGATCTCACAGTTTCTCGATAGCGATGATATGACTGGTATGCGGTTATTTCGGCAAATCATACCCTCGATGTTGGAATTTCTCAAAGATCAGATCAATGCGGGCGATGACACATCAAGATCATTTGAAACCTTCAATACTCTTCTCATTGTTGATCCTGCTGTTGTTTCTAAAAATCTCGGGGATCTATTACATTTCATGTCAGATGTAGCTTCAACAACCTCCCTCGAACAAGAAGCACGGAATGCAGCCTTAAATTTCTTGATCACTTGCGCCAGATTTAAAAAAGCAAAAATCCAGTCGCTGAAATTAGGTGAGCAGATGGTATCTATTGCTTTGAAGATCGTCACTGAAGAATTGTCTGATGACTTGGACGAGGAATTGCCTTCTAGACTTGCTCTTCGCTTTATTGACGCTCTGTCTACCTCGTTACCGCCATCGCATGCGGTCCTGCCTCTCTTACGAGTATTCCCGCAATACTTGGCTTCACAAGATCCCGCACTACGTAGAGCCGCCTTACTGGCCGTTGGTGTTTCGGTAGAAGGCTCACCAGAATTTCTATCTACGCAACTCGGATCATTTTTGCCTCAACTACTAGGACGTCTTTCTGATGACGATGAGACTGTGCGCAAGGCCGCACTACAAGCGCTTGCCTATCTGGCCGATGAGTTACCCTCGGAATTATCTAAGCAACACGGTGACATTGTACCAGTTGTATTTCATCTCATTGAGATTGATGGTATGAATGTGGCCAAAGCTGCATGCAATTGTTTGGATGCATTACTTGAAGGACTTGACAAGGCAGACATTATTTACTATCTCCCACAACTCACTGCCAAGTTATTTCAATTGCTGCAGGAGACTAGCGACCTGGAATTAAAGTCAGTCATCATCTCAGCCATCGGTAGCGCAGCGCATGCAGCTGAGGAAGGCTTCGTTCCATACTACAAGGATTTTATGCAATTGCTAGGACAGTACGTGAGACTCGAAGGTAATGAGGAAACCCTCGATCTGCGTGGCGTTGCCATCGATACTGCAGGGGTAATCGCCACCGCGATCGGGAAAGAAGCCTTCTATCCGTACGTACAGCCCCTTGTAGAAGCAGCCCAGGAAGGACTTGCTCTGAAAAGTAACCGACTACGGGAATGTGCTTTTATTTTTTTCGCAGTCTGCGCCAAGGTCTATGGGCAGGATTTCGCACCATTCTTACAAATCATTGTCCCTGTTTTGCATGAAACGTTGCAACAAGAGGAGGTCATATCGACAGATGAGGTGGATGAGAACGAGTTCACGGATATTGATAGCGAGCCAGACGCGTTTGCAAATCTGACATTTAACTCGGCAATCACCATGGAGAAAGAAGTAGCAGCCGATGCTTTGGGAGAAATATGCGGAAATCTCGGCCAAGCATTTGTCCCGTACCTTTCAAAGTCGATTGAGCTTTTAATTCCGCTGACGCTGCATAATTTCGATGGCTGCAGGAAAACAGCTTTCGGGTCATTGTGGAGGTTGGCGGCCACGGTATACAAACTCAGTGAGCCACCAACATGGCTACCAGGTCTCCCTGTCGGGTTTCCTTTTCAGGCCGACGTGGAGAATGTCATGAAAATCGTCCGTGATGCTACAATGACTGTTCTCAATGATGAGGAAGAAAGGTACGCTTTCTTTTGCTTTTTCTAGCATGATGATTTCTTACTACTCAGCTCACTCGGAAATTTTGCCCATGTCGCGACACAAGAACAGATATCTGATTTTTCCCCTTTTACTTGAGAGCAAAGTTAACATCAGGTCTGTCCTTGCGGATGTTTTCAGCAATCTTGCTGCGACAGTAAAGCTCTGTGGGCCAGCAACACTAGCAGGGGAACTTGGAGGGGTGTGTGATCAGGTTTTGCTTTGCTTGCAGCATAAACATAGATGTCAGATTGATGATTTCGCGGATGATGACGAGGATGCGAATGAGATGCAAGAGGAGTCAGCTGAACTAGACACTGCTCTTACCGACGCAGCCTCAGAAGTGATCGTAGCTATCGCGGCTTCTCTTGGAAATGATTTCCATGACGCATTTGCGACATTTTTGCCATTCGTTCTGCGGCATTGTAGCGGCTCTATGGCCTCTGAGCGAGCTTCCGGCGTTGGCACTCTTGCTGAAGTGACTCTAGCTATGAAGGGCGCTATCACACCTTTCACACCCCGCCTTCTCCCAATAATGATCAAACGCCTTTCTGACGAGTCTGTAAACGTGAAAGGAAACGCCGCTTATGCAACTGGAGTGCTGTGTCTGCATAACTCTACAGATGAGATCCTGAGTGAGTACCCTACAATTCTACGGAAATTACAACCGCTCTTAAGCCTGAAGGAGGATCAAGTTATTGCCAATGCCTGCGGATGCGTCGCGCGAATGATCCTCCGAGCCCCGCAACGGATACCTCTCTCCGAAGTCCTGCCGGTACTCGTTGGAAAGTTGCCGCTGCACGACTACTTTGAAGAGAATGAGCCGATTGCGCAGATGTTGATTGCACAGATGCAAGCAAGCAATGAATTTCTACTAAGTAATACCCAAGGCATGGTGAGAATTTTGGATGCCATGTTGGGAGAGGGCAGGGAAGAACTCTCTGATGTCACATGCGCACAGATCAAGCAAGCCGTCCACACTCTTGCTCAGCAATCTCCTGGGCTTCAATCAAGTATTCGCAATGCTTGATCATTATGTACATAGGACGTAAGATACAGGAATTTGTATACTATGAAACCTCTTCCTCTTCTTCTCTGTATCCTTCACCACCAAGAAGAGACAATGCGACGGGGAGGAATATTAAGGCATGTGCTGCGGCAAGGATGACAAGAGCCAGCCACATGCGAAAGTAGTAGATCTCGAAAATTGTCGAACGGGTGAAAGCAAGCACGCTAACGCCAATGAATTTGGTTACTGTGATGCCAGTGAAGACTGTAGGGCCAACATTGACCAGCGCGGCCCAGACGCGCTTTTCCGGACCTCGCAAGCGCGTCTCTGGGATGTGCGCTGGGTGTACAAAAGCTCTTCCTACATGACTGCAAAACTCCACACCAATTCCTACGCAAATCACAAGATTGACTAGACTGACGGCGTTGAGACTTACGTTCCAGATGACCATGACTCCCATTACATCCGTGACAATCATCCCAACAGTGCCGATCATGACCGCCGCTGTACGGATAGACCCAAGAAGCAGTGCCGAGACCAGAAACACCGCAAACAGTGCGCCACAGAGTAAGAAGGCAGCCAGACGTACAATCGAGAGATATTGGTGGAAAAAGATGTAAAACACGGAATAGGGAAAAACTTCGAGTCCCGTTTCGTCCGAAATTTCCTCCGCTATTCGCCTTGCAGAGGTGTAGGCTTCAATGTAATCAGACTGCGAATGAAGCGGCGGATGCGACGTGCGGAAATGGGATGCCAGGACCGAAGTATTGGACATCACGAGCGAGTTTGCATATGCTGCCTTGCCTGCCACTGGACACTCTTCGGTAGTGGGTGAGGAAATCCATTGCTGGAGATATCGCACAAACGATGGTCCCTGTGGAATCGCTTCCATGGTAATATTCCAAGGCGGGTCAGCGTCCTCAAAACATGGCTGACAGTCTGTGTCCGATGATACACAAAATCTTGATGGGTTGTCCAACCTTACACGACAACACTGATTTAGCGATGGGTTCAGCCAAAGCATAAAGTCGTCAATCCAACTTGCGGTCGGGTCTGCAATATAGGACGCGTCACGTTTCCGCTCGCGCTCTAGTATGTTGGTGAGAGATAGATCGTTGCAAGTGGTAAAACGACTGCAGAGCGCTTGCTGCTCCATCCTTTGCGATACATTTACCTCCTTCGTGACAAAATAAACTGGCGGACCAGCTCCAAAGAATTTGTCTAGATCATCAAAATAGTCGATGAGATAGGAATCGCTTGGAAGAGCGATTCGCTGATCTAAGCCAAGCTGCATGTATGGAAGTAATGCTAAGGCACACGCCAGAATGGCCAGAAAGACGAATATAACAGCAGCCTTGATCTGTTTGCGAAGAAGGAAAGGCGCGTATTGCTTGCGCACGAAAGTAGTGAGAGACGGTTCCTTCTCCACGTTAGTTTCAGCCGCAATAACAAGGCAGGGAATACAATCCACTCGCTTTTGTTCCTTGCGCCGCTGGTCGAGCGATAAGGCAGCGACGAACATAGTCATTTGAAGGAGCGCATCAAAGACAATAGCACCAGCCGCATAGATGGCAAAATTACGCACTGCAGGCATAGACACCGCTGCACCTATGGCAAACGTCACTATCTCTGAGGTGCCACTCAAGAGAATGCTTGGGCCAATTCTGCCAAGGGCTCGCGCAACGCGCACTTCAATCTCTTCATCGCTGTGCAACGTGTTCACACGCTCAAACTCATGGGTGATTAGGAAGATGTTGTCCACGCCGACAGCCAATACCAGGAAAGGGATCACCTCTGCAATGATGAGTGTGACTTTGACCCCAAAGAGAGAGAATAAGCCTACCGAAGCAGAGACAGAGAGAAGCACAATCAAAATTCCGAAGCTACCCAAGGTGAATTTGGAATCAATCAACGCCTGCTTGCCGCGGTACACCGATCCACCAAGCGCAAGAGACGCATAAAAGAACATAACTATGTAAGAAATCAAGATGATTTTCGCGTCTGTATTTGACGATTCGTTAATTTCCTGCTCCAGCGAGGCTTCGGTGGAAAAACTGAGTGATAAACCTCTTAAGATGGCTTCTTGCTGCACAGACTTCATATAAATCTTGACAGCTTCCTCCCATAATAATGCTCGTAAGGCTACGTCACTGCTCTCCAGGCCATTATTTACCACCCAGGTGGAGATTAGCGCATGGGATCTCATCACATCCTCTTCATATCCACCCAGGATCATCTGCGGACGCAGCGGTTGTTGAAATTGAGGCAGGCAGGTAATAGGCTGCGCAGTACATAAACGCACACGATCTTGCCACGACTCGCGATCTATCTCCTCAGTATCAAAGTAGCCGCTTATAGATTGAACGATGCATTCGCCAGTCGGTTTGAAACAAACATCATCCAACGAGACGTTGTTGGTCCGCAGTTCCCGAACGTGCTTCTCTACGCCGAACCACCATTCGAGAGTGTCAAAGCTGAGCACATTTCCTGTCTCATTGACAAGGAAAGTTTGTTCGGCGCGATAAAATGGGCCAAAGTTCTGATCGAAAAACAGCTTCTCCACGGCTGCTGTTGAGCTTGGTGAAACCCACAATCTGACTGGATTTGTTTCTACCGCGAACCTCACCCAGCCAATCGATAAGAGCCCAGCTGCGACTAGACTGACTAATATGGTTGCGGCAGGGAATGAAGCGCATATCAGACCAATTTTGTAGAAAACATCGTGCAAGCGAACATTAAGGCGATGGGGCTTCGTGGGACGGTCCAACATGCCTGCTGCATCTACAATACCTCCTTCGTCGTCATCATCCAATTCATCCTGCAACAACCGCATCCTCTCCGTCTGCTGCTGATGGTGTCGTGCGTAGGTCGTATAAGCAGTGTATGCAAAGAGAGTCGTTGCGAGCCCGACAGAGTAAATGAGAATAATAGCAAACGTGAAACATGGCAAAACGCCCACCGTGCAGTCCTCAGTGGCTAATGATTCAGGTACCTCAAGACAAGAGCCTTCACAGTCCGTGCAAGTACATCGATAACGTGTATCTGAATCATTACACTGCTTCACAGGATCGTTGTACGGCGTCATACCCGGGGCCGAGGCCAGAAAATTCATTTGAAAGGGCGATCCCAGCAGAGGCTTCTTATCTCCAAGAAATTTCAGAAACATCGATGCATTCTGTGCACCTCCACCAATAAAGTCCATTGCTCGGCTATTGAGTGCTCCAAATTTTACATCCTTGCATGACTCGTAGAACCCATTCGCATGCCCATTCCCCACGTAGAACGACAATTCCGTAACCACTTCTTTTTTGTTGGTCGCTTGAGCTGTTTCTGTGACGTTAAGGAAAAGCGATTGGTTAGGAGAGCAAGTGAAAGTGCAGAAGAGGTCAAAGAAGTTGGATTTACAGGCGGGACATGATGAGATGATACGTTCTGCTTGTTGTAAGTTCGATTGTAACGCATCAAGCTGATCGTCTTGGCAGCATATAGGTCCCTCTTGCCATTTCTCGCCACAGATATTCACCAACTTTGCCCTGATGTCGTCGTTAGGCGAGTACGCTGCTTCATTATACGGACATGGCAGGCTCTTGCCAAAGAGACTCTGCTTACCACACTGTCCTTGAATAGCACAGTGACCTGCGCTATGAACCTGTGTACCGACTACAGCAGAGACAAGGAAGCAGAGCACAACAAGCCTCATAACGCGTGCTGGTCTGTTCGGAAATGACGCATGCGGCTCGGTCATGTGATCCATCACGTGAAATGAATGTCACCGAGAAAGTTGCTAATAATTGTCGAAAAGTGAGGGCCATCCGACCCAATCAGCGTCGAGTACTTTAATGCTCGCCACCAGAGTAACCCAACGAGCGAGCCTATGTTACTAGGGTGTAAGAAGTGCCAACATGCAAAGTAGATTCACATGCGTACCTACACTAGAAAGATCAGGCGCCAATACATGTCTATCTCTGCGATTTATAATTAATCTCATTTGCAGGTTTACGGCTAAGTACAGCGGATGAGGAGCTAGTAAAACTGTATATGGAGAAGCAAAAAAGAGAGGACGACACTGTCAGTATTATAATTCGTCTGCAGGGGGATAAGCAGCACTTGAGCGGTGACAGGATTGGCTCGTGGAGGAGGGGTGCAATAACGACCCGTAATCGGGACGTATTAAGGATGAAGAAAGGACGACGGAGCCTGTTAGCCAGAGGACTCATACGCAGTGTCTCATGAAGAATAATATGCTTACACATTATCTCATCGCCGCCATAGCAGGGACTTGCGCAAGCTCTTGTGCATTACCGCTCAGAGGGAGCAGAGCTTTGCCCCTGAGCTCGTAACAAAGGCCATCTATGTTCACCCGTTCGTAGCCGGGATGACTGTATATTTCATCCCACATGTCCTTCTATTAGCTGAGACCAAATGATTAAATACCTTTTCTAGCCAATTCATCGTTCATCTTGCTTGGTGTCAAAGGGCAGCTCTGTAAGGCCTCGATAAAACCCTGATAATCGTCTGTTTGTAGAGCTTCTAGCCCCACAATGCTGACAACAGGGACCAAATTGTTCACGGGACCGCAAGAGTCTAATAGAAAGGGGTCTGGAAAGTCTGCCGGAGGTGTAGGTTCATTTACAATTGACTCTGGGGTGGGCACAAGTGGCGGTGTATGTAGGCCAGGCGGTGTATGGCTAAGTGATTGGAAACTCAACTTTCGTTGGAGACTATGCACTCTCTTTCGCAGATCCTCATTTTCATGATTTTTGACCCGGCAGTCCCGCTCTAGATCCGCGATCCTTCCTTCCAATTTCTTTAAGTATCGCTCTTTCCGTTCCCTAAAGGACCTCTGGGCTGCACGGTTCTGAGCTTTCCGCTTGCTCGCAGGCTCTGTG
>JAABUZ0100006794.1_pt1 | contig 14124 bp, 16 predicted proteins | sample 5562091 | NCBI WGS metagenome assembly JAABUZ01 (sample SAMN12813069, study PRJNA571459) | rock metagenome | isolation source: Antarctica rocks | place: Antarctica: Victoria Land, Linnaeus Terrace sud | collected 2015-12-21 | reverse complement strand
CATTTTCGATCAGATATCCTCTCCCTCTGAGCAAATCATGAGGGCCAGTAGCCTCTCTATGCTTTCTGCGGTTGGCTTTTCCTTTCTTCGTTCGCTTGCTGTCATCTCGTTGCGCATCCCGTGGGAAAGTGTAGCATTTTCTTCCCGAAGAAGTGAGTTTTTTTCTCGAAGAAAACGGTTCTCGTTTAAACCATGCTTTTTACTGTACAGCTTTCATATCCATTTCATAAGAGGTCTAGTATACTGAATAGTTACAACTATTATATATTTAATAATTTGTATCTAAGTGGGTCAATCTGCAATTAACTTGCTAAAAGAGCAAAGCAGTGATACCCTGTTATGTATGGATCGAAACGCGAGAGGAAAGCCAGCAGGTATCACATGGGAGCACAACAAAAAATAACACTTCGTCCATTGAGCCAAGCAGAACGACACGAATTGCAACGAGTGGCCAAAGCCAGCAGTGAACGGGTTGATACGGTCAGACGAGCGAAGTCCCTCTTGACCATAGCAGATGGCAAGACCTTTACTCAGGCAGGGATGAGTGCAGGCTTCTCGCGTGAGGGAGTTTCTCAACTGGTGGAGCGGTTCAACCAGAGAGGCCTGGCCGTTCTGATCATTGCTCCCGGACGAGGCAGGAAGGCGATCTATGAGAGCCAGGCGCGAACACGGGTAGTGCAAGAAGTACAGAGAAAGCCTGATCGGGTGAACGATCAAAGCGCCACCTGGTCTCTCAAGCTGTTGCAGCGAGCTTTACGCCGAGATGCTTTTCCTTCTATCGGAGCGACCACGATTGGGCGCATCTTGCATGAAGAAGGCTACAGTCTGCAACGCGACCGCACTTGGTGTGACACAGGCTCTGCATTACGCAAACGCAAAGACGGGATCTACCGTGTGCGTGATCCACATGCTCAGGAAAAAAAGTGTGATTGAACGAGCCTCTCAGTTGGCAGAGGCGTGTGGCATTGCCCTGTGGAATCAAGATGAAGCAGGTCCTTATGCCACCCGACCTCAGCCAGGAGCGAGTTGGCAACTGCAAGGGCATCCTAACCAGCAGCCGCATGAGTATCTGCGCGATGGAGGAGCCAAGCTCATGACCCTGTTTCGTCCCTCGACTGGGGAAGTTCGAGCCAAAGGGGTCGTCTCCGTGACCAATGCGGTCTGACATCCCTGGCTGCAAGAACAATTGCTCGACATTCTGCGAAGCGAGGAAGAGGCCCAAAACCGGGAAGGTCGAAAGCCAGCACCGCTTGAAGAGACGGAGATGGCAGCTCAATGCCAGCAATGGGAGACCTGGCTCGGCTGGCGACTGAGCGACCGCTACCCAAGACTTCGCATGATTTTGATCTGGGATAATCTAGCAGGTCATCGCAGTGACCAGATGGTCACCTGGCTCTTCCAACATGGCATCATGCCGCTCTATACGCCGGTGGGTGGCTCCTGGTTGAATATGGCCGAGTCAATACAACGGATTTTGGTGCGACGAGCCCTTTCTGGACAGTATCCTCAGACGCAGGAGCAAATCATTGAGTGGTTAGAGCAGACCGTCGCTGGCTGGAACCAGACTTCTACCCCGTTTGTCTGGAACGGCAAGCGCAGAGCGCGCAGGAAGCGAACACAGCTCAAACGGTTAGCTGGCTCTGGCGCGGTTGTCCTGGCTTACGCAAGTTAATTGTAGATTGACCCACTTAGGAGGATGATTTTGTCTAAAAAGCTATCCTTTTTTGCGTTTTGGGGCCAACCCTGTCCTCTTTGCATGTGACAGAAGCGCCAATACAACAAAACACCGCAAGGCCATCATCCAGTTTTTCCCTTTATTGCGCAGTGACGCCCATCTATCTCGTTGCAAGTTCAGAGGAAAATGAAACCCGCGAGCGCATCGGACGATCTAGCTTTTTGTTCCTCCGTTATGCTATACTGAGCCAAGAACTACTGCTACTTCATGATGAGAGGAGAGAGCAATGAGTGGTTTGACAACTCGCCTGCAACACGCCATCCAACGACTGCAAGAGCTTCCTCCGCTCCAACAGGATGAGATCGCCCGGCTGATTGAGGGGCAACTTGTCCCGGCAACCAGGCTGCCTTCCTATGCCGGTTCGATGCCTGATCTTCCAGATGATTTTGAAGAGGAACTGATGCGAAGACGACATGAGGTTCCACCTACCCCTCCACTGGATGAGCAGCTTCAGGAGTTGCTTGTGGACGAGCGCGAATGAAGTATTTGCTTGACTCTGCTCCTTTGGCAGCCTATACTCGTGGACGCAAGGGAGCCGTTGCTCGACTGGATGCCCTGATTCGCGCTCAGGACGTTGCGACAAGTATTCTCAACTATGGGGAAGTGATCGAGGGACTTCACGCGTTTCCTGCTCTGTATTCTCAGTATCAGAGCATTCTTCGTGGCTTGTAGCAGACGCAGGTCTCCGTTTTGGTGCCTGGTTATCGCACTCTGGAGCACTACGCCGATATTCGCAGGACCTTGCGGACGTTACGCACCTCCACTGGACAATTGGTCGGGTTGATCGGGGATATAGACACGTTGATCGCCGCAACCTGTCTCGAGCATGAACTGACGGTGATTACGACCGATACTGACTACACCCGTGTGCCAGGTCTCGCCATCCAATTGCTGACGATGGCTCAACTGCGTGATCCTTAATCAATGTGAGATTGACCCATTGATGTGTTAACCCCAAAGGTTTAGGGTTAACACATCAATGGGTCGTAGGTAACTGGGCTCTTGTCGCCTCAAGCAGAGTGTCGTCGAACCCGGTTGTAGAAGCACTCGGTGTCCTCGAAGAGAGCTTGCCTGGCTTGTGCTTGGCTCAGGAATGAGGAGCCCTTAACGCATTGCGCCTTGAGCGTGCTGTGCGGAAAAAGGATTGGGTGACGGCATTCTCGTAGCCGTTGCCGGTTCGGCTCATGCTGAGAGTCCTTTGTACTTCTGCTTCCAAGGCTCGAGAGGCATCACTGGTATACTGCGATCCCCGATCAGAAGGGAAAAGTACTCCTGCCTGGGGATGGCGCCCAAGCAGAGCCATGCGCAATGCCGTCTCAACCAGAGTCTCATCCGGGCTTGCTGCCATCGCCCATCCTAGCACGCGTCACGAGAAGAGATCAGCACAACAGCCAGGGAGAGCCATCCCTCATACGTCCAGATGGCGGTCATATCCCCAGTCCATTTCTCATGGGGGCGTGAGGCTGTGAAATCACGAGTGAGCAGATTGCAAGCTACACGCGCTGATGGGTCGCTGTGGGTCGTTCGTTGGTGTGCGATGGCGAGCTCGACGAGCAGTCAGTCCCCTTTCACGCATCAACCGAGCCATCCGTTTGCGTGAGCATCGGATCCCTTGTTCAGCCAGCTCAACATGGAGGTATCAGAAATGCCTAACTCACGGGCCACTTGCGTCATTGGCTTGCCGCTGGTCTGAGCTAGGCGGACAGCCTCGCGTTTAAACGCTGGTGGATAGGTCTTCTGGACGTTTTGCATGATTTCTTCCCTCCTTTGCGAGAAGTATATCCTAAGCTTTCACTTCTCCGCAAAAGTGGGGCAGGCTCAAAAGAACAGTTCCCCCAGTATCGGCATCCGGTCTCCGTTGACTCCTCCTAACTCATCCCCCTTTGACGAAGCCTAAACGGCTACGAAGATTACTCTTGACAAATGAGAAAATTTTCGGTATTGTTATAGAAAAAGTTCCGATAAGAAGCAGATTTTTTCAGAAAATACATCAATTTTCTGTCGTTTGACTCGATTTGCCGTTACTTCAGCAGAATCATGGGCAATGATAAGCTCGAGATGGGGATGCTTCCTTATCTATTCAAACTCAATTTCCCGGCGATTTTCTGCATCAGAAGTGGTAGATTTGCGGTACTTTCTATAGTGACATCCAGGTCAAATCTTTATCATTGATGAGGGTGTAACGAAAGCAGGGGATTTCTTTCCTCACCAACTTTGAAGCTTGAATAATTCACCTGATTAGATACCAGGAGAGTCATCAGCGAGTGGAACAGGGGATGAAAGAAAATACATTGATAAGAAGCCAGATGAGGAATGTCTTACGAACAAAGAGCAGCGTCTTGATTGACCTACTCATATCGGAATTGCTCATTTGTCCACGATTGACATTCGCCAGAGTATTGCAGACGTGCTGGAGCATGTCGTCTCGGGATGAATCGTTATTCAATTTCTTGCTTCTCTTGACAAGTAGACGATCTTCAGGGATACTATTCGATATCCTGATAAAAGAGGCTGGTTGTTTTCAGAAAATGAATGAAATTCTTCCCAAGCGTCAGACCATTGCAGAGATTGCAGCAAAAGCTGGGGTTTCTGTCCCCACAGTCTCGCGTGTCTTGAATAATCGACCTGATGTGGCATCTGGAACGCGTGAGCGGGTGGAACAGGTCATCAAGGAAAGCGGATTTATCCGCAGTCGAGTGAGGAATGTCCTGAAAGAAAGTAGTGGCATCATTGATATGCTGGTGCCAGACCTGACCAATCTCTATTCCGTTGAAATCGTCCGCGGGGTCGAGGAGGTGATGGAGCGTACAGAGTTACGATTAGCCCTTTCGCTCACGCATGATTCTTTAATACACGAGCAACGCTGGCTCGTCAAAGTGATCGACGGGGCAACTGACGGGGCGATTCTTGTACTCGCGCAAGGGCAGTCAGGCCGTTTAGACATGCTCGTTCGCAACAAGATTCCATTCGTGGTGGTTGATCATCGTGGAGAACTTGGACCAGATATCCCTTCCGTTGGGGCAACCAACTGGCTTGGAGGACGCATGGCGACTGAACACTTACTCTCGCTTGGCCATCGACGCATAGCCATCATCGGTGGAGACACTGATCTGCCTTGTAGCCGAGATCGGATTGCCGGGTATCGTGCGGCTCTGGAAAACGTTGGTATTCCTGTCGATCCTGCTCTCATTCGGCCCGGTCTCTTTAGCCAACAGACGGGATACGAGCAAACCATGATACTACTCGACTTACCGGAACCACCAACTGCCCTATTTGCGGGTAGTGATGCACAAGCGATGGGCGTGTATGCAGCCATACGCGCTCGTGGACTTCGTATACCCGAATCCCTGAGTGTAGTGGGCTTCGACGATGTACCAATCGCGTCTATCGTCACCCCTGCACTGTCAACAGTACGTCAACCGCTCGTTGAGATGGGGCGCGTCGCCACGACCATGCTGTTGCGCCTGATTGCTGAAGAGCCGCTTGACAGTAAGCGCGTTGAGTTGACGACCACGTTGATCACGCGTGAGTCCACTGCATCTTTGCACACCGGTTAACGGAAAGGAGAGAAAGGCATATACGCATCATCATAAGCGTGTGGCAATAGACGCTATTCTCTATTCACACCCCTGGTTGCATATCATCTTGTAAGCCCATCAGGATGAGATACATGTGTCTAGTAGGCAGAGATGCCAGGAAGGCAATGCAATGAACGCAAGAATGTCACGTCGTACTTTTTTAGAGGTCGCAGGAGGAGCGGCCCTGACAACAACGCTCGCCGGTTGCTTTGGTGTTGGTGGTAGTCAAACAACCGGGTCAGGAGGAAGCAGCGCAGGGACCGTCGAAGTGTGGGACATCCGTACTGGAAACGAGCAGAAAGTCGTCCGGGCTGCCGCTACCGCCTATAGCAGCGCACAGTCGGCAGTGAAGGTGCATCTGGACTTCTTTGAGAACGATCCGTACAAACAAAAACTCCAGGTGGCAATGGGTGCTAAAAATCCGCCCGATATTTTCTTTGGCTGGGGCGGTGGTATCCTCAAAACCTATGTCAATGCAGGGGACGTGTATGATCTCACCCCCGATTTGAACGCTGATCCTACCTGGAAAAACAAATTTTTCCCGTCCGTCATGTCCAACGCAGCCTTCAATGGCAAGTTCTACGGTATTCCTAACGCCGGGATGCAGACGGAACTTTTCTTCTATAACAAAGATATTTTCTCCAAGTACAAATTGAATCCCCCCACCACCTGGTCAGAGCTACTCAACGTCATCAATGTGTTGAAGAAGAATAACCTCATCCCGATTTCGCTTGCCGGAGGAAGCCAGTGGCCCTATTTGATGTATGCGGAGTTCCTTGTTGATCGCATCGGTGGAGCAGACGCCTTTAAGGCCGTCTTTGCTGGTCAGCCCAATGCATGGTCGGACCCCGCTTTTATCAAGGCGAACACGATGATTCAGGACCTCGTCAAGATGGGCGCCTTTGGTACAACCTACACCTCAACCAGTGCTGACGCCAACCAGGACGCCGCTCTGGTCTACACCGGGAAAGCCGGAATGATGCTGCAAGGAAACTGGAACTACTCAGTGATCCAGACCAACGCCCCTGACTTTATTACCAGTGGCAAACTCGGCTGGTTCCCCTTCCCTGCGGTCGAGGGTGGCAAAGGGGATACGAAAGATGTCTACGGGAACCCATGCAATTTTTACTCGGTCGCCACAGCCTCAAAATCGACCAAGGATGCCGTTGGCTACCTCAAGAATGGCGTTATGTCTGATGCGATGATCAAAGGCTTCATCAACGTCGGTGACGTACCACCCGTCCAGGGGCTTGAGTCACAGCTTGCTTCCTCCCCCAACGGTGAGTGGCTGACGTACAACTACAATATGGCGAAGAATGCACCGAACTTCCAGTTGTCCTGGGACCAGATTTTATCGCCAACACAGGCACAGGCGAGCTTGACGAACCTGAGCCAAGTATTCTTAAACCAGATTTCTCCTGAAGCGTTCTCCAGCAATATGAACAAAACGATTAGTTCGTAACATGCACGTCCGTTGAATTCCCTTGCTGGTTCGCTGAAAAAGCTGGCTATCCCTCGATAGCTTCACCTCGTACGTAACATCGGAATACATAGTGGTCTCCTCTTCACTCCTGAAGAGGAGACATCCCCTGTGCAGGGGCGCACTCTATCTGCTGTAATGAGATACTCGATTTAGATAGGAGAGCCTCGTATGAGCGCAATAATGAAAGCTCCAAAGACCGTACAGAGGTCCGGTTTGTTCGCAGTGCTCTGGACGACGCCAGCACTCCTCTTTTATGTTGCCTTTGCCATCATTCCTCTCTTCATTGCTCTCTACTACAGCTTCACGAGCTGGAATGGATTGGCATCTGCTACATGGATTGGCTTAGACAATTGGCGTGCCCTGTTTTCCGATCAAGTCACCCTCACTTCTCTCCTCCTGACGATCCAGGTCATGATCATCAGTTGGATTGTACAGACTCCCATTAGTATCTTGCTCGGCGTCTTTCTGGCTGGGAAACAACCCTATCGGAACGTTTTTGGCGTCCTGTATTTTCTGCCATTGCTCTTTTCCGCCGTCGCTATCGCGCTCACGTGGCAGAGTATGCTTGACCCGAATTTTGGCTTAGTCAATCCCCTGCTCACGGCAATCGGCCTTTCAGGATTGACAAGAGGCTGGCTTGGGGACCCCCACCTGGCATTTTACACGGTGCTGGTCATTGTGAGCTGGCAGTTCATTCCGTTTCACACACTCCTCTACCTCGGTGCTACCCGGCAGATTCCCAAAGAGCTGTACGAGGCGGCCACTATCGATGGCGGCGGACGTGCCCAGAACTTTTTCGCCATCACGTTGCCGCAGTTGAAATATACGATCATCACCTCGACCACCTTGATCTTTACCGGCTCCCTCACCTACTTTGACCTCTTCTGGGTGGCGACGCAAGGTGGCCCAGGGTACGCGACTCGTGTACTGCCTCTCCAGATGTACATTACGGCCTTTCAAAATGAGCAGGTCGGCTACGGGAGCATGATTGCGGTTGTCCTGGCCCTCTTTGGTATCGTCCTTTCGTTTGTCCTGTTGCGTTTTAGTGGCTTTAGCAAAATGTCGAGTCAGCGGGAGGGATTATAGATATGGCAACTCATTCTCAGGCACACAACACGATAGACGCCGAGCTAACGCACAAAACAACGCTTGCCGCACCACGACCACGCCGACAGTTCACTCAAAGTGGCCTCTGGGCGGTTGTTCCGGTCGTATTCGGTGTACTCTGGCTCATCTTTTCTTTTTACCCGATCCTCTATATGTTGTTCACGAGCCTGCGACGACAACAGGACCTGTTCACGGACGTTCCTTGGTCGTTTCCCTCGCACCCCACGCTGGAGAACTTTGCCAACGTGTTGGAGAACGGGTTCTTTACCTACTTCGCCAACACCGTTTTCGTCACGGTCGTGAGTGTCTTCGTGATCGTGGTCGTCTCTCTACTGGCAGCCTACGCGATTTCGCAGGCAAGAAGCCCCTATACCCGCACCGTTTTTCAATTTTTCCTGCTGGGACTCGCGATTCCGCTCCAGGCAACGATCATCCCGATTTATGCCATCGTCACCAGCTTGCATCTCTACGATACGCTGTTCGCGCTGATCCTGCCCTCGATTGCCTTTGGCATTCCGCTGTCTATTCTTGTGCTCGTTACCTACATCAGAGACATTCCCCATGAATTGCACGAGTCGATGCTGCTTGATGGTGCGACTCATTGGCGCATTTTGAATTACCTGGTTGTACCGCTTTCACGACCGGCGATCATCACGGTCGTCATTTACGAAACGATTCAGGTCTGGAACAGCTATCTGTTCCCGCTGGTTCTCACGCAGAGTCAGGGTGTGGCTGTGCTTCCGCTCTCGCTCGCGAATTTCAGGGGACAGTTCACGACGAATGTGCCAGCCATTCTTGCCGCCGTCTTCCTGTCGGCGGCCCCGATTATCCTGCTCTACGTCTTTGGTAGACGGCAGTTACTGGGTGGTCTGATTGCAGGCTTCAGTAAGTAATCGACAGTCCAACGGGTCTCAGGGCAATATCCTCATCTCCTCTGCTGCTGAGAAGAGGGAGCATTGCGGTTGAGAGGTACACCACCGAGATTCGGTGGCATGCCGGGAAAGGGTACATGGTACACGAGAGGGAACTACTCATGCCAGCACATGTTTTGACGACAAAGGGGACATCCATTGTTGACAGCAACGGTCGAGAGGTCTTGTTGCGTGGCTTCGGATTAGGTGGCTGGATGAATATGGAGAATTTCATCACCGGCTACCCCGCCAACGAGGAGGCTCAGCGGCAGGCCATCCGTCAGGTGCTGGGCGACGAGAACTATGAAGCCTTCTTCGACCGCTTCCTGGAATATTTCTTCGAGCGCGACGATGCCCGGTTCATTGCGTCTCTTGGTCTGAACCTTCTGAGGTTGCCTATCAACTATCGCCACTTCGAGTCAGACATGGAGCCGTTTGTTCTGAAGGAAGAAGGCTTTCGTCACCTGGATCGTGTCATCGACCTGTGTGCGCAACAGCACATCTATACCATTATCGACCTGCATGCCGTACCTGGCTATCAAAATCAGGCATGGCATAGTGATAACCCGACGCACAGAGCTTTGTTCTGGCAACATAAGCACTTTCAGGATCGAGTCGTTCATCTCTGGGAAGTCATCGCAGACCGTTACAGGGGCAATCCGTGGGTAGCTGGCTACAACCCTGTGAACGAGCCGGGTGATCCCGACGAGGAGATGATCTTACCCTTTTACCGGCGGCTCTATCAGGCTATTCGCGCTGTCGATCCTGACCATATCCTGTTCCTGGAGGGAAACCGCTACTCGACAGAATTCCACATGTTTACGGAGACCTGGCCTCATGTCATTTATACCGTGCATGATTATGCCCTGCCAGGCTTTATTGACGGTGGGCCGTATCCCGGTATCTCTCGCGGAGAGTATGTCGATAAGGCCGCTCTTGAGAAGACATTCTTGCGTCGCACGGCCTATATGCGGCAGACGGGAACACCTGCCTGGGTGGGCGAGTTCGGGCCGGTCTACACGGGAGACGCCGTAGCTGATGCCATGCGCTCCCAGGTCTTGCGCGACCAGTTGGAGATATACAACCGGTATCAAGCTCACTGGGCTATCTGGACGTACAAGGACATTGGTCTGCAAGGAGTGGTCTATACCGCTCCCGACTCGCCGTGGAGGAGGTTGTTAGCACCCTTCTTAGAGAAAAAGGCCCGACTAGGCGTCGATTCATGGGGCAGCGTCGATACGCACATTCGCCCAATCATGCAGCCAATAGAGGAAACCTTCGCCAGAGAGTTTCCCAACTACCAGCCCTTTCCTTTCGGTTCTCAATGGTTGATAAATCGACTGGTGCGACATATTCTCCTGGCTGAACCACTCCTCCCTGAGTTCGCAGCCCTCTTCAAGGGGATGAATACGCAAGACATCGATAGCTTGATGCAATCTTTCCAGTGGAAGAACTGTCAACAGCGCATTGAATTAGTCAAGATACTCTCGACCTTCCATGAAAAACGCCCGGAAGGATTTGAGGACGAAGAACACCTGAAACACTAGCAAGGAGGTTCCTTTGTCTACACAGCTCTATCGTGACCCGAACGCCTCTCTTGAGGAACGGGTCGAACATCTACTTTCTCTTATGACGCGAGAGGAGAAGTTGGCTCAACTGGGGTGTCTCTGGAGTACCGAGTTCGTGAACGCGGGTAGCTTTGACCCCGACGCGGTGGCGAACATGATGCCATACGGTATTGGGGAGGTGACGCGCATCGGTGCCTCGACTGGCTTGCATTCTCACGAGAGTGCAGCACTCATGAATGCCATCCAGAAAGTTGCTGTCGAACGTACCCGTCTGGGCATACCCGTCATCGTCCACGAAGAGTCCACTGGTGGTTTCTTACATCGAGATGGGACTGTTTTTCCCCAGGGACTGGGACTCGCCGCGACCTGGGATCCAGCCCTTGTCAAAGAGGTAGCCGGGGTGATCCGCACACAGATGATGGCGGTTGGCGCAAGGCACGCGCTGGCCCCGGTTCTTGATGTCGCACGTGACCCTCGCTGGGGACGAGTCGAGGAGAGCTACGGCGAAGACCCTGTATTGACCGGAATCATCGGCACAGCCTATGTACAGGGTCTGCAAACCGGCGACCTACGGCACGGCGTAGCCGCCACTGGCAAGCACTTCCTGGGCTATGCCATGTCGGAAGGCGGACGCAACTGGGGGCCAGTACAGTGCGGCCCAAGAGAACTGCGCGAGGTGTACGCCGACCCCTTTGCCGCCGTTATCCGCAATGCTGGCCTTGTGACGATGATGAACTCCTACGCCTCCGTTGACGGCCTCCCCTGTGCAGGCAGCCCTGCCATCCTGACCGGGTTGCTGCGTGAGGAACTGGGATTCTCTGGCACGGTCGTAGCGGATTATTCTGCCGTCGTGCAACTGATGAACTTCCATCATGTCGCCGCAAGTAAGGGTGAGGCCGCTCGTCTTGCCCTGACCGCAGGACTCGATATGGAACTCCCTGCCGTTGATTGCTACGGCCCCCCGCTGACGACTGAGGTCAAGGCCGGGCACGTGCCAATGGAGGTCGTTGATACGGCTGTGCGGCGGGTGTTGCGCCTCAAATTCCAACTCGGACTCTTCGAGCATCCCTATGTTGATGCGGAAGCCGCCAGTGCCTCGTTTGAGACACCTCAGCAGCGAACACTGGCTCGTCAGGCCGTTGCAAAGTCAACCATCCTGCTGACGAACAATGGCATTCTGCCCCTCGCTCCTACACTGAAGCGCGTCGCGGTCATCGGACCGGGCGCGGACGATCAACGGCTCCTACAAGGCGATTACCACTACGCCGCCCACCTTGAGATCATCTATAAGGCTCCCAGAGACATTGACGTGGCGGGTATGAATATTCCACAAGCCAGTGGAGATTACACGCCTGGCCCGTATTACACGCCGCATGTCACGCCTCTTGCAGGCTTACGTGCTGCTCTTGGCGATGGCGTAGAGGTGCGCTATGCCAGAGGCTGTGAGGTACTGGACGACGATCAGTCTGGTTTTGCAGAGGCAGTGCAGGTGGCACGCGAGGCCGAGCTAGCTATCGTCGTGGTGGCAGGGCGTAGTGGTCTCTTACGTCCAGCCACGTCTGGAGAAGGCAACGACGCGACCAACCTCGATCTCACGGGTGTGCAGCAAAAACTGGTCGAGGTGCTTGCAGAGACGGGGACGCCGTTCGTGGTGGTCGTCCTCAGCGGTCGCGTCCATACGCTTACTTCCATCGCGGCGAGAGCCGATGCGCTCCTGCAAGTGTTTCCGCCAGGAGAAGAAGGAGGCAACGGTCTTGCCGACGTGCTGACCGGACAGGTCAATCCCAGCGGTCGTCTGCCAGTCAGCCTGCCGCGCTCGGTTGGACAGGTGCCAAACTACGTCGGCTTGCGTGCCGGGGGCGACATCGCCATGCTCTTCGGCGATTATTCCGACTCGCCGACAAGTCCTCTGTTCGCCTTTGGACATGGATTGAGCTATACCACGTTTGCGTACAATGCCCTGTCGGTACAAGCGGCGAGTACAGCCGATCCAATCAAGGTGTCCGTAGAGGTGCAAAACAGTGGAAAGCGTGCAGGTGAGGAGGTTGTACAACTCTACTACCGTGACGAGGTGGCTTCTGTTGCACGTCCCCGGCGGATACTGCTGGGGTTTGCCCATCTCTTCCTCACATCCGGTCAGGCGTGCAGGGTCGTGTTCACGGTGCATCCATCGCGGCTCGCCTTCTATAACCCGGATATGCGTTTCGTCACCGAGCCGGGGGCATGTACCTTCAGCATTGGAGCCTCTTCGGCTGATATTCGCGCCGAGCAGACCGTGACACTTGACGGCCAGGTCACAGAGTACCAGCAACGGACAGTCGTGGACACGAAGGTGGAAGTTGTACCGTAAGCAATTGAAACGAGGAGAAGCTCATGACAACATCAATACCACAGAATGCTGCCCAGGAAAGAACCAGCGACGAGTACACACCGAAAAAAGCGGACAAATTCAGTTTTGGTCTCTGGACCGTTGGCAATCGCGGTCGCGACCCCTTCGGCGATTTCGTGCGCCCGGCTCTCGGTCCCGTCTATATCGTCAAGAAGCTTTCGGAACTTGGAGCCTGGGGCGTCAGCTTCCATGATAACGATCTCGTCCCTTTCAATGCGAGTCCGACCGACCGCGACCGCATCGTACGCGACTTCAAGCAGGCCCTGCACGATTACAACATGGTCGTGCCGATGGCCACGACGAACCTCTTCTTCCATCCCATTTTCAAGGATGGAGCATTCACCTCGAATGATCCGGCCGTCCGCGCTTTTGCCTTACAGAAAACCATGAAAGCGATAGATCTGGGAGCCGAACTGGGAGCCAGCATCTACGTCTTCTGGGGTGGGCGCGAAGGGGTGGATACGGAAGCGGCCAAAGATCCGCGGGTAGCCCTCCAACGCATGCGGGATGCCATGAACTTCCTGTGCCAGTACGTCCTTGAAAGCGGCTACAACCTGCGCTTTGCCTGAGAGCCGAAGCCCAACGAGCCACGCTCCGATATCTACCTACCAACCGTTGGCCACATGCTCGCCTTCATCAATACGCTCGACCATCCTGAGATGGTCGGCGTCAACCCGGAGGTGGCCCACGAATACATGGCGGGCCTGAACTTCGTTCATGCCGTCGCGCAGGCACTTGATGCGGGAAAGCTCTTCCACATCGACCTCAACGATCAGCGCGGGCCGCGCTTCGACCAGGATATCCGCTTTGGAGCCGAGAACATCAAGAACATGTTCTTCCTGGTCAAGCTGCTGGAAGAGAGCTGGTATGATGGCCCGCACCACTTCGATGCCCATGCCTATCGCACGGAGGACGAGCAGGGCGTTTGGGATTTTGCCCTGGGTTGTATGCGCACCTACAATATGCTCAAGGCAAAAGTGCAGCGCTTCAATGCTCACCCGGAAATTCAGGCGCTCTTGAACGAGATTCACGGTAGCGATCAGACTTATGGGGGGCTGCTCAATGGATATAACACTGAGACCGCCCGCAAATTGAAAGAAGCAACCTTTGATTTGGAGACACTGGCAAAGCGCGGCTTTCATTATGAGAAGCTCGATCAACTCACGATAGAGCTTCTACTGGGTACTCGCTAGCTGATTCATTTCATCTTTGTCAGGGCGGCCCTCGTCCTACAGCACTTTTAAAAAAGATTGAGCCACTTTAGCCTCCTCAACAGACCTGCCTAGCAGGCAGGTAACCGCAGTGCCTAAACCAGCCGTGAGCATCCTGAGCAGTGATAGTCTGGAGTGCTTG
>JAABUZ0100006793.1_pt1 | contig 14126 bp, 16 predicted proteins | sample 5562091 | NCBI WGS metagenome assembly JAABUZ01 (sample SAMN12813069, study PRJNA571459) | rock metagenome | isolation source: Antarctica rocks | place: Antarctica: Victoria Land, Linnaeus Terrace sud | collected 2015-12-21 | reverse complement strand
GGGAGTTGCTGCACGAACTGCTGGCGCTGGTCCGGGGGCATCTGCTGGAACGCCTGGCCGTAAACCTGCTGCTGCATCTCGGGGGGCGCGTTCTGGGCGAACTGCTGGACGTGGCCGGCGGCCTGGTCCTGGTCGATCTGGCTGTAGTCACCGGAGTCGCTGGCCTGGGCGTACTGTTGGTACTGCTGTTGGTTGTTCTGGTCAAACGGAAACATGGTCCTCGACTGTTGTGATTTGAAGGGAGGGCTATGAAACAGGTCGTTTCCAGGCATGCAGGTCTTCTACAGAAGGTTGATCCATACCGTGTATCGCTTGATCGCTCGCATTAAATTTCCACATATCGGACATTCATCGCATAAGAGCGTCAGATAGAGTGTATCGTCCTCCTTTCGTCACTTGTTTCTGGGCCTGTCGGGTAGCACGTTGCCCCGCTATCGCAAAACACAACAGTCGAGCATGGTCGATCCTCCTGTCGATAGACGCGTACCTCATGATGCGATCGGCGTCACGGTGTCGGCGCCCATATCCTCACCCTACCCTAATGCATAATTAGGGCCAGCAGCGCCTCATGCATAATCAGGGCCAGCAGTGCCTCTGCCGGATGGCAGCGCGGTGGTACAGTTTGTGCGTGCGTCCAAGCGTCAACGAGCCTCAGATCGGCCACATGAGGGAGGCGCCTTTATCCAGGTGATACGATGCGCGCCTCCGGTCGGCGTCAACACAGAGCGTCCATGAGACGCAAACAAGAAGGAGGACCGATGGATGAGAGCCAACGCACATCGCCCGCGGTGATTGAGCAAAAGTTGCGTGAGGGCGCGGCGGTCATGGACGCGGGCGGCGAAACGATCGGCACGACCGGCGGCTATGACCTGGAACAGGGCTATATGCTCGTCGGTGGAGGCATGCTCTTCCCTGAGGATACGCGCGTGCCGCTCGCCGCCATCCGGGACACCGGGGCCAGCGGCCTCTACCTCACGGGCGGCAAAGATGACCTGCTCCGCCAGTACGGTGGCGGAGGAGGCAGCGTATCCCCCACGACGGTAGCGGCGGATATAGCCCCCGTACGCGCGGACACAACGCCTGCCGGCGTTGTACAGCCAGCGGGGGTGGAGGCGTCGGCCGGCGCGACGATAGAGAGTATGGGGGCGGGGGGTGAGCTACGCGTGCCGGTGCTGGAAGAGCAATTGGTCGTCCAGACACGGCAGGACGAGGTGGGGCGCGTCCGCGTCCACAAGCGCGTGGAGACGGTCGAGCAGCATCTGAGGGCGCCCGTCGTGCGCGAGGAGGTCACGGTTGAGCGCATCCCGGCCGATCAGTACGACGCGAACGCGCCGGCCGATCCTGACGAGACAATTATCCCGGTGGTCGAGGAGCGGCTGGTGGTCGAGACGCGCGCGGTCGTGGTGGAGTACGTGCGCCTCCGCAAGCGCCGGATCACGGAGGAACAGGACGTCCGGGCGCCCGTGCGCCGCGAGGTGGTGACCGTCGAGGAACTGCCGGCGGACGGGAACGCGGCGGTCGATCGTCCCTTACTCCACGAATCACCCAACGCGCCAGGCTAATGCGGCCTGTGACGCGTCCCTCTCACGGGTGGGGGGCGCGGTTGACGGCGAGCACAGGCGGAGGCAGTACATATATCGGCCCGCCTCCTATCGTTAGATACACAGAGCGCGTCGCATGGGACGACATCCCGTGCGACGCGCTCCGTGCGCTGGCGCTGACGACAGCGCTCACGCGTGTCCTACAGGCGTGGCCCGCCCGTGGTCGTGTCTGTCTCCAGAGCGTCATCCGCGCCGTCCACGACGACACGCTCTTTACGCACCGTATCGGTGACCTGCTGCTGCTCCGTGATCGCTTGCTTGCGCAGGCGCACCTCCTCGGTCTCACGGACCTGCTTGCCGACGACGGCTTCCTCGCCCATCACCGGCACGTCGATGTCCTGGCCCTGGAAGGCATCGCGTGTCGTGTTGGCATCGACGGCCTGATCGACCGGCACCCGCTCGACCGTGACCTCCTCGCGCCGGAGGGTCACCGGGACGCTCTCCTGCTCCGTCACCACGTCTTTGTGCAGGTGGACATCGCCCGTCTGCTCCTGGCGTGTACCGACCACCAGTTCCTCCTCATACTCCGGGACGACAATATCACCCGTCGCCGACGTCGTCTGTGTCCCAGTCGCGCTCTGCGCGCGCGGCGTGGCCGTCAGCGTCTCGACCGGCTGCGTGGTCTGCGTTCCGACGCCGCCCTGCGGTGGCTGCGCGTAGGTGTCCGCCGACAGGTCATCTTTATAGAGGGTCAGATAGACGCCGCCGGTGTCGCTCCGTGCGATAGCGCTCAAAGGGATATAGACATCTTTGGGAAACAGCCAGCCCTTCTCAACGTCGAGGTAGCCACCCTGCACGTCGGACCCGCGCACCTGCCCGATCTTCTCGCCAGACGCATCGTACACGGTGGTCCCATCAGCGATCTGTTGATTCATGTGGTATCGTCCTTTCAGGGCGTTGCCCCATACCCGAGATACAGGTCGTGACAGGACGCAGGAACCGTACCACGGACGGTGGAGAGCGGGAGAGAGCCGTACGCGACCAACCGCGTCGCAACCCACGCGCTCCGTGAGGCAACCGCCGCGTGCGCCGACAGCAGCGGCAGGCGGCGCAGCGCGGCGACGGAGGGGGTCTCTGTCGGGCTAGGTGCGCGTGTGCACGTCGACGATCTCGCGCATCACCGCGTCGGCGATCAGCCGCCGCGCCTCCATCTCAGGGTGGCCGCCCAGCGGGAGCCGGTCGAGCTGTGCTGACCAATAAGTAAATCCGCGCCTAATCGGGCCTACCCGACTCATTCCAATTATGACGCAGATGGAAGCATATGCCATAACACGTCATTAGTGCTAGAACTGTTCAAGGTATCGGCGCAGCCCTCGCGCAGCGCGGTCATAGAGAACGATGGCGGTTTGGAGGAGAGGGACTCGCGCCGCTGCACATGCGACTGCATAAACATGCATGCGGTGATCGACGCTACATATGCGTCAAGCGCCCAGTGGTGCCGATGGCCTCGCCCTCTAACACACCGTTGAGAGCGCGTGCGCAGCGCGCATATCATGCATCCGCCGCGCCCGACGTTTACATTGCTCCATTCCTGATAGGGCTCTATCACAATGACTGGATGCACCGCGTCGCCAGGTCAGAGAGCCACGACCGGCCGGCGGTCCCCTCGCGCGCCGCCGGCTACCGCGTCGTCGTCCGAGCGCGTACACTACGGATGATGCCGTACGACGCCACCGGACTGGCTCACATGACCGTTGTCTTTTTTGGGGCACCCACTTTAGGCATCGACGTGCGAATAAGTGCGGCAGCACTTCCACAAAGATGAAGGTCCTGCGCGCTATTCTCGTCTCTTTGGCGTCAATCCACCGTACTTCTTACAGGCAACGTATGGCCCGTAGGGAAGGTGCGCGCCCCAAAAAAGACAACGGTCATGTAAGCCAGTCCAGACGCCACGCCACGCGCACCGAGCGGGCCGCTCCACGACCACTGGGCCACGGTCGAGGGGCTGCGCCTCTATGCGCGCGCCCCACGCCCGACCCAGCCCTCCGCACCGTCATCCTCGTCCACGGCGCGTTCATCTCCAGTCGGTACATGGTCCCCATAGCGGCGCGGCTCGCGCCCCACTACAATGTCTACGCGCTGGACCTGCTCAGCTATGGACGCAGCGACCGTCCGGCGTGCGTCCCCACGGTCGCGGGCTTCTCCGCCCTCCTCGCGCGCTGGATGGGCACGGTGGGCCTGGCGCGGGCGGCCTTCGTGGCGCACTCCTTCGGCTGCCAGATCGTGACTGACCTCGCTGTGCGCTCCCCCGCGCGCGTCGCACGGGTGATCCTGGTGGGGCCGACCGTTGACCCAGTGCACCACACGTTGGGACAGCAGGGGGCGCGCCTGCTCCTCGATGGGGTCCGGGAGCCACGGCGCTACCTCCCGCTCCTGCTGGGCGACTGCCTGAAGATCGGTCCGCGTGAGGGGGCGCAGCTCGTGCGCGTCGTGCTCGCCGACCACATCGAGGACAACCTGGCGCGCATGGCCGTCCCCACGCTGGTCGTGCGCGGCCAACACGATCCCCTGGTCCCGCAGCGCTGGGGCGAGGAGGCGACGCGCCTGCTCCCCGTGGCGCGCCTCGCGGTCATCCCGGACGTCGCGCACGTCGCGCACTACGATGCCCCTGATCGCTTCGTCCACCTGGCGCGCCCGTTCCTCGATGCCCCGGAGGGAGACGGCGCATGAGGAGGCGCGCGCCGCGCCTGGTCCGACAATGGAGGGGTGAGCGTGGCGGCGGCCCGGGGACCCGTATGCAGCGGCGCCGCACGGCTCAGGGGTCGCGGAGCACGGCCACGGCGACCTGACCGTCGGTGACATAGGCATCGCCGCTTACGTCTTGGCCGTCGCGGGTGGGGCCGACGCCGGGTCGCTTGCGCACAGAGGCCACCGTCCCCGTCGCCCACAAGTCATGCACGAGGCGGGCGCGGGCCGCATCGACCGCGGGGTCAATAGTTAATCTTCGCAATAACAGGGGTATAAACCACATTTTCAGGCCATTTGACGCGATGAGGAGCCAGAGGCGCGCTGATCGATGTCGTGCGAGGCTTCGATGACCTGAAGGGAGGTAGAAAATGGCGCATATGACCGCTCACAGTATTACGAAGATGAACTAATGTGGTGCGACGTGCCGATCAGCAGGTGGGAGCGGCGCACCACCTCGACGGAGACATCGCGTGAGATGCTGGCCAGCCGTAGCTTTCCCCCGCCCACATCCACGCGCCCTATGGACCAGAGCCGGACATGGTCGCGTCGCGCGACGGAGCCCAACGCGTGCTCGACGACCAGGTCAGGCAGCCGCCCGAAAAGGCAGAGGCGGCTGACTGGCGCCGTCGGATACGAGCGCTTGAAGAGAGCAGCGAGCGCGTCATGGAGAGCGGTGAGCGGGGACTGCGCGTCGGCCTCGGTCCACCCGATCCGGTGGAAGGCCGCCAGGAGCGCCCGCCGCGAGCCAACGACGGCGAGGGTGATGGGGACATCGGGCACGCCCTAAGGGTTCATCGGGTACAGGGGCAGGTCGGCCCAGAAGAACGGGAGGGTCGCCCACCCGCGCAGACAGACGGATGTCGGCATCCACCGCCTCAGAGACATCGCTGGCCCCTTTCACCATGGCCGCGACCAGGCGTCACGCGCGTGGTCGACGACCGTGTCCTCGGTGACGTGCCCAAACGAGCGCTCACGCCGCGCATCCATCGGCTTTGTCTCGACCCCACGCGACGCGGCCCATCGTCACCGTTCCGCTGGTCACGCGAACAGGCTCCCTTCAGCGGACGAGACCCTGCGCGTGCGCCTCATCCTTGGCCACGTCCTCGGCCGCGCTCTCGGCCTTCTGCGCGATGGTCCCCACCTTCCGCATGGTGTCCTGCGCCGTTCCGAGCGCCCGATCCATGACGCTGTCGCGCGCGGCGCCCAGCGCCTGGTTCTCACGCTGCGTTTCGGGGATGACTAGCCCAACAGCCGCGCCGAGCGCGAGGGCGGCGGCCCCAACCGCGAGCGGATTGTCGTGCAGCACCCGCTGGAATTGGCCCTGCGCCCGTTGTGCCTGCTGCTGCGTCCCCTCGACCAACCCGCTTGCTACCTGCCCGGCCTGCCCCGCGACCTGGCCGACCGTGCTGCCAACCTGTCCCGCTGTACTGCCAACCGTGCTACCCACCGTATTGCCAACGTCGCTGACCGTGCTGCCGACCTGGCTGGCCACCTGCCCCGCCTTGTCCTGCAGCGTGCCGGCGGTGTCTCCGATCGTGCTGCCGACCTGACTGGCCACCTGCCCCGCTTTCGCGGAGACGCTTGGGCTATCACCGCTGACCCGCACCGTGCCCTGTCCCTGGACGACGGGCCGCGGGTACGACGCGTCAGACGTCCGGCTCGCCGTTGCGTTCCGCGCCTGGTTGGCGCGGTGTGCGAAGAGCCAGCCGAGGCTGGCCGCCGCCAACGCTGTCGGGAGCGGGTTCTCTTTGAGGGTCTCCCAGATGCGTGCGCCGACACCCGCCGATGGCTGCGCTGTCACGGCCGTTCCATAGGACGGCGGTGCGCTCCGCGTGTCTGTCCCATCATAGGCGGTCTCCGTGGCGGCGTGGGTCGTCCCGGTCGCGCCGCCGACCAGATTCTTCGCGGCGTCTGTGACATTGCTGACCATGTGCTCCACCTTCCCTATCGTCGCGTCGTGGACCGCCTCTTTGGTGTGGTCCATCGCGTCGACCACCGCCTCGTGCGCGGCGTGCGTCGCCTGCGCGACGACGTGCGCGGTCGTCTCCTGTACTGTGTCCTTGGCCTGCGCCATGAGATGCTGCGGGGTGAGCTTCGCCTCGATCGCGGCGAGCGTCTCGCTCAACTCGGTCCGCGTCTCGGCGATCTCGTCACGCAGGTCGTCGGTCTCGTCCCCCGCTGACACCACATCCGCGTCTCCCGCCATTCCGGCCGTGAGCGGCACGGGCCGCGCCACCACGGGCTCCCCATCCAGATCGCCAGGGTTCTCCGCCTCGATGCGTATGACGGTGTCCGTAGTCTCTGATTCTCGCTGGTTCATCGCTTGGTCCCTTTCAACGCGCTGACATCCTCGGTGAGTGTCTCCATCGTCTGGCGCGGGGCCAGGGTGACGGCCTTGAGCGCGGCCAACCCGCGCCGGACCAGCGCGTAGCCGACTCCGGCGACGACCACGCCCACGATCAGCGCGGCGAGCCAGGCGGGGAGTCCGAGGGCGACAAGCCCGAGGACAAGGGCCGCGAGCAGCACGAGCAGCCCCGCGTAGGCGATCGCCCCGCCCACGGCCAGGACACCGACATCTTTGCCGACCTGCGTCGCCGTCTGCGTCAGTTCGGTCTTGGCGAGCGTGACCTCCTGGCGGACCAGCGTGCTTGTTTCACGCGAGAGGTCTCCGAACAATTCCCCCAACGACCGCTCGTCCCTATCGGTGCGCATCGCTGTCCCTCCGTCGTGACCACGACCGCCGTCGCCCGTTCGTCGTCGCGCGCGTACGGCGCATTATGACGCGTCCCTGGAGCGGGTATAATCATCGGCGACCACGGGCGGGATGAGCGCGTCATCGGTGACTCGGATAGAGGCGGCCGTGCCCTCGGTGTCCGTGACTTCATCGGTGGCTTGGTCCATCGGTACGGAGGCGCCAGACGCGGCCTGACCCGTTGCACCGGTCCGCGGCGCGGGGCCACCATAGGCGCCCTGGTCCGTCAGCATGGGCGGGGGCGTCTCGACCAGCGCCCGTTCCGCCGGGATCGTCTGGCCTGCGGGGGTCGTCGCCTTGCGCCGTGAACTCTTGAGGAAGCGCGCCGCGAGGACGCCAAGCGCGAGTGCGCCGCCGACGACGACCGCCGGTCGCTGCCGGGCGAAGTCTTCCGTGTCATCGACGAGCTGGCGGACGTCTCGGCCCTGCAAGTAGCCGGACACACTTTCCACCCGCGTCGCCACCTGGTCCGCGAGCCCGGCGACCGGCGCCTGCTCCTGCGCGCGCAACTGCTGGCCCGTCTGGCGCAACGCGTGCGCGACGGTATAGAGGGTGTCGGCGGCCTGGTCCTTGCGCGCCGCGAGGAGCGAGGTTGTCTGTTGCTTGGCTTGGTCGACGACCTGCCCGACTTTCTCCTGGGCTTGGTCGACGACCTGCCCTGCGGTCTGCTGAGTCTGGTCGATCACTTGGCTCGCTGGGGGGGGTGGTGCTGTCTGCGACATACGGGCGATTCTCCTACGGTGAACGAGGGGCTTCACGGGGTAGCGCACGCGTCCGACACCGCGCACCGCGGTGGTCGGCCTATCGGATGATCGGCCACAACTGCCGCACCACGGAACAGTGACGACGCTCTCGTCCACCAGCGTAGGCAACATATGTGCCGTCGGATACACCAGTGTACAGTCGGATACACGACCGACCCGATGTCTGTGTCACTCTGGTAGCTTGAGAGGGGCGGCCGGGTTGGTGTGGGGCGCTGGCGTGCCGTGAGACGGCCGGGCTCCGGGAGCGGAAAGGGCAATGGAGGACATGGACCGAGAGGGCGGGAGAGGCGACTTGCTGAACGCCGATGAGGTCGCCGCCTACCTCGGTGTGAAGGTGCTCACCATCTATCGCTGGTGTCGCGACGGGCGGTTACCCTGCCTCAAAGTGGGCAAAGGCTGGCGCGTGCGACGCGGGGCACTCGACGACTTCCTGCGGCGGAGTGAACGGAGCCAAACCTTGGTGAGCCGGCTGCAGGCCTTCGTCACCGTGCCCGACCACGTCCTCGCCATCGCCCCGGACCAGGCGTTGCTGCACCGTCTGGACGCCGCGTTCTTCCAGGTGGGTGCGGCACGTGGTGGGATCCTCATCAAGGTGTATGCGGGCGCGACGGCGTCGGTCGAGACGTTGCGCGCCGCCCTGACGCGTCAGGGGTTGGAGGTGACGGCGTTGGAAGCAGAGGGCCGTTTCCACTTCAGCGCGGAGGTGGAGGCCGACGCGAGGCACGGGGGACGTGCGGAAGCGCTGCGTGACCTGCTGGCCATGGCGGATGCGGCCGATCGGTCCGTCTGGGTGAGTGTCGACTGGGCCACGCAGATCGATCTGGATGCGGCGCTGCGGCAGCAGGAGGGCATCGCCGCCCTCATCGACCGCACCCACCTCGTGGTGAAGACGGCGGTGCGCGAGGAGGTCGTGGAGACGTGGTCAGCGCGCGACCAGCAGCGGGCGTGGCGCGCGCACCAGGGCCTGATCTGGATCGCGGACACCGGTCTCACCTGCAGTCGTGTGACCCCATTGCCCGAGGCGTGAGGGCACAGCGTTCGCGTGTCACTCTTGTTTCGATGGCGCACCATCGCGTGTACGGGCGGTGAGGCTGGGCAGCGTGGAGAAAGCAGTACACCATCACTGGCAAGTGCGGCGGGAGCCTGACTTGTATACGCGGATAAATGCGACGTGATGCAAGATATCGGCGCATCGCTCCTGCATAGCATTACTCATCAATCGTGGAAGATAGGCAACAGGCGCGATCGATAGCCGAACAATGCGTTCTTGGTCAATGGTATAGCTATACACGTCCTTGTATGCTGATGCACATGCCGGCGCTTCCCCATCCACCACAGGTGTCGCTTCATGCCGTACGCATGCCACTTTTGCACTCCATGGAGCCGTGCTCGATAGACGACGTCAGGTCACGGGTGAGGGGATTCCCCGCGCCTCGGCGGGCCTGCGATACTGCGGGTAGGAGGGGCAGGGCAGCGCGATCCGCAAGTACGGGAGGGACATGGCACGGACGACCGTCGCGTATTGGCAGCACGTCGGCACCGGCGAGGTGTTCGCCGTGCGCGTGGACGACGACGGGGCCATCGTGAGCGCCCACGGTCCCCTTACCCCCGCCGATGTCAGTGCCGTGATCTTCGGCGACCTCACGCCCACCGACGAGGAGACCGGCGCCACCCCCCTGGACCACCTGCGGAGCGTCATCCTCGGCCAGGACACGGAGTACCTCTCGCTCGCGCCCTATCGTCGGCCCTCGACCGGGTGCCGGGACGAGGGTAAGGATGGCGCATGAGGGAGCCGACGCGCCACTCACCGCTCGACGTGCCGGGCTGGAACGACCGCGCCGCCGTAGCGCTCCTCGTCGTCGTCACGGGGCACCTCCTGGCCGTTGAGCCCCCAACGGCGGCCGGCGCGCTCACCCCCGACCGTTTGGCCCGCTTCGTCGCCGCCCACGACCTCCCCGCACTCGTGGCCGCCTGTGAGGACAGCCCTAGCGCCCCGGTGCGCCACGGCGCCCACCATCTGCGCCGCCTGATCCGCGCCGGCCAGGCCCAGGTCTACGTGCGCGTCATGCCGGGTCTCCCCGTCGCCCTCGCCGACCCCTTCTTCCGCCTTGACCTCGCAAAGGCCGCCGCTAAAGCCGGCCTTGACCTCTTCCCACCGGACCCGACGGGACACGGATAGAGCGCCAGGGCCGCGCTCCGACAGGGCGCGCGCGGCCTTGTGGCAGGGCGCTATTAGCCCTCCCACGCCCTCAGATCGTGGCACTATTGTGCTACTGGCCCCTCCACGAGCCCAAAACAGGGCGCTATTCGTCGCTTTAGCGCTACAGGCATGGCGCTACGATAGCGCTACGTTTTACGGGTGAAAGGGGGGGTGGCGCTACGATGGCGCTACTCTTTACCCTGGGGTAGCGCCGACCCATAGCGCTAGGGTCATGGGGGCACTAGTGGGTCGCGCCCCATCTACATGGAATTGAAACGCAGCGGCCCATCGTGGCTGCTACCCGCCCTGTGACGCCCGTTGACTAGCCAGGGGTGGCACTTGACCAACTCCAGTTAAATGGGGCGTGACCCACTAGCGCCATTTTGGCGCCATGGCCCCGCGCGGGGCCGTGCGGGAGGCCGGCCCCGCGCGCAGCGACGGGACGCACGGTACGGGCCAGGTCATGCAAGCGTGCGATAGGGAAACGGTGACGGTGGCGCGGCCACCCGTCGTCGTCGCCCCGCGCACCGGGTCCTGGCCGGTGCGCGCCTTATAGTCGGCGAGCGTCCCCAGCGCCAGCCCATCCGTTGGTCGCCGCATGACAATAGGCCCCGCCCTGTCGAGCGTCACCAGCCGGCTGCTCCGCACGGCCACCCCGATGAGCACCTCCTTCACCGTCGCGCTCTAGTGCGCCAATCCGACCGTGTTGAGCCCCATCGTGGGGTAGACGATGGATGCTATCCGGTGAGCGCGCGATTGCTGCACCGCCCATGTCGTGAGCGCCCAAGCGAGTAGTAAGACAATCCACGTTTCCCAGGACCGATCGGCCGGCTGGAGCGTTAGCAGCGCCAGCCCGTCGCCCAGGCTCGTCAGCACGCGCGCGGCTCACTGCACGGCGAGCAGCGCCAGGACCGCGACGAGCAGGACGGTGCGGCCAACGCGGGGCAGGGACGGCCACGCCGCGATAGCCATCACCAGGTCGAGGGACACCAGCGTCCAGTCCACCGGACGACCCACGTAGAGCAGTGCGAACGCCTGCGCGACGGACAGGTGGCATCCTCAGACGGACCCCTCAGGCAGCCTCTCGGGCACGCGCAGGCGTGCCGCCCCGACGCGGATGTCGGCCATGCCGTAGTAGACGTCCACGCGGCCGTCCCCCCGGTCATCGACGCCGGTTGGGAACACCACGTTCGGGACCACCCCTTCTGTCTCCTCGCCCGTCTCCGGCTCCAGGACGGGGGTCGGTGATCGGTACAGCACCCGGCGCGGGTCGTCCGTGTCGAGCACCAGTGCCCCTGCCCGATACGTGACCCGCTGCTGCTCTTTGGCGACCCGCGCGATGTGCCCTGTGACGCCGTGATAGAACACGAGCCAGCCCAGAGGCGTCAGGAGCGGCGGCGTCCCGCCGCCAATGCGCAACTCCTCCCACAGGTACATGGGGTCGATCAGCAGGTGGTGCCCGCGCAGCGTCGTCAACGCCGTCACGTCGCGCCGCGCGTCGTCGAGCGCGCAGTACGAGATCCAGATGCTCGGGCGCGGGTCGGGCACACCCTGCGGGGTGTCCTCCCCCGTGTCATAGACGGGGCGGTGCAGAATGGCCAGGGACGGTCGACCGTCCGGCCCGGTCACCGCCCGGGGGAAGAGGGCGCCGTCCTTGTTGTGGTACTGGTCGAAGTCGACCCGGTACACGGGGTCGGGGTCGGGCGCGAACTCCACGAGACCGAGCCGCCGCCAGGCGCGGAGGTCGTCCGAGACGGCCAGGGCAATGCGCGGCCCGCTCGGGCTCCAGCCCACGTAGGCCATCACGTACAGCCCGAGCGGCTCTACGTAGGTCACGCGCGGGTCCTCGCACCCGCCGGTGTCACCGCGCCGCTCGTAAGGCTCCTGGGGTTCGAGCGCGTAGCCCAACCGCTCGACGCCAACCGGAGTGCCCGTGTCGTCGAAGCGCACGCGCGCGCGGCCCACGCGCGAGTAGTTGCCCGGTCCCACGATGCGCGGGAAGAGATACAGTTCTCCGTCCCGACCGCGCACGGCGGCCGGGTTGAGCACCCCCTCGCGCTCCGCGGGGATGGCCGGGTCGGCCTCCATGATCAGCCCCAGGCGCTCCAGCTGGAACGGCGCCATGCTCGACGGATTCATCACGACCTCCTGCTCTCCGATCGACGCCCGCACGGCTACTGGCCCGCGGGCGCCTAGCTCTGACGTAGGCGTATGGGCTCATCCAGCGACGGCCGGCCGAAAGCCTCCCAGGCATTGCCCCCGCGCAGGAAGAGTTCCATCCAGCGCGTCTCACCGCCCGAGGACGTGGTCCAGCCGCTACTGCCCGGCGCGACAGCGAGTTGCCCGGGCGCAACGGCAAAGGCATCGTCGCTGGCGATAGCATCCCGCTCCACGTCGCCGATGGCTACCCTCAGGCGCGTGCCACTGGGGACAGTCTGCGTCGCCTGCGCGATGGTTGTCTTAATGTTGCCGTAGCCATCGACATAAGCGATGCGGTCGGGCGGCACGGGCGGGATGTCGGTCGGCGCCACGTCCTCCGCTAGCGCGTCCGGTTGCCCCAGCGCGATGGCCGCAGCCGCCTGCGGGAACAGATCGCGTGAGCGGAACTGCGATCCCGCCTCCGGCGCCGCCGCCCAACGCAGGTCCGTGGCGGCCACGCGGATGAAAGAGAAGGCGTGCCCCGCATTGACGCCGATGACACGCACGCCCGTCGGTAAGCGCGCAAAGGCCAAGCGCTCGCCGGCATTACCCGGCCGGGCCGCCGCGTCATCGGCCCGCGGCGCCACGTTGTGATAGATAAGGGTCCCGGCCGGCGCCTCGTTCAAGCCTAACTGGGCGATGCAGAAGCCGGCGGCCAGGGTCGCGAAGGCCGGGACGGGCGTGAGCACCGGCGCGGCGTCGGGGAGATGTCGCATGAGCCGCTGGACCACCTCGGCGAAGGCGAGATCGCCCGACCCATAGTCGGCGATGATATGCACAAGCATGTGTGCTCCTTCCGTGTCGGTTCCGCTGCGGCCGGCAGCGTATGTGTACCCGACCTGAGCACCTTTCGTACCACACGGGGTACCACACAGGCAAGGTCTCGCTCTTCGTCGCTAGGCGGGACATATTAGAATGGGACAGCCAACTTCCACTTGTGTTGGTTACATACCGCATCCGTACAATAACGATGCGATTATCACCGTACGGATGCGGCGTGTAGCAGTGTAGGTGTAGTTGGTACAGGTATGCAAGGGGCACGCGGCGTGGCCCCATTCATGCGGCGTTATTCCTCAGGTGACCGCGCTCGGAGCGAGCGCGTGGCCGTGATGAAGGGAGGACTAACGATGGAGTATCGTCCACTGGGACGCACCGGAGTGCAGGTCAGTACGCTCTGTTTGGGCGCGATGACCTTCGGCGGCAAGACCGACCAGGCCGAGGCGACGCGCATGGTCGACCGCTTCCTGGACGCCGGCGGTAATTTTATCGACACCGCCAATGTCTACCAGCGCGGCGTATCGGAGGAGATGACCGGGCGCGCCCTGTCCGGCGGGAAGCGCGAGCATGTGGTCCTGGCGACCAAGGTTCATGGGGCGATGGACGACAACGACCGCAATATGCAGGGCAACCACCGCCGCAACATCATCCAGGCGTGCGACGCCTCGTTGCGCCGCTTGGGGACCGACTATATCGACCTCTACCAGATCCATCGGCCGCAGTCGAGTGTGCCCATCGACGAGACACTGCGCGCGCTCGACGATCTGATCCACGCGGGCAAAGTGCGCTATGTGGGCACGAGCACCTACGCCGCCTGGCAGCTCATGGAAGCGTGGATGGTCGCCAAGGAGGTGGGGCTCACCCATTTCGTCTCTGAGCAGCCGCCGTACCACCTGCTCGACCGGCGGGTCGAGCGCGAGTTGATCCCGTTCTGCCAGACCTACGGGGTCGGGGTGATCCCCTGGAGTCCGCTCGCGGGCGGCAAGTTGACCGGCAAGTACCGGCGCGGACAGGCGGCGGGTTCCGTTGGGATGTGCTGAGGTGCGGTATGCTGTGGCCTGACGAGGGGACAGAGGGAGGGCGGCATGCAGTGTCAGCGGTGCGAGGGAAGCCACTTCACGAAGGCCGGGCGCGATCGGGCCGGC
>JAABUZ0100006789.1_pt1 | contig 14132 bp, 13 predicted proteins | sample 5562091 | NCBI WGS metagenome assembly JAABUZ01 (sample SAMN12813069, study PRJNA571459) | rock metagenome | isolation source: Antarctica rocks | place: Antarctica: Victoria Land, Linnaeus Terrace sud | collected 2015-12-21 | reverse complement strand
CGGCTTTGCCGAAACACCGATCATGGCCTATGCCGCGAAGTTCGCCTCCGCCTTCTACGGCCCCTTCCGTGAGGCGGCGCATTCCGCCCCCTCACACGGTGACCGTCGCTCGCATCAGATGGACCCCACGAACGGACGCGAGGCGCTGCGTGAGATCGCGTCGGACATCGCCGAGGGCGCGGACATGGTAATGGTCAAGCCAGCGATGCCCTACCTCGATGTGCTGGCGCAGGCGCGCGCCGCCTTCGATCTGCCGATCACCGCCTATCAGGTAAGCGGCGAGTATTCCATGCTGAAAAACGCCGCGCAAAATGGCCTGCTCGATGAACGCCGGGCGATGCTCGAAGCACTGACGAGTATCAAGCGCGCCGGTGCGGACAGCATTATTACCTACGCGGCCGTGGACGCCGCCCGCTGGCTGGCCGAAGAATGGGGCGGCGCCCTCCGCGCCCTCCCCACCCCCGCCACCGTCGCGGACTGAGGGGAATATGACCACGAAGACACGAAGAGCATGAAGGAGAACGGAGAAAACAAACAAGTCCTCATTCTTCTTTCCTCTTCGTGCTCTTCGTGTCTTCGTGGTTCAATTGGTTAGCCAGAAAGGTTTGGCAATGCAGGAAACGGTGACGGCAACGGAGCCGAAGCGGGGGACGGGGGAGGCACGGATGCTCGATGCGTGCCAGCATCGGCAGCCGGATTGCACGCCGGTCTGGTTCATGCGGCAAGCGGGGCGCTGCCTCGCCGAGTACCGCCAGTTGCGCGAAAAGTATGGCATCCTTGAGTTGGCGAAGACGCCCGAACTGAGCGCGAAAGTGACCCTCATGCCGATCGAGACGTTCGGGGTGGATGCGGCGGTGATGTTCGCGGACATCATGATTCCGCTGGAGGGGATGGGCATCTCGCTCGACATCCAGCAGGGTGGCCCGGTCATCCATCACCCGATTCGCACGATGGCCGATGTCGAACGGCTGCGCTGCATCGAGCCGGACGATGTGCGGCCCGTGCTGGACGCGCTCCGCATCGTACGCCGCGAACTCACCGGCAAGCAGGCGGTGATTGGCTTCTCCGGCGCGCCATTCACCCTCGCCTCCTATCTGATCGAGGGGGGACCGTCGCGCACCTTCGAGAAGGCGAAGGGGTTAATGTTCAGCCAGCCGGATGTTTGGGATGCGCTGATGACGAAACTCGCTGATTCGATGATCGTCTACCTCACGGCGCAAATCGCGGCAGGCGCGCAAATCGTCCAACTCTTCGACAGTTGGGTTGGCGCGCTCAACCCGGAAGACTACAAACGATACGTCCTGCCACAAACCCGGCGCATCTTCGCCGCAATTGCGGAGACGGGCACGCCGATGATTAACTTCGGCACCGGAAATGCGAGTCTGCTCGAACTGATGGCTGAGGCGGGCGGCGATATTATGAGCGTGGATTGGCGCGTCAATCTCGATGATGCCTGGGCACGGGTCGGCTTCGACCGGGGTATTCAAGGCAATTTGGATGGCACGCGGATGCTCGCGCCGTGGCCGGTGATCGAGGCGGGCATGCGCGACGTGCTGACCCGCGCGGGCGGCAGACCGGGCCACATCTTCAACCTCGGCCACGGCGTCATGCCGCAGACGCCACCGGAGATGCTGACGCGGCTGGTCGAGGCAGTGCATACGGCGACGCGGCGGACCTAACCCCCTAGCCCCCTTCCTGACACGGGAAGGGGGAGCAATAGGGGAATATATTTGTATTTTCTCCCCTCCCGTGTCGGGAGGGGTCGGGGGTGGGTACATATGAACATCGGCGTTTTGCTTCTCACCTATGGTTCGCCTGCCACACTGGCGGACGTGCCGCAGTATCTTGCCAATGTGCGCGGCGGTCGGCCAATGCCGGAGGAAGAACTGCTCGAACTCGAAGTCGAATTCACGCGACGATACGACCTGATCGGTGGGTCGCCATTGATCGCGCGGACACAGGAGCAGGCAGCGGCCGTGCAGCGAGAACTGACGCGGCAATTCCCGGACGGCCCGCTCTTCCGCGTCGGCATCGGCATGCGCTTCTCGGAGCCGACGGTTGCCCAGGCGGTCGCGGAAATGGCTGGAGCGGGCGTGGATCGGATCATCGGCATCATCATGTCGCCGCAATACTCGCCGATCATCATGGGTGGCTATCACCGCGCGCTCGATACTGCCGTCGCCGCGCTCGGAGACGACGCGCCCGCCGTGACGATGGCCGGGGCGTGGTACGACGAACCGCTCTTTCAGGAGGCGCTGGCCGAGCGGGTGCGGCAGGGGCTCGATCGTTTCCCACCGGAGATTCGCGGGCGCGTGCCCGTCTTGTTTAGCGCGCATAGCATGCCGAAGCGGGTGACGGATCAGGAGCCGGAGTACATCGAGCAGTTACAGGAAACGGCGCACGCCATTGCGGCACGCGTCGGGCTGCCCGCATCGCAATGGATGTTCTGCTACCAGAGCGCCGGGCATGAGCCAGGCGAGTGGCTGAAGCCGGACTTCAAGGATATTATGCCCGAACTGGCGCAGGCGGGGCACCGCGAGGTGCTGATGTCGCCGGTGCAGTTTCTGGCCGACCATCTGGAAATCCTCTATGACATTGACCACGGCGCGCGCGAGGAAGCAGAACGGGAAGGGATCACCTTTGCCCGCATCGAATCGCTGAACACCTCGCCGCTCTTTATGCGCGCGCTCGCCGCCATCGTCACGGGCGAAATGGCGAAGACGGAAGGGCGGCGGCTTACGGAACCCGCCGCCGGGGATTAACCGCCGATGCACCTGATCGCCGTTGGACTGAATGCCGGGAGCGCATCGCTCGCATTGCGGGAGCGATTAGCGTTCTCATACGAATCGCTCGCGCGCGGGCTGGACGCGTTCCGTGCGATCATGCAGGATGCCGATTCCGGCGTGACGGAAGGAATCATTCTTTCGACGTGCCACCGCCTTGAATGCTACGCTGTCGCGCACGATGTGGAGACGGGGCAGGATGCGCTCGTGCGGTTTCTCAGCGATATGCATGATGTGCCGACAACCGATTTCGTGCCGCATCTCGTCTATCACAGCGATCAGGATGTCGTGGATCATCTCTTCGCATTGGCGTCGGGATTGGCGTCGCCGGTACTTGGCGATAGCCAAATTCTCGGGCAAGTGAGCGATGCGTACGCCGCCGCACATGATGCGAGGACGGTCGGCCCCGTCCTCGCGGCGCTTGTCCAGCGGGCGATGCACGCCGCCAAACGTATTCATAGCGAGACGATGCTGAATCGGCGTGTCTCGGTCGGCTACACAGCGGCGGCGATTGCCCTGCGCGCGGTAAGCGTGCCGCATCCCATCGCGCTCATCCTCGGTGCGGGGCAGATGGGGCAACGCGCCGCGTGGTATCTGCACAAGCACAATGCCGGGCACATCCTGATTGCCAATCGCACTCCTGAACGCGCCCGCGATCTTGCGGCCCGCGTTAGTGGCGAGGTCGTGCCGTGGGAGGCATATACCGATGCCTTCACGCGGGTGGATATCGTCATCGCCGCCACCGCCGCACCGGATGCGGTTGTGCGGGCCGATGCGGTCGCGGCGGCGATGCGCGCGCGGCCTGCCCGCCCGCTCGTCTGCGTAGACCTCGCCGTGCCGCGGGACATCGAGCCAGCAGTTGCCGCTCTGCCGCAGGTCCACCTCTCGACCGTGGATGATCTCGCGACGCTCGTTGATGCCGACCAGACGAAACGCGCCGCTGATATTCCGCGCGCCGAGGCAATCCTCGCAGAAGGAAAGGCCGATTTCGCCCGCTGGCAGGCCGCGCGCACCGTCACGCCGATCATCAGCGCGATGCGGGATGAGGCGGAGCGGATTCGCACGACCGAACTGCGCCGCTTCCTCCAGCGCGATGGGCAGGGTGCCGACGCCGCGCGGCTCGACGCATTGACCAAGGCAATCGTCAATAAACTGCTGCATCACCCGACGGTCCGGTTAAAGGAGATGTCCGCCTCGCCGAAGCATGCATACTACGCCGCTGTCGCGGGCGACCTCTTCGGCATTGGGAAAGTAGACAGGAGTCAGTAGCCAGTAACCAGAGAGAATCCAATCTCCTCTGGCTACTGGCTACTGACTCCTGTCTACTCGCGACTGAAAGGAGCACAGATGAGTACGGCTATGCAGACCCGTTCGGACGAACTGTTTGCCGAGGCACAGCGCGTAATCCCCGGCGGCGTCAATTCGCCGGTACGAGCATTCCGCGCGGTTGGGGGCCATCCGCGCTTCATCGAGCGGGGCGCGGGAGCATATCTCTACGATGTGGACGGTCAGCGCTATATAGACTATGTCCTCTCATGGGGGCCGCTAATCCTCGGCCACGCACACCCGAACGTCGTGCGGGCGATTACTGAGCAGGCGGCGAAAGGGACGAGTTACGGCGCGCCGACCGCGATCGAGACGCAATTGGCCGAAATGGTTATCACGGCGATGCCCGCCATCGAGATGATCCGCTTTGTCAACTCTGGCACGGAAGCAACGATGAGTGTCCTACGATTGGCTCGGGCGGCGACCGGGCGAAGCAAGATCATCAAGTTCGAGGGTTGTTACCACGGTCACGCGGATTTCCTCTTGAGCAAAGCCGGATCGGGAGTGGCGACGCTCGGCCTGCCCGACTCGCCCGGTGTGACGCCCGCGACCGCCGCCGATACCCTCACCTCGCCCTACAATGACCTCGCGGCGGTGCAGGCGCTCTTCGCGGCGCACCCGGACGCCATCGCCGCCGTGATCGTCGAGCCGGTCGCAGGGAATATGGGCGTTGTACTGCCGGAACCGGGCTTCCTCGCCGGACTGCGCGCGGCGTGCGACAAAGCAGGCGCGCTGCTCGTCTTCGACGAGGTAATGACCGGCTTCCGCGTTCACCCCGGTGGCGCGCAGGCATTGTACGGCGTGCGGCCCGATCTCACGGCGCTCGGCAAGGTAATCGGCGGCGGCTTGCCCGTCGGGGCGTATGGCGGGCGAGCCGACCTAATGGCAATGATCGCGCCGAGTGGCCCGGTCTATCAGGCAGGCACGCTCAGCGGCAACCCACTGGCGATGGCGGCGGGAATCGCGACGCTCACCGTCCTCCAGCAGCCCGGTGTCTGGGAGGAACTGGAACGGCGCACGGCGACGCTCGCGGACGGCCTCGGCGCGGCGGCAAAGGCGACAGGCGTCCCATATTCCAGCACCCGCGTCGGCACGATGTTCTGCGGTTTCTTCACGAACGAACCCGTCCGCGACTACACCACCGCAAAAACGAGCGATACAGCGATGTTTGCTCGCTTCTTCCACAGCATGCTCGCTCGCGGCGTCTACCTCGCCCCGTCGCAGTATGAGGCAGGCTTTCTATCGTTCGCGCATACGGATACCGAGATTACGCAGACGATCGAAGCGGCGCGCGAGGCGTTCGCGGCAATCGTCGCATAGATAGTTTCCTTGTCCGTTCTCTAATGCACAATGACCTGCGTGCCGAGCGGTGCCCAGGTGAGAATCCACTGCGAGACGGGGAGCGAGCAATTCAGGCAGCCATGCGACTGCGGTTGGCCGAACATATCATGCCAGTACGTGCCGTGGAACGACTCGCCGCTCCCCGTAAAGTAGGAGATGTAGGGGATGGCATCAAGGTTGAAGTAATCAGATCCAAAGAGATTGTCAGCCTGCATCCGCTGCGAGGCCAATCGCGAGATGGTCGGGAACGTTCCTGTATCGGTGTCATGCCCGCTCCTGCCACTCGCCACCTGCGCGATCAGCAGCGGCGTCGCACCGGAGTACGCGGTCATAACCTGATTAGCGAGGTCCGTATTGAACCAGCGGCCCGTGAACGCCGGTTTATCCACCCGCATGATATCCGCCTGTTTCGTCACGAAACTTGAATGGAGGAAGAGGCTTTGTTCCGGTGGGGATGCGACCTGATACCACTTCGTCGAGCCTGCGTACGCCTCGCCGTTCACCTCTGCATAGACGAGCACGCGCCGCCCGGCGGGCCAGGTCTTCACAGCGGTCTGGTTTGTACTCGGTCCAAGGCGCACGTTTGCACTGCTCTGCAACTGCCCCACCCAGCCAAGTGGTCCCGTCTTCGGTAACGGCGCGGGATCCTGTAAACCGGGTATTGGCGTGCCGAAGACGCTCCAGGTGCTCACGTACCGCTCGGGGAGTGAGAGCACCTTGTACCAGCGCTTTGTTCCCTTGTATTGGCCGCCGTCCACTTCGGCAAAGTACGTAAGTTGCATGCCCGGCACCCAATTCGCGATCTGCTTGCTGCCCGCGTCGGGCGCCTCAAAGAGGGACGTCCCTTCCAGGAGCGTGCCGACGCCGATTGGCGAGGGGATTTCCGGCCCGAGGCGCTGCAAGAACTTGTTGTCCACCCAGCCAAGACCGGAGCGGAAGTTGATCGGGAAAAAGCCATCCTTTACCTTCCCCTCGACCGTCACCTGGCTCCCACCGGGGATAACTGTAAGAACATTGCTGTTATACGAAGGATTGGCACGCAGGTTCAAATCGTCGGCGGTCAGGGCGAACTCGCCGGACCGTGGCGGGCCATCGAGAGTCTTCTTCAACGGCGGGTAGAGATTCAAGCTATATTTTGGGTCACTGAGATCCGGCTTCGTAGCAACCGGCTTCGCGGGAGCAACGGGCGCGACCGCAGCCGCCGGAGCGACCGGAGCGACAGGGGCAGCAGGCGGATCAGCCGACGGCGATGGATCCGACGGTGGTGGATCCGATGGCGGCGGATCCGGCGGCGGCACCGTCGTTGGGTCCTGATCGTCTGTTATCAATGGCTGGGCAAGAACGCCGATTTGCTGTGCTAGCATCGTCGCCGCCGTCCCTGCAATTCCCGCCAATACCGCTCGTCTTCGCATCGTCATGCATCCCCCTGCGAATCACATTATGTTCAGTTAGAAATACACGATGACTGGGTATTCGTCAACCTTTCAGAAATGATACTGCCGACACTACTGCTCGCTTCTATGTACGTACAGCCGTCACGATGGACGTGGCATGAAGGTTGCTTAGAGAGTTCTTACTTAATCAGAGGAGCAATCGGGCCCCTCTGAGCGTGAAGGGAGACACCGATGAGCGGTCTTGGCGACAAAGTAAAGGGCAAAGTCAACGAAGTGAAGGGCGGCGCGAAAGAATCATACGGTAATGAAACCGGCAACGACGAAATCGCCGCCGAAGGCAAAGCAGACCAGGCAAAGGGTAAGGGCCAGGGTGTCGTTGGTGCAGTGAAAGATGCCGCCCAGGACATCAAAGACAAGGTCAAAAACTAACAGCGTTCCGGCACAAATGAAAGACCGGGGGATACGCCCCGGTCTTTTTGTGCTAACATGTATCTGATGATGGTAAAATGTACCCGTATGTTACTATAACAAAAACATCCTTCGCTACATAGGTGTTGCAGAACTCACATGTACGACGCAACCAACCTTTCCTTCCGCGTGAAGACGTAAAGGTGTCAGAAAGCAATCCTCACCACATTACCTTTGGGTATTCCTTTCCCTTCTTTGCAACCCTTGCGTTCTTTGCGCCTTTGCAGTTCAGTCGGTTTTTCTGGGGAGATGCCCATGCGATCTTGCCAGAATGATGGGAGGTGCGTACTCTGTGCGATACGCAACGCTTCCGGGGGTTATCATCCCGTGGGGCGTTCGCAATCACGCATCCAAGCCCGATCCTTCAGGCGTAAGTTCATTCGAAGCATGTAATGTAGCGGAGACGGTATGCTTTTTCCAACGCTCACCTTCGCCGTTTTTTTTATGCTCGTCTACCCCATCTACTGGCTCCTCCGCGAGCGCGGCGGATGGGCGTGGAAGCCCTTTATTCTCGTTGCCAGTTATATCTTCTATGGGTTCTGGGATTGGCGCTTCGTCTTTCTGATTATCGCGTCTACGATCGTTAACCAGTGGCTCGCTGTCTGGATTGATCCGCGCGGCTATCGGTGGCGACGACCGTTGCTCGTTGTCGCGGTCGCCGTTAATTTGGGCATTCTCGGCGTGTTCAAGTATTACGGCTTCTTTATTGACTCGGTCAACACATCGCTGCATCGCCTCGGCATTGGCACGCGCCTGCCCGTGCTGGAGATCATCGTGCCGGTCGGCATCTCCTTCTTCACCTTCCAGGCAATCACCTACATTGTGGACATCTACAAAGGCAAGATCCAGCCAGCCTCCCTGATTGATTTTGCTGTCTATCTCGCCTTCTTCCCGCATCTCGTCGCGGGGCCAATTGTACGGGCGGCGGAATTCATTCCGCAACTGCGGCAGGCGCAACCCGTCGAGCGGCGGCAGGCGAGCCGAGCCGCCTGGCTGATCGGGTTCGGGTTATTCAAGAAAGTCGTCATCGCTAGCAATGTCGCAACGGCGATCGTGGACCCCGTCTTCGCGTTACCGGGGCAGCACAGCGCGCCGGAGATTCTGCTGGCGATCTATGGCTACGCCGTGCAGATTTACGCTGACTTCAGCGGCTACACCGATATGGCAATCGGCATCGCGCTCCTGCTCGGTATCACCTTCCCGCAGAACTTCGACCGTCCCTACGTCGCAGTCTCGTTGCAGGATTTCTGGCGGCGCTGGCACATGACGCTCTCTCGCTGGTTGCGGGACTACCTGTACATCCCGCTCGGCGGTAATCGCAAGGGGCGCTGGAAAACCTACCGAAATTTGCTCCTGACGATGACGCTCGGCGGTCTCTGGCACGGCGCGTCGCTGACATTTATCGCCTGGGGACTGTTTCACGGGCTGGGGCTCGCGGCGGAACGCTGGCTTGGTGAGCGGCGGGAGGCGCGCGGCGTGGCAGAGCCGGAGCACGCTTCCGCCGGTCGGCAATGGCTCGGCCGGTTGCTCACGTTCCACCTCGTCTGCGTTGGCTGGGTGCTTTTCCGCTCCGACAATTTCGGCACCGCGATCACCATCCTAACGCGGTCGGTGACGGCGTGGGGTTCCGCCGCGCCGCTCGTGACGATCAACCTCCTGCTCGTCATTGCCGGGGCGCTCGCGATGCAGTATTTCCCCGTCCGCCTCAGCCACCGGTTCGAGATCGCGTTCGCCGCGCCACCACTATTCGTGCAGGGCGCGGTGATGGGCGTCGTCGTCGCGCTGATTTTCGCGCTCGGTCCGAAGGGTATCGCGCCATTCATTTACTACCAGTTCTGATAAAATCACGGCGGACTGATCTGACCGAGAGGTGCGCTCCATGGCCCGTGTGACGCAAATCGAACCGGCGACCGATTTCCGCCCAACAGGTGAAGAACGGCACGCCGACAAACAGACCGACGCTACCCCAGTGGATGACCACCCCGGGCATCAGCGCAATACGATGCGCCCGCACGTCATCGCGAGGCGGCATCGCGTGCTTGCCGGGGGCGGCGACTCGTGGCGAATCTTCGGGGCGGTAGCCATTTGCCTTGCCATTACACTGCTTCTTAACACCAGGTCGTTTGTCCTGATCGCCGAGGAGCAGCCGGACAGTTGGGTACGACCCGTGCTGCTCACAGGCGCGCACGGCCTCAATACGATCGCGAGCGCCGTGCGATTGGATCGCATGAATGCGTGGATTGATGACGCCCTCCACCGTCGGGACGACGCGCCCAGATTCGGCTCGGTCGCCACGAACCGGCCTGCGGCGACCCTTGCTCCGCCCACCGTACGTGATGCCCCCGCCGATACCAGGACGGCTCCCGCGCTGGAACCGACCAATAGAACGGCAGCGACGGCAGCGACACCGCTCGGCCCACCACTGCCGCCGACTCCCATGCTCCGCGCAGTAACGACCGCGAATCCGCTACGGGTCTACGTCGCGGGGGATTCTTTCGCCACATGGATGGGCTACGATTTCGCCGACTACGCGAAGCGTGATGATCTGATTACCTCTTTGCTCGACTTCAAGATCTCCTCCGGTCTGGCGCGGCCCGACTACTTCGACTGGCCTGCCCGTCTAACGCAGGAGATGGCGGACAACCCATCCCCGGAGGCGGTCGTCTGGTTCGCGGGCGCGAATGACTACGTTGATATGCGCACCGGCACTGGCTCGCTGACACGCGGTACGTCGGAGTGGCTGACAGAGTATCGTAAGCGGGCCGCCACTGTGATGGAGATCGTCGGGCGCGGCGGCGGGCAGATGTACTGGGTCGGCCAGCCGATCATGCGAGACAAGGCGCGGTCGAACGTGGCGGCAGACATTAACACGGTGGTGCAAGCAGAGGCGGCATCCCGCCCGTGGGTGCATTATATTGATACCTGGCCCATGTTCACGGACACGAGCGGCAACTACGCCGCCTTCCTACCCAACGCCAGCGGCGAACTCGTGCGCGTGCGGCAGGAAGAGGGCATCCACCTCACCCGTAGCGCGACAACCTGGGTCTCCGACCGTGTCTACGCAGTCATGCGGCACGATTACAACTTCCCCCAGTAATCGGTAGTCAGAGGATTCGGTTCCGTTCTGACTACCGACTACCGACTATTCCTATGCTCCCCGTTTTTCATTCAGCGAAAAGTTTGTAGAATCCGCACCGTGCCCGTCACAAATCCGTGATGCCTGCGTTTAGAGTGTTGGAGGGTAGAGGGAGAACCACATACCATGTTCACTGGACCTGGGGAGGTTTGGGGAAGGACCGGCGGTGAGACCGCCGGGCATATGACAACCGGGACCCCTTGCGGGACCCCGGCTGCCGGTGTATGGGGAGGTATGGGGAAGAAATAGACATTTCATAGCGGATGCATATCGCGACCGCTCTTATCAGTGGAAGAGCAAGAGGCATGCCACCATATTCGCGAATACGTCGGTATCCGTTCATCTATCATTCATCTCAGTCGGGTACACTGGCGGCGCAATGGGCGATGATCGTTCGGTAATCATGCAGTATCATGGGAGACGACGCACCAGCGCCACGGGAAATGGTATGGGCACATCGGAGCGCATCGAGCGATACAGAAACGGAAACGGGGAATCGGGCATGCGTCGTCGAATTCTACTCGTTCTCGCTGTTGTTGGGGGGATCACCGGGATGCTGGTTGCTTCCGGCATCTCGATAGGGCCGTTCAATGCCCGTGGATACCTCGCCCATGTGCCACGTCTCCCCCTCGTGATCTGTTTTGGGCTGCTTTTCTGTAACGAAGTGATGAAGGGCGCTCGCTGGGGCACCTTCCTACGCGCCTCAGGCGTCCGCATTCGGTTCACTGACGCGATCAGCAGCAGCATGGCAAGCCAGACACTCGCCGTCCTGCCGGGGCACGACTTCCTCGCTGCACGGCTCGTGGAGGAGCATAGCCAGGGGCGTTACCAGCCCAAGATGCGCCAGGCCACGCCTGCCCTCGTCGCCCGCTGGATCGCCGATGCTATCGCTCTCTCCATCGTCGTGACTGTCGGCGTGGCGTATTACCAATCCTTCTCGCCCTACACACTCATTCCGATCCCGATCGCCCTCGGTATCGCGCTGCTTTTCCGCTCGAAGACGCCAGCGAAATGGATCGTCCGCCAACTCTCTCGCTGGTCCCGCACGCGGAAACTCGTCCGCTCCGAGGCCGATTTCCACCGCGCCGCCCACCGCTTGATGCGCCCGGGCCCCCTCACGGCAGGTGTCTGCTACAGCACGGTCTGCACCTTCCTTTCCGCGCTGATGCTCTATACCCTGACGCGCGGCTTTGGCAGTACCGCCCTTTCCCTCCCCGAAGCGCTCGTCACGCACTCGCTTAGCACGCTCACCGCGATGGCCAGTTTCGTCCCGTGCGGCCTCGGCGTCGCAGACGGCAGCATGGCTGCCTGGATGCACTACTTTGGTGTCGGCGCGGGACACGTTGTCCTCGTCACGCTGACAATGCGTCTCATGAATATTGTTGTGCGCACCGCGATCGGCGTCGCGACACTGCTCACGCGCTACCAGGGGATGTGGCAAGGTAGCCCACGCCTGTTCATCGCGCATATTCTCAGGGGCCATCCGGTTTTTGCCCCGGCGGCGTCGGTCACCGCTCTCCCCGCTATCATCGAATCCGTTGAAGTCGCTTGATCCCATTTACAATGGCGTGACGGTTTTTGTCCGTATCGTTCAAGATGGAGGGATCGCATGGCCGCGAAACTGCTCGTAATGTACAACCATCCCACCGACCGGGAGGCGTTCGATACCCATTACGCCGAGACACATACGCCAATTGCGAAGACGATCCCTGGCATGCGCTCGCTCATCGTCAGCACCGGCGCGATCGTCGCGCCGGGCGGCTCGCGGTCACCCTATCATCAAATCGCGGAACTGACCTTCGATTCGATGGCGGATTTGCAGGCCGGGATGTCGTCATCTGCGGGCCGCACAACTACCGGTGACTTGCGCAATTTCGCCGGTGCGGGCGCAACCCTTCTGATCTACGAAACGCACGAGGCATGAGCTAGCGCTAACGATCCGAGGCGGTGGCGATGACGATTTGCTACACTCCCACCTTGCCCCATCTCGCCTACGAGGTCCACGGTGCGGGAGCGGAGACGCTGATCGTCGTGCCGGGTTGGGTGAGTCACCTCGCCTTCGATTGGGATACTCCCGAAACCCGCGCCTTTCACGAACGATTGGCAGTGACACGCCATGTTGTTCGCTACGATAAACGTGGCACTGGCCTCTCCGAGCGCCCGCCGGGACCGGACACGTATGCCCTCGATACGCGGGTGCGCGATCTTGGCGCGGTGATGGATGCCGTCGGTGTTCATCGTGCTGATCTCTTCGGCTGGTCGGAGGGCGGCACGATCGCCCTCGCCTTCGCTGCGCGCTATCCGGAGCGCGTCGCACGGCTAGTGCCTTGTCAACTCTCAACAGATGGATAGAGATGCGTGAGTTTGATCCGCGCATCGTCCGTCGTGAAGCGCCAGTTCACTCCCTTCCCCCTCGCGTTGCGATCCACGTTCCACGCCTCAACCTCCTCACTCAACATGGCCCGATCTTCCATCCGTCGATCCAGACATTGCCCGCTCAACACCGCCAGTTCGATCTCCGCGAGGTTGAGCCAACTGCCGTGCTTCGGTGTGTAGTGCAGCTCCAGCCGCTCGGCAATCCGGCGCGCTTCTGCGGGCGGGAAGGCTTCATACAATGACGCGGGCGTGTGCGTATTGAGGTTGTCCAGCACCAGCACGATGCATTCGGCGTCGGGATAGTGGACATCGACCAACTCCCGCACGCAGTGTGCCCAGTCGACCTTCGTGCGCCGTTCGGTGACCGTCACCTGCCGCCAGCCGCGTAGCGGTTCGCAGCACAGGAACAGGTTCGCCGTCCCATTACGCACGTATTCATAATCCGTGCATCGCGCCCGTCCCGCCACCAGCGGCAGCGGCAGCGTCACCTCCCCGAGCAATTGCTTGTGCAACTCGTCCATGCAAAGCTGCGGACGACGCGGGTCGTAGGGTCGCCGGTAGACGGCGAGCACGTCCTCCATCTGCGCGACGAACGCCGCGTTCGCTTTCGGCGGGATGCACCACATCTGCTTCAACCACGGCTTGAGACGGTTTTTTTCAAGGTCTGGCGCACCCACTCGTGGGAGATCGGCTCCCCGTATCCCAAGACGACGTAGCGCTCAGCGAGCAGCCGCAACGTCCAGCGTTCGCGACCGCGTGGCGGCGGGCTACAGGCGAGGGCAATCAGATGCGCTTCCTGCTCCCCGTCCACCTTCGGAGCGGGACGGGTGGCAGGCGGGTGGCGCTGCACCGCCGCGATGCGCTCGGTGCCAAAGCGTTGACGCACCCGCGCGATGGTCGGACGGCTGACATCAAGGGCGGCAGCGATCTGGCTGTCGCTCCAGGCGGGACTGCCGGGGGCTTCATCCGCTTTGAGCAGAATGCGCGTGCGCGTCAGGGCGCGGGCGGCAGCGACTCCTTGCCTAATCAGGGTCTGCAACGCGACCCGCTCGTTGGCGGTCAAGACGACATGATAGACTTTCTGCATCGCTGCTCGCTCCAGGCTAGCGCGCCGCCTGTGCGAGCGCCGGAGGGAAAGCATCGCAGCAGTACGGCAGATCGTCAAATGACGATTGACGGGCCACTAGTGGGTCGATTGGTTTGGGCATTGCCATAGTGGAAGGGCAGGTGTACACCGGGGATGCACGATGCTCGTCGTATGCCCGGAGGATGCCCATGTCTCGCTGCCAAAAGGATCCGCTCCGCTCC
>JAABUZ0100006788.1_pt1 | contig 14137 bp, 9 predicted proteins | sample 5562091 | NCBI WGS metagenome assembly JAABUZ01 (sample SAMN12813069, study PRJNA571459) | rock metagenome | isolation source: Antarctica rocks | place: Antarctica: Victoria Land, Linnaeus Terrace sud | collected 2015-12-21 | reverse complement strand
TGCTGTTCGTCTCAATCCTCTGCATGCCTCGGCTCAGTTTGGATTAGCGCGCGCCTTACAGCGTGCTGGAATGGCCGATAAATCTCGCGAGCACCTGAAGCGTTTCCAGGAGATCACGCAGGCAAAGATCGGAACCCCCCTCAGTGCTGTCTACGGCGAGCAAGGCCGTTACGCAACGGTGCAGGATATGCGATCGCCCACGCCTGCCGTGGATCCCATGATTCCGGTCAGTTTTGTTCCGCAGCAGGTTTCGGATGCCGGCCAGGTTGTTGCGGATAACGGCCTCACTCAGGGTGGGGGCGCCTGCATCCTGGACATAAACGGCAATGGCAAGAAAGACATCGTCGTCCTTGGAAACGGAGAAAATGCTCTTCGTGCTTACCGTGTCGAAAATGGAGCGATGACGGAAATCCCCACCAGGCAAGCTGGCCTTTTCGTCAAAGGGCAAGGCGTGTCCTGCGCCGTCGGAGACTACGACAACGACGGTCTTCCTGATCTTGCTGTTGCGCTCTCGGATCGAATCGCGCTCTTCCACAATCTCGGCCACGGCAAATTCGTCGACGTCACCGCAGCCGTCGGCCTTCGCTCGTTGAATCGTCCCGCCGGCCTTACTTTTGTCGACTTCGATCACGATGGCGACTTGGATCTCTTTGTCACCGGAGCCGCCTCTGCCCCCGGAGGAGGACTCAGCGTCCTCTGGCGGAACAATGGCAACTCAACCTTTACCGAGTGGACCGGCCCTCCCGGTCTCGCTGGAAACAAAGCCACAGTCTCAGCCGCTATCTCTGACATCAACAACGATCGTGCGATTGACCTGGTAGTCACCGGCGCAAATAGCGCGCCCACTCTCTTTGAAAACCAGCGGGAAGGCGCGTTCAAACAGCTTGCCCTTTACTCGGAAACCATGTCCCCGACACGTGGAGCCGCAATACTGGACTTCAACAAAGATGGGTGGATGGATGTAGTCGTCACGCACACCGGCGCACCGGGCATCAGTCTCTGGCGCAACATCGCGGGCAAGAGCTTCGAACGTGTCGCCTTACCGATCACTGACGCGCGAGCCGCGTGGGGGCTTACTCCCATCGACTTCGACAATGATGGGTGGATCGACCTTGCCGTTCTCGTCGAAACGGACAAGGGAATTCAGTTGCGGGTGATGCGCAACTGCGGTTCGGAAGGCTTCAAAGATGTCAGCGAAGCACTCGGATTGCTGAAGCTTCAACTCTCCGGGGCGCGGTCCCTCATTGCCGCCGACCTGGATGCAAGCGGAGCGGCCGACCTGGTCGTGAGCCGGCTGAACGCGCCACCTCTCGTTCTGCGAAATGTCGGAGGAAACAAGAACCACGCGCTCCGCATTGCTCTGACAGGTCTTGCTGACAATAAAAGCGCCATCGGAACCAAGGTGGAAGTGTTCTCGGGAGGCATGTGGCAGAAGTTCGAGGTTGCCGGCAGCTCCGGGTTTCAAAGCCAGGGAGCCACGGAGTTGCTTGCGGGGCTCGGGCAGCGCGATCACGTCGATGTGGTTCGCATGCTTTGGCCCACGGGCGTTCCACAGGATGAGTTGGATGTAGCCGCAAACAAGCCGGCTGCGCTCACCGAACTGGATCGGAGAGGGAGCTCCTGCCCGGTCCTCTTCGCGTGGAATGGATCAAAGTACGAGTTCGTTACCGATGTGATCGGCGCAGCAGTGATCGGCCATTGGACCTCACCCGTTTCGAGGAATCACGCGGACTCCGACGAGTGGGTCAAGGTAAACGGTTCAAGTCTTCGTTCTCGTAACGGCCGCCTGAGCTTGCGTTTCGGCGAGCCCATGGAAGAGATCAACTATGTGGATCACATGCGTTTGGTAGCAGTCGACCATCCGCAGGGTACCGAGGTCTATCCCGACGAGCGCTTCCTCAGCGAAGCTCCTTTTGCATCGGGAGGCGCCGTTGTTGCCTCGTCTGCAACTCGACCGCCTGTGGGGGCCTGGGATGATCATGGCCGCGATGTGATGCAGTTATTGGCTCATCAGGACCATCAGTATGTCCAAGATTTCAAGAACCTGAACTATGCCGGATTCGCGACTCCCCATAAGCTCACCTTGGATCTGGGCCCCTGGTCGAACCGCCATCCGCTTCGATTGTTCCTGCACGGCTTCGTCGAGTACTTCAGCGCCAGCTCCATGTACGCGGCCTGGCAGGCTGGCCTGGAGCCGCAACCGCCTTCGGTGGAGGCGCAACTGCCGGACGGCTCCTGGAGAAAAGTCATCGACGACATGGGTTTCCCGGCAGGGCTGCCCCGAACCATCGTGGTCGATCTCACAGGCAAGCTTCCCCCAGGGACCAGGCGCATCCGCATCCGGACAAATCTGCAGATCTACTGGGATCAGGCGCTCGTCGATAACGGCGCTGATTCCATGAAAGACGCCCGCCAGACCGAGCTTCCACTTGCCTCGGCCGACCTTGCGTTCCGTGGATATCCCAAGCAAGTGGACGGCAAGACACCGGGCGATCTTATCTACGATTACCAGAGCATCAGTGCTACCGGCCCTTTCCAATGGCAACGGGGAAGCTATACCAGGTACGGCAGCGTTACTCCCTTGCTGCAGGCGAAAGACGATCGTTTCGTCATCTTCGGTAGCGGAGAGGAAATCGATGCGGAGTTCCGTGATGCGGATCTGCCTCCCTTGCCCGCGAATTGGAAGCGCGATTATTTCTTCTACGCCGATGGATTCGTCAAGGATATGGACTTTTACGAGGCGCTTCCCTTCACGGTGGCGCAGCTGCCCTTTCATCAGATGAGCGCCTATCCCTACCCCGCTCACGAGCACTATCCCGAGGACCAGGACACGCTGAACTATCGGCTCGACTGGAACGATCGCTTCGAATCAGGAGACCGCACCCAGCCGTTCCAGTTCCGGTACATGCCCACCACGTCAGAGCCAATGCCCGACTAGCCCAACAAGCACTATCACCCACGACCTGCGATCGTAGTTCTTCCTAGTGAAGAGGTGGTACCCGGTAGCCAAACTCTGAATCCAAAGCCTGCGCAACCGCCAGCACAAGCTCATCCTCATTGGGCCTTCCTGCAACCTGTACGCCGATCGGCAGACCCTCCGCTGACCTTGCCACTGGAACCACGGCGGCAGGCGACCCCAGCAGGTTAAACCACTGCGTGTACCGCATCGCATCCAGATACTGCACGCGCTGGCCATCGATCAGCCACTCCCGCTCGCCATGCAGAAACGCCGGTGTGGAAGATACCGGCAGCAGCAGCACGGGGCAGTCCTCCATCTCTGCCAGAAGCCGTGCTCGAACCAAGTCAGACTCTGCCCAGGCTTGCAGGAGAGACTCCGGAGTGAGTGGGGTCTGAGCTTTCGCTATCTCCAGGAAATCGCGAAACGTCGGGCTCAGCTCATGTCGCCGCCCGGCGATCGTTGACTCATACAACATCGCGCCGCATTGCACAAAAAAGATTTGCCAGAGCTTTCGTGCCGCCTCCAGCTCCTTGGGCCGGAATCGTCGCAGACGAAACCCTTGTCTCTCCAAAACCTGTGCAGCATCCTGCAGCGCTTGACGGGTCTCTCGCGTAACAGGGGTGATGCCGTCATCCTCGAACCATCCTATAGATACCCGTTTTGCATCACCCAGGGGGACTCGTCTATAAGGAGCCAGGGAGCTGATGGATCGTTCGCTCGACGGTTGCGAGAGGACGCTAAAGAGCAACTCCACGTCGCCAATCGTCCGAGCCATTGGCCCGATCGCTCCAAGCGTCGAGAAGGGACCGACACACGGTGGCATGTGGCCCTCAGCGGAGACACGCCCGGAGGTTGGCTTCAGAGCGCAGATGCCCGAAAAGTGAGCTGGTTCCCGGACCGATCCACCGCTGTCGCTGCCGAGCCCCCCGGCAGAAAGTCCGGCAGCGATCGCAGCAGCCTCTCCCCCACTCGATCCGCCCGCGGTGCGATCCAACGACCAAGGATTGTTTGTTCGGCCATAAAGCAGGTTGTCGGTCTCGTAAGCCATCAGGAACTCAGGGCAGTTGGTTGTTCCTAAAATAATGGCGCCTTCCCGCCGGAGCCTCAAGACCGCCGCCGCATCCTGCTGAGCGATGTGTCCGCGATTCAAAAGGCTGCCGATCTCACAACGAAAGCCCGCTGTGGCAATGGAAGATTTGATCGTAATCGGCAGGCCGGCCAGCTCTCCGGCTCGCACGCCACGGGCTTGCCGGCGCACCCGGTCCGCATTGAAATTCACAATGGCGTTCAGCGCAGGGTTGAATCGCTCGATCCTGCGTATATGCTCCTCTGCCAGCTCGAGAGCCGAGATCTGTCCCTCACGGAGGAGCCGCAACTGCTCTACTGCGGAAGCCAGCGCTACACTCACGGGACACCCACAGCCCAAGCCAACCTGGCCCGCAGCTCCAGCGTGGTCCAAAGCTCTGAAGTGCCCGACGACTGGTTAGCCGATCGCATCGACTCCAGTATAGGAGGCTGACGTTGAACCAATGAAAGTTCGCTGCCCCAAAAGCTCCCCCAGTTGCGCCTCGTACAACCACGTTTGTAAGATGAATCGCAGCGGAAGATGACCTTACCTTCATGTATCGAAGCTCATGGCATGCGTCTCGATCCTGCGGCCGTGGTGGGGCAGCGCGAAAGAACGGTTGAGCCGATTGCCTGACCACGGTCTTTCCCCTCGTGACGATTGGGCCCTCTTCACAGGTCGCCGGTCTAATCCTATCGACATCGAGGCCGCCCGGAGCACTCTCACAGGAAAGCGGGTCCTGATCACCGGTGCAGGAGGATATATTGCCTCGGCCTTGGTTAAGGCGCTCGCTTGCATCGACCTCAGCGATCTCATTCTTCTCGACATTATTGAAGCTGGTCTACATCAACTCGACCTTGATCTGCGCCTGGTACCGGCTCGGCCGCCGACCCGCCTTGTCGTCGGCAGTGTTCAAGATTCCGATCTTCTTCGAGAGATCGCAACCCGTCATAATCCGCAGATCGTCATCCACGCGGCCGCCTGCAAGCATGTCCCGCTGATGGAGGCCAACCCCTTCATGGCGGCATCAACGAACGTGCTCGGGACGCAGCAGATCGTCAAGGCCGCCATAGCCAGTGGCGCGGAGCAGTGTGTGCTCCTCTCGACCGATAAGGCAGTCGACCCAGCCAGCATCATGGGGGCTACCAAGCGAATCGCTGAACTCGTCATGATCGGCCAACACGGCCACACTCACACGAAGGTACTTCGACTGGGAAACGTCCTCGGATCCTCAGGAAGCGTAGTCCCTTTCTTTCTGCAACAGATTGCCGGGGGTGGCCCGGTCACTGTAAGCGATCCCGAGGCCAACCGCTACTTCCTCTCTGTTAATGAAGCGGTACAGCATCTGCTCACGGCTGTCTCCACAGACATAGCCTGCGCGATTCTGATCCCGGATATCACTGAACCACATCGCATCTATGATCTTGCTAAGTTCCTCATTGCAAAAGAAGCAGGAGCTGCAAGCGAGCAGGTTCAGATTGTCTTCACCGGTTTGCGGCCGGGAGATAAGCTAGCCGAGCGGATGCTGGCGCCGGCGGAATCTCTCGCACCCGCAGGTCTGAACGGAGGTCTGCATCGCGTCATCACCAGGGCTCCGTCTTCGTCTATCTTGGCGCACTGTCTCACTGAAATCAAAGATGCCCTTCGTGAACGCGATCTGAATCGTCTTCTGCAAGCGATACAAATAGCCGTTCCCGAGTATGTTCCCAGTGCTCTCCTCCAGAGTGAGCTTTCACAAGACCAGAACGTGCATTCAACATGAGACAGACTATTGCGGTGGTCACCTCGTCACGGGCTGACTACAGCCACCTTTACTGGCCGTTACGGTACATGGCCAATCACCCAGAGGTCGACCTCAGGTTGATTGTGCTCGCCTCGCACCTCTCCCCGGAGTTTGGGAATACGGTGAACGAGATCGAGGCGGATGGCTTCTCCATAGCAGCGCGCGTCGAGTGTCTCCTGAGTTCTGATACAGATGTCGGTATGGCCAAAAGCATCGGCGTTGGGGTGCTATCCCTGGCGGATGTCCTCGGCTCAATGCGGCCAGATCTGCTGCTCCTCATCGCAGACCGGTATGAGATGCTCGCACCTGCAACGGTAGCTCTCGCGCTGCGTATTCCCATAGCTCACATCGAAGGCGGAGAATTCAGTGAAGGAGCAATCGACGACGCGGTCCGAAACGCGCTCACCAAGATGAGCCACATCCATTTCACATCGACCGAAAACGCCCGCCACCGCGTTATAAGCATGGGCGAGGAGGCCTGGAGAGTGCATACCGCAGGAGCACCTTCTCTTGACCACCTTCAGAAGAGCGATCTACTCACACGAGAAATGATCGAGAGCCGGCTCGGCCTCGACCTGCGGCAACCGTCCGTTCTCGTCGCCTATCATCCCGTGACACTGCTCTCTGACACAGTAGCTGAAGCAGATGCGCTCTTCGGAGCTCTAGCCGGGATGCCGGAGCAACTCCTCTTCTGTTATCCCAATGCTGACGCGGGTAGCCGATCCCTCATCCAACGCACAGAGTTATTCCTGCACCAGCGTGGGAGCGGACGCCTCTTCGTCAACCTCCCAGCGTTGGTCTACTGGAGCCTCCTCCGATGGGTCGAGATGATGATCGGCAACTCCAGCAGCGGGATCATGGAAACCGGCTCGTTCGCGCTACCGACTGTAAACGTCGGCCTTCGACAGCAAGGCAGGGAGCGGCCTCTAAATGTCCTCAATGCCGTGCCGTCTGTCGAGGCCATCCTCGAAAAGGTGCGCGAAGCTCGAAGCAGCGTCTTTCAATCGACCATCTCCGGTATGACCAACCCCTATGGCGATGGTCACGCGGCAGAGCGCATTCTCGGTGTGCTTACCAACCTTCCACCGCGCGACAAGCTCCTGTTCAAGCGCAGCTCCAGGATCCTGCCATGACGGAGATCCCCCTCTCCCAGCCGGACATCACGGAGGCCGAAATTGACGCGGTCGTATCCGTTCTGAAGAGCACACGCCTCAGCCTCGGTCCCAAGGTGCAGGAGTTCGAAGACCGCATCGCGGCTTACATTGACGTCCCACATGCTGTTGCTGTCAGCTCTGGCACCGCCGGTCTTCACCTCTGTCTCTGTGCAATGGGCATAGGCCAGGGTGATGAAGTCATCGTCCCGTCCTTCACCTTTATCGCCGCGGCAAACGCGATCCGGTATGTGGGGGCAACTCCTGTGTTCGTGGATATAGAGTCGGCAACTCTGAACCTCGACCCTTCCCGGATTCGGGAGACGATCACCGCTCGCACCCGCGCGATCATCGTCGTACACACCTTCGGCCTTCCAGCGGAGATGGAGCTGATCATGGCTATCGCACGAGAGAACAGGCTCCTCGTCATCGAGGATGCCTGTGAGGCTCTCGGGGCGGAATACCGAGGCCCACGCGTGGGCTCATTCGGCCACGCGGCAGTCTTCGCGTTCTATCCAAACAAACAAATAACCACGGGCGAAGGTGGAGTCATCGTGACCAGAGACGAAGGCCTCGCACGCGAGCTGAGAGCCTTGCGCAACCAGGGCCGCTACGAGACGGACGATTGGCTTCAGCACTCTATCCTCGGTTACAACTGCCGCCTTTCGGATATCAACTCTGCTTTGGGCTGTGCGCAAATGCAGCGGCTTGAATCGATTCTGGAACGCCGGGCCAGAGTCGCGCGGCGCTACAGTGAATTGCTAAGCCCTTACCCGGACCTGGCCCTTCCACCTACTGTGTTGCGAGGCACGCGAATAAGCTGGTTCGTATATGTGATTCGCCTTGCACCGAGGTTTCGGCGAGCGCAGCGCGACGCAGCGGTCGTGCGGCTCCGAGAGCTTGGCATACAGTGCGGAAGATACTTCGCCCCCATCCACGCCCAGCCTGCCTACTCCATGTTTCCCCCTCGCCTTCCACTCCCCGTGACCGAGTTCGTCAGCGAACGTACGATCGCCCTTCCCTTCTTCACGACTCTCCTTGACCACCAAATCGAGCACGTGAGCAAGTGTTTAGCTGAAACAGTCTCGTTGCTGCCGGAGAGCAGCCCCGGTTACTCGACTCCCGGCGCGGTCTGCGGGAGATAATGGAACCTATGTCCACCGAAACGACTCCGCATCTGGTGTCCCTCGCCATAACTGGTGCCAGCGGGGCTGTCTATGCCGGTGAGATGCTTCGGGCGTTGGAAGAGGACGTGCGAGTCAAAAAGGTCAACCTCGTTGCGTCCGATAGTGCTCTACGTGTGATCGCCCAAGAGCTTCAGCTCAGCGGTCGTAACCAGCTTGTAGAGAAGCTCCTCGGCAGGGCGTCGCAGAAAACGGAGCAGCACCCCGAGTCGGACGTTGGTGCAAACATTGCCAGCGGCAGCTACCCCTGCACCAGCATGATCGTTCTCCCTTGCTCCATGGGAACCCTCGCCGGCATCGCGAACGGCTTGGCGTCGAACCTGATCGAACGTGCAGCGGATGTCTGCTTGAAGGAGCGGCGCCCGCTCATCCTTTGTGTTCGCGAGACCCCCTTCAACCGTATTCACCTACGCAACATGCAACTCGCCGCGGAGGCCGGCGCCACGATCTTCCCGGCTATTCCAACTCTTTACAATGATCCGCAGTCCACGGCAGAAATGGCGCGCAACTTTGTAAACCGCGTGCTGGCCCACGTCGGTCTACCCCAGCCCGGCGCCTACGTCTGGCAACACGACCGGAACGACTGACGCGGAGCGACGAGGTCTGCTCCCGCAAAGCTCACTTCAGGGATTTGCCAAACTCTTCACTGGATACCGTGTGACTCATCTCAAAGCGGCCACCGTCGAACTTGTCCGCACCCTTCCCATGTCCAATCGCCAGAAGAGCCACCACCCAAAAGCTCATTGGCAATCGGAGAACCTCATGGACCTTCTCCTGCTCGAATCCCTCCATTGGAGCAGTGTCGTATCCCAGCACCTCAGCCATCAACATCATATGGGTGAACGCGAGCATCACTTGCTTGTTCAGCCAGCCTTTCATCTGATCGCTTGAGAAACTGGACATGTACTTTGGAACACTACTCTTTGCTTGGGCAGCGTAGCTTTCCGGCATCCCACCCTCGATGCCCTGCTGCAGCATCGCATCGAGATCCCTTCTCCAACCATCTGCATCGCCGCAAGCCACAATCACTGCGGATGCCTCTTCCACCTTCGCCTGGTTGTAGCTGGCCCCGCGCAATCGCCGCCTCTGCTCTGGCGATTGCACAACCACAAATCGCCACGGCTGCATGTTGTAGCCGCTGGGTGCGCTCAGGCCCGCCTCAAGAATTCTCTTGAGATCAGCCGGCGGTATCGGCGTCCCATCGAAGCTCGGCGTAGAGCGTCGTTCCCTGATCGCCTGCTCCAGACTCTTCTCCATGATCGAATATCCCTCTCGGCAGAAGACGTTCAGACCGCGGCGCAATCTAAACATCGCCGCCGATCCGCGCTTACGCGCCCGATGCCCAAGATACTACTACCGCGTCGGAACACACACGTTCATCTCGTCAAAGTCCCCCTACGTGTGCAGGTCTGCCATCGCCTGCTCCGTAGCAAAAGGCGCCTGTGTCGATGTTCCGGCCGGCTCGGCAACAATCCAGATCCCATGAAAGCTGCTCCGGAGCTCCGGGTATGCGGCAACAAGCGCGCGCATGGCATCCTCGTTTCTTCTCCGGGCGAGTGCAGTATCGCCGATCTGATCCACTCGCAAGTGCGCCGAAACGTCCACCTTGTCTCCTCCTATGGTGTCGTCCGTCCCTAACATCGTGAACTGGTAGTCCTTACCGTCTCGACCTTTCACCACCAGGGGAACGTCCGTCCCAATGCCTCCAGAGAGCGCCGGTGGAGCAGCCGCGCGCTGCTCGTCTCGTAGCTTCTGGAGATGTGTTGACTGAATAAAATTCGCTGGGTTCAGCAGCATCTCCGCCTGTGTGTAGTAAAGCCATGCGTTCCATCGCTGTTTCTCAGCCGCTAACCTTCGAGCCTCCCGCCAATACCACAGGCCATCGTGTCCAGCCGCCTTGGTTGGCTTTGGGTAAATACCCGCCAGCAACCATCTCCCTTGCTCCCGCCGCAGCAGCATTGGGAGAATCCAGGGTGTCGGCGTGGCGGCTACCTGCACGATGGCAAACCCATACACCCCCGCGGTCAAGCCGGGAATCAGAAACTCAGCCTCGTTTGCAGACTTGTTCAGATTGCAGAAAAACTGTGCATCCGCCCCTCCCTGTCCCGCTTTCAGTTGAGTGGCGTCCAGAAGATAAACCTGATCGACGGTGAGCCCGCCACCAGTCAGCTTTGGAGCCGTCTGCGCAACCAGGTTCTGCATCGCGCTGAAGTTGCTCGCGAACTCCGCAATCGTCTCCGCTTTTAGACCAGCAGCATCGTTTTGCTGGACTCTTGCCGCAATATCACGTGCTGCTGACGCCACACTGTCGCGGTCCTGCTCTCTCATCTGAGACTGTGTCGTACAACTCTCCGCAATCGCCGGAGCCCCCGAGATCCCTCGACCTGAAAGGAGGATAAGTCCGAATACTGCGGCCCGCAGGCTCATTCCGCTCACCTCTGAGCGGTTAGACTACTCCCATCCGCAGCGTCGATGTCGACTTGGCAATCAAGTACCTTTACCTTAAGTAAGCGTCCTAGTAGGTGAAGGTATGCGTATGGTTCGTTCCAGCAGACCGAAAATCTTGGCGGCCGGGCTCTGTCGGCAGACACTTTACCTGGCCATCTCGTGTCTGTGGGTTAGTTCTGCGGCCCACGCCATGCAGCAAGGGGACCCACCTCGCCTGCCCGCAACGGCAACCAGTCCAATGAATGGATCGAGAGCTCCAGATCTCGCGTCAAATTCCTCTCGCCGGGCAGCAGTTACTTACAGCAGCGGCTTGCTCATGGTAGCCGCCAGTAACTCAAGTCTGAACGGCATTCTTCGGGAGATCGCGCGGCAAACGGGCATGAAAGTTACCGGAGGAGTCGCTGAGGATCGCGTCTTCGGCACGTACGGGCCAGCGTCCCCATCCGCGGTTTTGGCCGCCCTGCTGGACGGCACCGGCAGCAATCTTCTCATCGTTCAGGACGCCGCCAGGGCTCCAACCGAATTGATCCTGACCCCACGGGTGGGGGCGATTACACCGCCCAATCCAGCTGCTCCGGGTTTCAACGACAGCGGGAATGCTGACGGAGACCTGTCCCAACCCATACAGTCCATTGTTCCGCAAGCAGTGCAGCCGCCGCAGGCGCCGCGCTCCCCAAATCGTTCTGGTACCGGAGCAGTCGACTCACACTTCGGCGCGGCCGCTCCCTCTTCGACACCGCAACAGCCTGCCTCCCCTCCAGGCGATGCCTCCACATCACCCGCCCCAACAACAACGCCGGCTACACCGGACGGAACGTCAGATACCGTCAAAACTCCGCAACAAATCTTCGAACAGCTGCAAAAGCTGCGCCAGCAGCAGAGCCAACAGCCAAAGCCCTAGGTAATCCCTCTGGAGCGTCGGTCTTCCGCATCGTCCGCCAAGAGCAGCGTTAGGTCTGTCCGTAGCACTGACCCGCAAAAATCTCTTAGCTCTAAGCTGCGCGAGTGGGCAAAACCGCCTGCGTTTGGGAATTGATCTGCCGCGCATGGACGCGGAACATCTGGAACATCGCCAGGCAGATTCCATAGGCGACCAGCACCCCCAAAGCCAGCGACGCAAGTACCGCGCAGATCAGGACAACCGACGTGCTCACAGTCACTCCACCCATCCTCGGACGTCGGGCCGGGAGCACCGTCCGAACTCAACGCCAGAAATCCATTCTCGCAAAGCAGCCTGGACTTTCCAATCCCGTTGCGGCTGCTGCTGTTATCGCTGGAGATACTCTGCACCGAACACCGCTGCTCGCCCTCGTTTCATCTCATATCCAATTGGATGCGTGAATGCCTTATCCTAGAGTCTTGGCCACGCCTCCGCAAACCTCTTTCAAGGGCATCACGCACATCACCGTTCGGGGAGCAAGGCAGCATAACCTCCGCGACATCGATGTTTCCATCCCTCGTAACACGCTGACGGTCGTAACCGGGCTCTCCGGTTCAGGCAAGTCCTCCCTCGCCTTCGATACGATCTACGCCGAGGGTCAGCGTCGTTATGTCGAAACCCTGTCGGCCTACGCACGGCAGTTCCTGGATCAGATGGAGCGCCCTGACGTCGATGCGATTGATGGTCTCTCGCCCGCAATCTCGATCGAGCAGAAGACGACCTCTCGATCACCCCGGTCGACCGTCGGCACCATCACTGAGATCTACGACTACCTCCGGCTCCTCTGGGCCTCTGTCGGCCAGCCGCACTGTCCCAACTGCCATCGTCCGATCACCCGCCAATCGGCGGAGCAGATTGTGGAACGGGTCGCGGCACTCGCTCCCGGAGAACGCATCATCGTTATGGCTCCGATCGTCCGCGGTCGCAAGGGTGAGTTTCGCGAAGAGTTGGAGGCGCTTGATCAGCAGGGCTTCCGCGTCCGCATCGATGGAGAGATGTCGGAGATCACGGAAGGCATGCGGCTCGAGAAACGGAAGAACCACACCATCGAGGCCGTTGTCGATCGCATCATTCTCAAGCCGCTCGCCGATCCCGTTCCGCCAAACGCGAATCCGGCCCTCGCCACAGCAGGAAACGAGCCAACGCCAGCCAGGTATGACACCCGCCGGCTGGAGGCCTCCACCACCAAAGCCCTGCTGATGGCCTCCGGTCTGGTCCTCATCGGTGTCCAGGATCCGGAGACCCGGGAGCAAACGGAGACTCTCTACTCGTCCTCGATGGCCTGCCCGGATTGCGGCATCAACGTGCCGAAGCTGGAGCCACGCAGCTTCTCCTTCAACTCCACTTACGGCGCCTGTCCCGAATGCCATGGCCTGGGTTCGATCTACGACTTCGATCCGGCCAAGACGATCGCGGACTGGTCCAAGCCCCTGCTCGACGGAGCCATGGGTCCGGGCTCCGCCTCCACCTACCTCCTCCGCCTTATTAAGCTCGCCGCCGAGAAGCACAAAATCGACATCAAGCGGCCATTCGCCGAGCTCACAAAGTCCGAGCAGGACCTCTTTCTCCAGGGCCCGCCGAAGTCGGATGCTGCAAGAACCGGCTTCCACGGCATCTTTGCCTACCTTCGATCCAACCTTGAAGAGACCAGGTCCGAGGGCTACCGCGAGTACATGATGCAGTACATGTCGGCGACCTCCTGCCCCCGTTGTCACGGTCGCCGGCTCCGCCCCGAGTCTTTAGCCGTCACCATCCCCATCGGCGGCGCAAGAGACCAGAACGGCCATCGCATCGATCAGAGCATCGCTGACTTCACCGCCCTTCCACTCGACCGCGCCCTGATTGGCGCTCGCTCGATGCACTTCACCGGACGCGAGCGCCTCATTGCCGATAGACTCCAGCGCGAGGTGATCGAGCGGCTCGAGTTCCTCAACGCCGTCGGCCTCAATTACCTTTCGCTCGATCGCTCGGCCGCCACCCTCTCCGGCGGAGAAGGTCAGCGCATCCGGCTCGCCACCCAGATCGGCTCCCGCCTGCGCGGTGTCCTCTACGTTCTCGACGAGCCTTCAATCGGGCTTCATCAGCGCGATAACCAGCGCCTCATCTCGGCGCTCGAGCGCCTTCGCGACCTCGGCAACACCGTGCTCGTCGTCGAACACGATGAAGACACCATCCGCAAGGCCGACTACGTGCTCGACCTCGGCCCCGGTGCCGGAAAGAATGGCGGCTACCTGATCGCGGACGGAACCCCTCAGCAGGTGATGGATAATCCCGCCTCACTTACAGGTCAATATCTCGCCGGCAAGATCGAGATTGTCGCCCGCGGCCAGCCAAGGGAGCTCACCGGCAAGTGGATCACGGTCCAGGACGCCCGTTCTCATAATCTCCAGAATGTCACGGCTCACTTCCCTCTTGGCGTCATGACGGTGGTCACGGGCGTCAGCGGAAGCGGCAAATCCACCCTCGTCAACGACATTCTCTATCGCTCGCTTGCCAAGGAACTGTATGGCTCCCGCGAAGAGCCAGGCCAGCATGGATCGGTCAGCGGCATCGACCAGATCGACAAAGTGATTCAAATCGATCAGTCTCCCATCGGACGCACTCCA
>JAABUZ0100006787.1_pt1 | contig 14138 bp, 15 predicted proteins | sample 5562091 | NCBI WGS metagenome assembly JAABUZ01 (sample SAMN12813069, study PRJNA571459) | rock metagenome | isolation source: Antarctica rocks | place: Antarctica: Victoria Land, Linnaeus Terrace sud | collected 2015-12-21 | reverse complement strand
TCTGGGCTCACGAGGGTTTCTGCACGTCCGCGTTCGCACAGGAAATGGTGGAAGTCCCCCGCGCCTTCCTCGAACACCTGGCCGATACCCTCTGCTACGCTGCCTGAATGGCCAAAGTCGAGCTAAGAGTCGCGAATCACAAAGTCGAAGATAGACAGCGACACGATCAGGAATAGCACGTCAAATCCGGCGGCCAATCGAAGCCATGGAGGGCCAGCAAAGAGACCGGGACCAGCAATGGCTTCGGATGTTGCCTGCACGACGGCGATGATGAGGGGTACCAGCACAGGCAGCATCAACAGCGGAAGGAGCACATCGCGCGCGCGACTGCTTGCCGCCAGTGCCGCGAAAAGCGTCGCCACCACGGAAAAGCCGAAGGTGCCGAGAGCAAGGGCGCCCAATAAGCGGGGCTGCATAAGGGGCACATTGAAGAGTACGGTACCCGCAGGCAGCAACACGCATTCAAGACTGAGCATCAGGAGTAACGTCGCCACGAGCCTGGCCAGGTACAACGTCGCGGCAGCAATGGGCGTCAGCAACAGTGCATCGAGAGCGCCGCGATCGCGCTCGAGCGCGAATCCCCGGCCCACACCGAGCATGCCGGCGAACAAAATGGCCGTCCACAGGATGCCTGAAACGACCTGCCCGGTGGATTCGCGTGCCAGATCAAACGAAAAACTGAAGAGCACGAGCACCAGCAAGCCAAACACAGACATCGGAATGAACGCTTCCCGCGTGCGTGCTTCCAAAAGTATATCTTTTCGTACCAGGACGGTGATCTGGGCAAGGACGCCCGGAACTCTGACGGTTCCCATAGGTTCCTCAAAATGCGGTAGGTCCGTGGGCGCCTGTTCACTCGCAACGATCAGAGGTCCGTTGACTTCCTCAATGTGCGTGGCCGTCATACGCTCCGCGGCTCTGCATGGAAATCGCCTTCGCGAGCTGTGCCACCCACCAACCGCCCCTGGTCAAGCATACAGACAGCATGCGCGAACGACCGACCCCAGTCGGGGCGATGGGTTGTGAAGATGACGGCACGCGCAGAACCATCAGCACGCGGTTCGGTCAGGATCGAAGGCAACAGGCCAAGTGAATCGACGTCAAGGCCGCTGTCTGGCTCATCAAGCAGCAGGAGTGGTGGGTCATGCACAAGGGCTCGTGCGAGAGACAGACGCTGCGTCATCCCTCGGGAATACGTGCGAACACGCTCGTGGCGCCGACTGTCCAGACGTACGCGTGCCAGCAGTTCATGAGCGCGCTGTACCGGAGACGGCACGCCATACAGCGCCGCGAACAGGAGAAGATTCTCCAGGCCAGTCATGTCATCGTAGAGATAGGATTGATGTCCAGCCATACCAATGATCTGACGGATCCCTATGTTCGCGTACCGTACGTCCTGACCGGCAAGTATGACCTGACCGCGCACAGGCTGGAGCAATCCGGCGATGATCCGTAGCAGTGTGGTTTTGCCGGAACCGTTCTTGCCAAGGAGGACGACACGCTCGCCCTGGCGGACCGTCAGGCTAGCTCCACGGAGTACTCGCGTGCCCTGATAGGCATATCCGATCTGCACAACCTGCACGAGGGGAATCGTTGACTCAGAGCGTATGCACTGCCCTCCTACTTCCGAAGAGCTTGCTACCGCCCCCACGTTTCACCCCGGTCGTGGCTGCTGTACAAGCGGCCAAGCTCATCAACGGCAATCACATGTTTGGAATCAGCCGTGTCTATCGAAAACGCCCTGAGTGGCAGATGCAGTCCAAGTTGTCTCCAGCTACGACCTCCGTCGGTGCTCTTGAAGAGCCCGACATCCGTCCCGGCATACAGGGCGCCGTGCAGTACGCTGCCATCGGGAGCCACGGCCCGATCTCCAGACGCCGCATCGTAGACGAGTGCAGTGACTCGGCTGGTGGGTAGGAGACCATTGACGAAGCCATTGGCAGCTGTCCAACGCCTGCCGGAATCTACGGAGACCACAATGCCTGACGTGGCGCTGCTAGCAAACAGCACAGGGGAGTCACCCGGCACGATAGCAAGTGACGTCACTGCGGAGGTTGCGTCCGAAAACTTGATTCGGTCAGGAAGAAAGGTCCACGTCATGCCGCCGTCCGAACTGCGGCCGATAAGACCATCAGAAACAATCACATAGAGGAGGTTGGGATCAGATGGCAGCGATGCAATCGATTGAATAACCGCACCTGGCCGCGGTCGAGTTCCTTCCGTAAAAGTCACGCCTCCATCGTCACTTCGCTTCAGCACATCGCCCGCAGAGACCCATATCCGCGAAGGAGTAGTCGAGGCCGACGTAACGGCGAGACTGCTCAGCCCCACTTGCCGTGTCAGCGCGCGCCATACTGACCCCGCTTCATTACCGATCAGGAGGCCATCGGGCGTAACCACCAGCACCTCGCCTTGTCGCCCTGGCGCCACCGAAAGACCTCGAATGGAGGCGGTGGGCAGGGTAGAAAGCACGGTGGGTGCGGACGTGCGCGCTGGCATCAGTTCGTAGACGAGCGCGGAACCGACGAGCGACACCAGCACAAGTCCGCCCACCATGCGCACCCACTGATATGGACTCGTCTCTGTGGCTCGCGCCGGAACAGGTGATCTTACCACGAACCGTGTCCTTGTCGCGCATACAGGACAAGCCAGGGCATTGGGTGGAAGGACGGCGCCGCAGTGCCCACAGGTTGCACCTGCAGAATCCTCTGCGCCCGACTGCCTGGCGGCCCGGAGCGATCGAACGGCTTCCTCGACGGCGGCTGTTGCATCACGCTCTCGTTCATCCACCGCCTTCAAGAGTGCCATGGCCCTCCTGGCATAGCGCTCACGCATGGCAAAGTAATCGTCGGGAGCGAGGTTCCCAAGCTCATACTCGAAATCCAGGTCACGGAGCGCCACGTACGTCGATTCTTGCCGCTCGCGGAGAAGATCCGCTTCAGGCGTAGCGGCTGGCAGCGTGGTAGAACGAGGACGCACAACGGGCAGCAGGACGTACGCAACTGCACCACCGCACAGTATCAACGTCACGAGGAGTGCCACCATCTTTGTCAGCGATCGTGTGTGGGAGCGCTGGGCTCACGGCGTCGAAGTTCTTCCTCCAGCCGCCGTGAGTATATGCCCGTCTCGTCATCGTCGTTTGATGTGACTGCCCCCGACAAGCCGGGATGCGACAGCCAGCGCCACTGGACGAGCGACACAGCGGCAAGTCCCACAGCCACGAAGGCCACGGGAACCAACCAGATGAGGAGCCAGAACCCGTGTCGCGGCGGATTGAGCAAAATTGCGTCTCCATAGGCGTCGACAAAGTAGCGCTCGATAGCGTCGCGCGATTCTCCAGCGGCAACCTTCTGGTGAATAACGTCCCGCATTTGCCCCGCCAACTGTGATGAGGAATCAGCCACCGACTGCCCGTGACATACCGGGCATGCAAGGTCCTCGGCGATCGCGTGAGCCAGTGCATCCGGATTGGAGGTAGCGCTGCTGGCGCCACAGGCTGCCAGAGCAAACATGGCAACAAGCGCCAGCACAGTGATGGCGTGCCAGAGCAGCCCCGCGCGCTCACGCTTCACTGTGGGCCGGCTCACGTTGCGTAGCTGGCAGGTTGGAGTTCCGCGAGGGACGTGCGGACGGCCAGGCCGTGATGATGGTAGACAGAAGAAACAAGACGCCGCCGAACCAGATAAAACTCACCAGCGGATTGATATAGACGCGAACCGACATGACGCCACGGTCATCCAGACCGTTCATCAGGACATACACATCCTCCATCCATGGAAAGGTCGTAGCAATCGCGACCGAGGTTATCGGCTGTTTTTCCCAGTTCGCGTACAGGCGGCGTTCCGGTTGAAGCAGCGCAATCTGGCGGTCACCGACGAATACGGGGACGCTGCCAGCAACCGCCTGCATCCCTGGCCGTTGACGAGCAGTGACACCGCCATTGAGCAGACCATACCGGCCGACGTGCAGTACCTGGCCCGGCTCCACCGTGGCCTCACGGGACTCCTGAAAAGCCGTGGATCCGATGATACCGACCGCAATGAACAGCATGGCCAGGTGAACAAGATACCCGCCGTAGCGGCGGCGGTCCCGCGATATCAGTGTGCGAATCGCGATCACGAGCGTTTCCCCTGATCGTCGACGGGCGCGTATCCCACGGTCATATTCAACCCCAATGGTTCCAGCAACAAAGGCGCAGGCGGCGAATGCGAGTACCGCAAGTGCCTGGGTGATCCCGAGAGCGACCATCGCCATGCCGACCAGTGCGGCGAGCAGCAGCGGGATGCGGAGGTGGACGACAAGTCGGTGGGGCGATGTCCTGCGCCACCCGAGTAGTGGGCCAATCCCCATGAGGATCAAGAGGATGAGCAGGAGCGGCGTGTTTACTTTCTGATAGAACGGCGCCCCCACAGCAATCTTGGCTCCATTGACAGCCTCCCACACGATCGGGAAGATGGTGCCCCAGAACGTGGCGGCGGCAATAGCCACCAGCAGGAGGTTATTGAGCACAAAGGCACTCTCGCGGGAAAGGAGTGCGTCCATGGATGCGTCTGCGCTGAGATCTGGCAGGCGGTAAAACAGGAGAGCTATCGATACCAGAAGGATCAAACCAAGGAAGGCAAAGAAGTACGGGCCGACAGCAGATGTGGCAAACGAGTGAACCGAGGTGATGATACCGCTACGCACGATAAACGTGCCAAAGATCGAGAGCGCGAACGTGGTGATCACGAGTGCGAGGTTCCAGAGCTTCAGCATTCCTCGTTTTTCCTGGACCATCAACGAGTGCAAAAGAGCCGTCGAAGTCAGCCAGGGAAGCAAAGCGACGTTTTCCACTGGATCCCAGCCCCAGTAGCCGCCCCAGCCGAGCACGTGGTATGCCCACCATGCCCCCGCGAGCAAACCCATCCCCTGAATGGCCCACGCGAGGATCGTCCATCGGCGCACTGGCCTCAACCATTCCGTCCGCACGCGTCCACTCAGCAACGCCCCCAGAGCAAAAGCAAACGGAACGGAGAAACTCATATACCCGGTGAGCACCAGAAACGGATGCACCCGCATCGCGGGGTCAAGGAGCAGCGGGTTCAGTCCTTGCCCATCTGGTAAGGGCAGAGACAGCTGCGTGAAAGGGCTCGCGGCAAGGGACAGCACCAGAAGGAAGAACGCTTCGATGACCAGCAGGACAGCAAGCACCGACGGCATGAGTAGCGGATAGCGCTTCCAATGTGCGGCAGTGACACCAACCGTGAACACGGCCAAGGTCCATGCCCAGAGCAAGAGTGATCCAGGCTGCCCGCCCCAGAACGCGCTCAGAAGTTCTGGCACCGACATGGCTCTGTTCGTCACCTCAGCCACATACGCAACACGAAAATCGTGCATGACGAGCAATGAGCACAGAGCAAAGGCCGCATAGGTTACCAGTCCGGCGACCGCGAATACCGACCGTCTCCCCGTTACGGCAAGCACAGGAACGAGACCATTCCGAGATGCGAGCAAAGACACAGCGCCATACACGGCGAGAACAAACGCGACGGAAAGCGAGATCGACGCGCTCTGACTCAGCGCCATGCCGTCTCCCTAGCCTTTTTTCGCGGGGAGCGAGCCGGAGGGCGTCCCCATCGGAGGGCGCGAACCATCAGCCGCCTGGAAGTTGGCATCGTGTTTCACAATAATCTGGCTGGCATGAAACTCCCGCTGCGCGTCAAGCTTTCCCTCGATCACCGCATCCTGGTACAACCCGTCAGCAGCGTATCCGAAGAGATCGGGAGCATCACCTTTAAATGCCACCGGCAGGTTGCCGCTGCCGTCGCTGATGGTAAACCGGAGTAGCCGACCCTGTGGGTCACGGACGAGGGAACCGTCTACCAGGCGCCCGCCTACCCGGACAGGCGTGTTAAACGCGGCATTGCCCTTAGCGTCTAGTTCGGACACGGTCAGATAGTACACGGTGCTGGTCGATAGCGCCGTGTAGGAGAGATACCCGATGATCAACATAAAGACCAGGCCGACGCCGAGAAACTTGAGCGGTAGGCGAGGCCGGTGTTGCACCTGTGGCGCCAGGAGCGGCAGGTCTTGCTCTCGAAGATGGGCATCGGATTGCAACATCAGCATCCTCATCCCACACCTACTCCGGGTGCGAGACAATCAACGACAAACGAATACTGCATCGACCGTCAGCGAGCGCTTCGCTACGCCTTCGATCAGTGTATCACGAAGCAGCCGTGATGCTGTGCTCAACGATGACCTTCATAATTATCGCGGTGAGATATGCAAGGAGTCCAAGTGCGAGCAGCAGGCGATGACGAGGCAGACCCCTGATCAAAGGCATCGTCGCGTCAGTTTTTCGCGTCGCTCCGATCCGGCGCGGGCTCATAACCATCCAGAACATGGCACCGGATAGCGCTACGTGAACGGCAAGCGTCCCCATGTACCCGGTGGTCACACCCGGCTGGCTCACGCGGTCCACGGCCAGTACGGCTCCTGTCACCACAAACAGTCCAACCGCACCTTTCATGACATGCCGGAAGGTTGCGCCGATGCGCGTTCGAAGTCTCTCGGCACTGGTCGCCAGGCTCGCCGACTGATTTGACGATGCGAACGAAGGATTGAGGACAAAGAGGTAAAACAGGGAGCCGCCCACCCAGAGCGCCGCGGACAGTGCATGGACCAGGCGCAGCCCGATCCGAACCAGGTCCAGGAAAATTGTTTGCCTCCCTCTGACACTTGGCCGGATGTCCAACCAATGGCGCGTGCTTGGTTCTGCGGCGATATCTGCGGCTTGCTTACGGCCACACCGCTACGTAGAATAAACGGAACCGTTACATGCGGTCAGGACTGGCCAATCGGCGGTTCGTCATCGTCGTACTTTGGAGCAAAGGTCGTCGGCAATGGACATCACCTCCCCATCAGCAGACATTCCGGATCTTCAAGGACGACTCGGTAGCATCACGCTCACGGACATACTGCAACTACTCGGCGGCGCGGGCCAGACGGGCATGCTGACCCTTACCCAGGGCTGGAACGGCCGGACAATTAGTTACGAAGACGGCCGCATCTCCTATGTATCCGCGGTCACGCCCCTCCCTGACGTGGCGGATTTGCTAGTTGCGGCGGGGCGACTTCAGGAATCATCCGCGGCATACGCTCGGAAGGAGCAAGAGCGTCATCCCTCGAATACGATTGAGCAAACGCTCAAGGAATTGGGGTTGGCGACGGACGATGACCTGTTCCACGCCCACGAACAGCAAATTGAGGAACTCCTTTACACCTTCTTTCTCTGGAGAGAGTGTACCTTTACTTTCCGTTCCGGTCCGGTCCAGCGTCAGGATGGCCTACCCATCGATATTTCTATCGAGCATCTCATCCTGGAGGGCGTGCGACTGGTCGATGAATGGATCGAGATCAGCCCCATTGTTCCGACCATCCGCATGGTGTTTGAACAGGCTACCGATGGCTTCCCGCCTGATCTCTCGGAGGACACACGGGCAGTCTTTGAGCAAGTGAACGGCGTAGCAGACGTGGCAAGCGTGGCGCGGCTCTGCGGCCTTACGCAGTTTACGTGCGCTAAAGTGCTGTATGAACTCGGCAACCGGGGACTGGTGCGCGCCGTGCCACCCGACAAGGCACGGACCATACAACTCTTTACCCAGTTTCTTGAAGGCATCTATACCAAACTCGGGCTTTTTGGCTATCACGTTGACGCACGCCAATTCATGGAACAGGTGAATAACTACTCGCGGCTCCACGGTTTGAAGATCCGTATGAGAGGCGGCAAGATTGACCTGGACGACCTCGATCTTCCTATCGATACCGCGGAACTCATTGACCGGTATCGGACGTTTCTCGCGGTGCAGACAAACAAATTCGAGCGATCATACGACGTGAGTGTATCTCGAGGTCTCATTTCCGGTATCTATACGCATCTGTCGCCTGACCTGCAAGCACTCATGGGTGTGTATGATTTCGTCCACATCGAGGGCCTCTTTGATCAACTGCGTGCGCGGAAGCAAGACGGAACACCCGGTGCACCCAAGAGATCGCTCGTCCGCACGCGCCGTTAAGCGACCGTACGGCCGTCGGCGCCATCGCTGACCCGCCCGGCGTACAACTACTCGGTACAATAGGTAGTGGCGCGACTGCTGCCAGTGCCATCGTGCCGCCGATATATGTTCGGAGGGTGCCATGTTTGAATCTCTTTCTGATCGCTTGCAAAACGTTTTCAAGCGGATGCGCAATAAAACCACCCTGTCAGAGCAGGATGTGGATGAGGCGCTTCGAGAAGTTCGCCTTGCGCTCCTTGAAGCGGATGTGAACTTTAAAGTGGTGCGCGGGTTTGTTGCACGAGTGCGCGAACGTGCCATTGGGGCCGATGTACTGCATAGTCTCACACCTGTGCAACAGGTGATCAAGATCGTCAACGACGAACTGATTGAAATGCTGGGCGGCGGCCAATCCCGCCTGAACATGGCAGGCGCCCCCCCAACCATCGTGATGCTTGTCGGTCTCCAGGGAGCCGGTAAGACGACGATGGCCGCAAAACTCGCGTTGATGCTGCGTAAGCAAGGGCAACGGCCTCTGCTGGTCGCCGGCGATATTTACCGTCCAGCGGCCATCCAACAGCTTGAGACACTCGGAAAGCAGTTGAACATCCCCGTCTACAGCGAAGGCACGAAGGCATCGCCCGTCGACATCTGTGCCAACGCCGTAAAGCGAGCACGGGAAGATGCGTTGACGACCGTAATTCTCGACACCGCGGGCCGCCTGCAGGTTGATGAAGCAATGATGACAGAGATAGCGGACATCAAGGAACGGGTACAACCACACGAGGTGCTGTTTGTCGCCGATGCCATGACAGGCCAGGACGCCGTCAAAGTGGCTCAGGAGTTTCACAGTCGCGTCTCACTGACGGGTATGGTACTCACTAAGGCGGAAGGGGACGCCCGTGGTGGCGCAGCCCTTTCCGTCCGTTCGGTCGTCGGAATCCCCATCAAGTTCCTGGGCATCAGCGAAAAACCAGACGGCATAGAACCGTTTTATCCCGATCGCCTGGCGTCACGCATACTGGGGATGGGAGACGTCCTGACGCTGATAGAAAAAGCTCAGGAAACATACAGTGAAGATCAAGCGCGTGCGATGGACAAGAAGTTTCGCACGGCGACCTTCAACCTTGAAGACATGCTTCAACAAATGCAGGCCATGAAGAAGATGGGGCCATTATCCCAGATCGTGGGCATGATCCCGGGCATGAGCGCGTTGACAAAAGATGCCGATGCGATGGCAGCGCTGGATGGCAAACAAATGAAGCACCTGGAAGCCATCATCTATTCGATGACTCCATTGGAACGGCGCAACCCCGCCATCATTGACGGGAGGCGCAAGCGCAGAATTGCGCGTGGCAGTGGGACGACCGCACAGGAGATCAACCAGTTGCTCAATCAGTTCGAGCAAATGAAACGCATGATGAAACAGATGTCGGGGGGCAAGAGCCCATTCGGTGGGGGCAAGATGCCAAAAGGCCTCAAGGGCCTCATGGGCGAGCTCGAATCACCCGGACGTCGACCACCATTTCGCTAGATGCACCGGCATCCTTCGTCGCGCCGACATTGCTCCGTTGGAATCGTCCTCGCCTGTGCTACGAAACCTTCCAACTGGCCGTGTCGCCCGACCGATCGTCCGTGACAGTAATCGAATGGATCTTTTCTGTGCTCCCCGTCAGTGTCTGACGAATAATAAACGCTCCTGACTGCATGTCCATTTGTGCATCGCTTTTTCCAGGCACAGCGTCATAGGTCACCAGTATGTGGGGGAGCAGTTGGTCGGCCGGTGTTTTTCCGGTAGCGAAGAGACTCATGGTAACCAGTAACACACCCGTGGACGGATGGTCCGCCTCGATGACGACACGCGCGTCCGGTGCGATGGCAAATGCAGTTCCCAGTTCGAGTGGCCCCGCCGACCCGCTGGCATGGACTTTGTTGCAACTCGTGATCGTGACAGCTGTCGAAAGGAGAAGAAATGCCCCAATAAAGTAGCGCACGTAAAGGAAGCAACGTTTCATAGCGTAACCTCGGAACGCGGAGCATCCGCATGGGGAGACGCGACGGGAGCTGGACACGACTCAAAAGACGGAATGTACTGCGACCGATCCGACGAGAATTGGGATGTCTAAGTATACCCATATTCAACGTGATTCGGGTTCAGGCGTAACAGACTCTGTGCTGGCACGGCACGTGCGGCCGCAGATGTTCGCGGCGTTTTCAGCCAACGATGTGGCGCTGGGCGCCGTTGAGCGGGATGATCCGATCAGCGAGGGCTTTTTTCATTGACTGACACGAGAAGGGGAGCTGTGAAACAGATATCAGCGGAGTTTGCAACGATGCCTGAGTGTTCCGCGGCCCTCCAGACCCTCTGCTCCCACGGCGTATCGCTGGACGACATCTGCGTCGTGCTCAGGCATGGAGACAGCAGGGAACAGTTCGCTGAGGAGCACGGCTCCCGTCAGGTGGTAGGCGCCTTCATGGGGGCTATTACCGGTGGCATCATCGGCGCATTATACGGTCCGACAGCGCTACGTCTTCTGGTCGCCGCCGTTTTCTGGAAACACCATGTGTTCGGGTTGCGTACCGGCTGGCTACGCAATGTGGAATCGGTCATGGGCGGGTTCATTGGGTGGGGACTTGGGGGTATCGTTGGGGGTCTCATTCCCCGCGAGAGCGCACATATAAATCGCCCCCGGGTTGAAGAGGGGGGCGTTCTCTTGACGGTAGCCACGCTGGCCGTGGACGATATGCAGGTGGAACATTTGCTTCGCCAAGACGGCGGTATCATCTCTCCAGTCCATATAGCTGGATACGGACAACACGAGGTGACACTGAATGTACGGAGGATATCGGCATGAACGAGCAAGGTAGGGGAAATAGCGAGCCAGGCGCTGATAGCGTGGAGACGAATGCAGGGGTTCACTATGATCGGCATCGTGCAACGCCAGTGGCGCCAGGCAGCCAGACGGGTCCGGTAGCCGGGCCGGAAACGACAACTGGTGGGTATTCTTCGGGGATACAGCCCGTTGCGAGCCACGTTGCCGACGATATGACGACACGAGTGCGCGATACTGATCCCCAAAGCGACGTGTCTACCTCCCAGCCTGGCGTGCTACCGAACCGTGAGCGATCGGTTGATGCGCCCAACGTACAGCCGCCCGAAAACCCACAGGCGGAGCGCGCCAACTACGAAGCGGCGACTGATCCAAGCAATCGCACCATTGCCGCTGGTATGCCGATCGGCGGTACTCGGGGGATCGAGACAGTGCATTCTACCGCTTATCCTGTCGCTGAGGTCGCTACCGGATCTCCCCGCGCAGTCGAGCTTGCTGAGGAACAGCGGCTTGCGGTCGAACCTGAAACGAAGGGAAGTTTTGGAGTTGCGGGTGAACCCCCGTCCACGCCGTCAACGGTAAGTGGTAGCATCGACCCGATGCACAGCTAGCGCCGCGCTCCCCACAACCATTCGTGGCACCTCGCCTGACGAGCGCGAGATTCTGTCCTTTGTGTGCAACCGAGCTCCGACTCGAGATGGTGGAGCATCGGCTGCTCCCACGGTGCCCTGCGTGTGCCTTTACCATCTACCCGGACCCCAAGGTCGCGGTAAGCACGATCGTTGAGGTAGAGCGTTCACTTCTTCTCGTGCAGCGGAAACACCATCCGGCCAAGCTGTGGTGTTTGCCCGGCGGCTATGTAGATGCCACCGAAACGCCCGCTGACGCCGCACGACGTGAGGTGTATGAAGAAACGGGCCTACAGATCGACGTCATCAAGCTTGTACAGGTCTACGGCGACACAGAAGCAGGTGTAATTCTCATTGTGTATCGGTCTGGCCCTCCCACCGGTACCATGCTCATCGATCCGGACGAATTACTCGACGCCCGGTTTTTTGACTGTGATCGTTTGCCTCCTGCCTGTGCCCTGGCTTTTGTTACGGGGCGCGCGGCAATCCTGGATTGGGCAAAAGGCTACGAAACACCTGGGCGATAGATCTTCATGTTCTCCACTACCACCAGGACGTCGGTCACCTGCGGCGTGTCAATTAATGCTGAGAGCCCCAGACTGCCTCGCGTTGTCCTGGGGTCGGAGAAACTGGCGATCTGTTGGCCATTTACGTTGAGGGTGAAGTCGGTCCCACGCCCTGTCGCTTTAATATGTGAAGGCTGACTTGCGGACAGCAGCGTATCAGTTTGCCAGGTATGTGCCTCGACAGAGCGAGCGCGGGTAGCATCGTTCTCGTCGGGAGACCAAATGACAAAGGTCACACTGCCAGCAGCGACACGCCAGCTGTAGCCGCGTGGAAAGTCGCGTCGAAAATCCACCGAGGGACCGCCGGGGCCGCGCTTCACCAGCGCGTCAAACTCCATACCAAAGTCTGACGGTGCGACATCCAGCGGCCAGGGATACGAGAATGGAGCGGTCTTGCTGGACGAAAATCCGGTGGTCTGCGGGGTCAGAGTGAGAGGATTTTGCTGACTCCAAACCTGTTCACCGAACTCGTTCAGTCGATTTTGGGCGCTATCGCGTTTCGCCTGCACGGCCCCACCAGCTGGCGCGAGTGACAGTGCACGGTCGTACTGCTCGACAGCCCGCTTGAACAGACCACGACCAAGGAACAGATCACCAAGCTTGACAGACACAGTGGCCTGCACGTCTCGGTTGTCCGGGTCCACTTTTCGTGCATGATCGTAGGCCATCTCCGCTTCCGTCCAGTGGGATGCTTGCATCTCTGCATCACCTGTGCTCATCCACGCAGCCACCGCCACAGCAGGTACGTCCCGGAATTGCATCCCGCCCGGCTGATCAAGAATACGCTGAAACAGTTGGGCGGCTGACGCAGGTTTACCCGCCTTCAATGCCTCCTGTGCCTGCGCGTAGGTGGTAGCGAACGACCGTTCTTCGGTAATTCGTGCACGGCTGGTAGTGAGTGCGGGAGCGTCACCGGTGATAGCCGACATTTGGTCGAGCAGAGCAGCAGCCTGGTCTAGTTCGCCGGCCTGAATATGGCGGTCTACGAGTCTCTGCACCGAGTCCTGCGCTCCTGATCTTGCCTGAGCCTCGACCTCTGTCGGAGAGAGCGCTGCCACGGCGGCGGCTTGCACGATCAGCGCCTCGGCCTGCGCATCATTCCGTGACCGCTCACGCTGAGTCGCAAGACCCACCAGGCTTGAGATAAGCATGGAACGCGTGGCACGGTAGCCCGGATGCTCACGTTCCATCGCAAGGAGGCGTGTACTGGCGTCGTCCCACCGTTGGCTCTGATACGATTGCAACGCTGCGGCATACTCGCGATCGGTTGCGCGCTGGGTCAAGACGGTTCGCCCAGCAAGGGCCGCGCCCACGAGCAGCACCACGCCCGCGGTTGCGCCTGCAAGGGCCGCACGTCTGCTCATCCGCTGCCCTCGCACATTCGGCAACCGGTTGACTCCCGTCAGCGTCATGATCCCGGCGTCGGCCCGTTCGAGAGCGTCCACAAAAGCCAGAGCCGAAGTGAACCGTTCAGCGGGTGCTTTCGCGAGGGCAGCGGCGACAATGGCGGCTACCGCTGGACGTATGTGGGCATGGAGGCTGGTCAGTGACGGAGGTTCGTTATAGACCTGGGCATGCATCACCGAAGTGGGGGTGCCGGTGAACGGCAATCGGCCGGCAAGGATCTCAAAAGTTACCACGCCAAACGCATATAGATCAGATGCGGGGCCGACATCCTCTCCCCGAACCTGCTCGGGAGCCATGTATTCAGGGGTACCGAGCATACCTCCCGTGCCTGTCAGGCGCGTCTGTCCGCCACCGGCCACAATCCCGAAGTCAATAAGTACCGTTCTGCCCGACGCTGTGACCAGGATATTGCCGGGTTTCACATCCCGGTGAACGAGACCAGCGGCGTGCACCGCATCCAGGGCGGCGCCAACCTGTCGCAACAGTGGTAATGCTACGGTCAGTCGGTCTGCCACACTGGCATCCGCGCCTACCATACCTGCGACGGCGCGGTCCAGTTCCTGGCCTTCCGTAACTGTTCAGACTGGCAGGAAGGAATGTGGGTGACGGAGGAGGTCGCGGCACTGGTCGAAGGGATTGAGGCCGCGGGCCTGCCAGGTGGCGAAGAGG
>JAABUZ0100006786.1_pt1 | contig 14138 bp, 15 predicted proteins | sample 5562091 | NCBI WGS metagenome assembly JAABUZ01 (sample SAMN12813069, study PRJNA571459) | rock metagenome | isolation source: Antarctica rocks | place: Antarctica: Victoria Land, Linnaeus Terrace sud | collected 2015-12-21 | reverse complement strand
GTGATCGCCGTCGCCGCCTGCGCGATGGGCGCTCCCGGGTCCACGTCAAACGGCTCGCGCCAGAACAGCAGCTCCGCCTCGGCTCGAAACGATGGATCGTTGGCAGACTGCCTGTGGAGTTCCGCCAGTATCTCCTCCAGCACCGACTCCGGCGTCTCTCCTGGAATGGTTCGGCGCTCGATCTGCACGCGGCAGCGCTCTGGATAGCTGCTCAGCTCCTGGCCGCCCTCAATCAAGGACGCGTGAATCGATCCGGTCCCGAGCAGCGGATGAGCTTGACCCTGAGCCAGGCGCTTCCCAAGCGCCTCGAGCTGCACCAACACCCAGCCCATATGAGCGATTGCGTCCACGCCCAGGTCCGGCCTACTTCCATGTGCGGCTCGTCCTTCCGTGCTGACCGCCAGCCAGGCGAAGCCCTTATGGGCAGTACAGAGGCGTAATCCGGTCGGTTCGGTAACGATCGCGCCGTCCGCCTGGTACGCGGCGAGTACTGCCTCGGTGCCGGCGCTGGCATACTCTTCATCCATGACGGCGGTGACGATGAGATCGCCCGGGGCGCCGCCGGCTCGCTGCACCGATCGAGCCGCCAGCATAATCGCTGCCAGCCCAGCCTTCATATCGTATGCTCCCCGCCCGTACAGTCGGTCGCCCTCCACCCTTGGCCGGAATGGGTCAGTCATGCCGGCCACGCCCACCGTATCGAGATGCGCGTTGAGCATGAGCGAACGACCATGACCCGTACCCGCAACCCGGGCAACCACGTTGGGGCGACCGGGTAGCACCTCCTGCAGCTCGACTTGCAAGCCGGCCTCCCGCAGCCAGCCGGCCACATACTCGGCGATACCGCTCTCGCCCGCCGCTCCAGCCACCAGCGAGGGATTGATCGAATCGATACCGACCAGGGCCATCAACAGGCTTGACACGTCCTGGTCCGATGGTCGCTCCATTCACCCTCCTCCGGATACACGCTATCATGACCATTATTAAACGCTGAGAGAGCGAAGGTCGGGGACCGGCACATGGCTGCAACCAATCGGGAATTACTAAACTACACCACGGCGGTAGCGCCGGAGGTTGATCGCCTGTTCATCGCTGGCCATCGCGCCGCTCGCCCGTTCACGGTGAAACTCCGTCAGCGGCTGGGCTTGACAAGCTTCGGGCCGCTGATCGACCTTCGCCGCCAGCTTTTATCGTCGTCGGGCATGACGCTACAGGATGCACACTGGAAGCAGCGCGGCACGGCCCTCGACGAACTGCAGGGCGCCCTGGAGGACAGCGTGAACGCGGGACTGCTCCGACGAGAAGGGAGTCTCTTCACGCCAACCGATCGCGGCCATGAGGTACTCGACGGACTCACCGACGCGCTCTCTCGTGGCCTGGCGCCACTCTGGGGAAACGGGGCGGAACTGGAGCAGGCAATGTACGCACTCGACATGGTCATTCAACAAGCTGGGAAGACGCTTGATCCCGTCGACTACCCGGCGTTCACTGTGGAACGTGCCGGGGCTGACGTGGATCCGTCAAATTACCCTCTCGCCCTCTGGACGCACCTATCGACGCTCCGTTCCTTGCGCGCCGACGCGCATGCCCTGGCCTGGCATCCATTCACCGAAGTGTGGCCGGAAAAGATATTGCTGACCGCCCTCTGTTACACTAACGGCCCAAACGGCGTTGATGTAAAGAGAGAGGAGAGCACCTTGCTTGATGACGACCGCTTGACTGAGAATCTCGCCGTCCTGGAAAAACGGGGTTGGGCGCGTCGTCTGGTACACAGCTGGGCGGCCACTCCAGCAGGACATCAGACTCGGCGCCAGGTCGAAGAGAGCACAAACGCTTTTAACGCGCCGCCGTTCAGCGTCCTCCACGACAGACAGCGCCTCGATCTTCTTACGGTGCTGTCTGAATTGCCGGCGGGCTGAAGCAGCGAGTAATCGGGCCAGAAGCGGTGTGGAAACAGGGACGCGTGTCAAGCGTCGTGCGCACCGACAGTGCAATATCACCAGAATGAGGAGTACTATTGAAGTTCAGATGTACCCTGAATCAGGGTAGGGATCCAGGGCAGAGAACCGGTTACTAGAATCTCGCAGCCTCGCGCCGCCGAGGCTGCGACCAAGCGAAAGAGGGGCAGTCTTTTAGTACATGTTCAACGATCTCGTTAGCAGCGACCTTTATGGCAACCGACACACCGGATAAGGAGAAGAACTTTGGCTCGATCACTCTGGCAAATCGTCCGCTCCGTAGGCGTATCACTGATTCTCGTGCTGGCTTTGCAAGCGCTGAACCCGCATAGCGCTGCTGCTTCCGCCAGTAGCATCGCACTCTCCCCGACCGCAGGCCCGGTCGGAACGACGGTGACTGTATCCGGCAGCGGATTCGGCGCCTTTGAAAATATCAACCTCTATTTCGCGGGGAATTTCCAGAAGACCGTCGCTTCCAATAACGGCGCTTTCACCACCACCATCACCGTTCCCAACGTGCCGATCAACACCTACAGCGTCACCGCGGTCGGCAGCACGATTGCCTCCGTATCGTTTCAGGTGACCGCCGCGCCAGCGGTGTTGTCCAGCCTCACCGTTGCCAAGTCTGTCACAGTCAACGGGCTGGGTTACAGCACCAATAATGCGGCGCGAAGCGGCGACACGCTGACCTACAACTTCGTGGTTACCAATACCTCCCCGAATGTACCCGCAATTGGGGTCTATCTGACGGACAACATGCAGCTGGGCCAATCCGCCTTCGTTGCCTCCGGAGCATCCTGCGGATTCGTCGCGGGGTCGCGCACGGTGAACTGCATGCTGGGCAATATGGCGCCCGGAGCAGCCGTGAACGTGTCCGTGACCGCCAAGGTTGACGCCACCTTTGCTGGAACGATCACCAACACGGCGACAGTCCAGGGAGCGAATACGGCTCAGGCAACCTCCAACGCCACGTACATCACGGTTAGTCAGGCGTCGCCGTTCCCAGCCTCCACCCTGACCCTCTGCGGCACGGTTACCAATTACATAGCCGCTACTGTCACCCTGACCGGCACCATCACCATCAACGGAACCACCGTGGCACTGATCAATGGGGCGACCGTCACCGGCGCCGTATTCGCCGTCAGCACCAGTGTCTGCGTGTCCTTTCAGTTCAACGTCGGGTTCCAGGCGACGAGCATGTCGATCAGCCCGAACCTGGCAGGTGTAGGTCTGGCCTGCGGCGTGTACAACCCCAACGCCACGACCAGCAGCATTTACATCGCCGGTCAGGCCTTCAACGTCACACCGGGTACCGTGCTGAACGGGTACGCTTTCGCCGGCCAGCCGTACTGCTTCCTGGCCAGCAGCACTGGATCCGTGTACGGTCTCCTCAGCACCATCCCGACCTCCATCAAGTTCCTCCCGTCCTACGGGATGCATCGTGCCGGCCTCGTGCGCTACGAGTAAGCATCGAACGGCGGAAGGGGCGCGGCAGTTGCCGCGCCCTTTTTTTTCGCGCTAGCCCATCCGGTTATTAGCTGACCTGATACGTCGTACTGGTGTGCCGGTCTTGATGCTTCAACCTGACATCGGCTCGCACATAGACCGTGTCACGCCGTCTGGCATGAGCGCCGATCTTGCGTACGAGATCCGCCCATCCGTCCTTGGCGGTGATGGCATCGAGGTGCGCGGTCTTTTTACCGTGAACCTGGATAGTCACGGCAATGGCGGCGCCGGCGCGCGAGTGGACCCAGATCACCACGGTATGTCCTGGGCGTTGCACGCGGGGCTCGACAGCAAGGTCAATCGGCCCCCACGCGATACGGTAGCGAAGTGTGACCGGCGCCCCGGCGCCATCCAGAGTGGAGATCTGGACCGTGGCCCGGCTGCTCTCTCGACTGATCTTGCTTGCGTGCTGCTTGAAGGCGAAGAGAGCGTTGCCACTAGCATCCGTCGACTTCTGGGTCTGGCGCACATCGCCGTTCGGAAACACCACACGGAAGTGCAGCGGCGTGTTGGCGGCGTAATGAGCCAGGACGTGTTGCATACTCTCGGGAGCCACCACTGATTTGAGCGTCCCTTGAAGCACCGTAAGCGGCGTAGCAGTCGCGGTTTGAAGTGCGGGTGACGTGGGTGTTGCCGTCGCAGGGGTGGGCGTCGGCGGATGGGACGGTGGTGGCGGCGGCAGCTTGACTGAAGGAGTACGGGTGGGTGTTGCCGTTGGCGTCGGTACCGTCGTGGCGCTCGCGGTTGGCGGTGCTGTGGTGGCCGTTAGCGTCGGCGTCACCGTGCTGGTCGGCGTCGCACTTGGGGCCGTGGGAGGCGGAGCCTGAGCAGCTGTCGCCAGCGTGATTGCGCCGTCTCCCTGCAAACCCAGGGTCGCGGTAGCGCCCTGGTAGTGACTGATACCGTAGCCCGCGGCACGCAGGGCGGCGATCGCGGCCGACGCGGTCGTCCCTTGAGACATCACGTTAAAGAAGGCCGCGGCGGAGAGAAAGTCGTCCTGAGAGGTCCCGAGTTGGTCCCAACTGACCAGAACACCGGCTCCGTGTGCCAGCAGCGCCTGGCCAAAGTCAGGCGTGCTCAACAGCGAACAACCATTGATAAACAACAATGAGTTATGGCGAAACTGTCCCACATGAGCTGTGATGAACCCGGATGTAATGGCGTAATACATCTGGGTGCTGCCCGCGACGCCCACCACTATCACCGTGCCGTCGGCCAGATATTGCGAGACGGCGGGATCGCCAGTAGCCAGCTCTCCGGTGGCAACCACGCCGTGCCCGTTTGGCGACACACCCGAGTGCGTGTGCAGGTACACCACGTTGTAGTTGGCCAGTGACAGCATGCTGGCCACCGTTACCTGCGTGTTATACAACTGATCGACACGGAACCCCGCGACTTGCAGATCATGTACTTCGACGTCTCCAGCGTTCCCGCCGAGACCCAATTCGCTGGCAAACGGTTCCGCCACCAGTGCTGACGAGCCGGCAGATTGCTGAGTAGGTGCAGCCATCCGTACTTCGCCGCGGAACGCTAACTTGACCGGTTTCAATTGTGACGCCAAAATATCGGCTTGCATGCCGTCACGGAACAGCAGATTAATAGTACGACCATCTGCCCCGATGGCAGCGGAGCGAACGCTCGGTTGATTATTCAGCCATCGCAGCACCCGAGGCCGTGTAGTGTGCGCAAGGGACTGAGAAGCCGTTCGTAAGAGATTCAGATCTCCGCCGCTCTGTGCATGTGCCCGTGGGGAAGGCCCGGACCGCGACGCAAAGGTGGCAAAACAGAGACTGACCAGCAAGAGGACGCGAGTTTTCATTGACGTGTATCCATTTCGGTGAGGGATGAGTTGATTCCGCAGTCTACTCTATAAACGCAGCGAATGGCCCGTACGTAACCCTCCGTGGTCTGGTATCCTGCCAATGTCTATGGCAACTCGTTCCACGGTCCGCCGTCCTGCCCCGCATCCCGTCCCGACCCGTCCCGTGTATCGTCCCAGACGGCGGCTGCGGCGGGTCATAACCCTGGTGGCCATCCTGGCAGTCGCACTGGTCGCGATTCGGGCCTACGTGCTGCTGGTCTACGCGCCTGGGCTGCGGTCCGAAGCAAGTACCATTCCCGGTCTGGTCCGCGCTCAGTTGACTCAGCAGGGAGCGGCCTACGTACCACTCGGTCAGATCTCGCCCGATGTGCAGCACGCCGTGGTTTCCATCGAGGATCATCGCTTCTACAGCCACCCTGGCGTGGATCCAGTCAGTATGGCGCGTGCCTTCTGGGTGAATCTGCGGAACAATCATGTGGATCAGGGTGGCAGCACGCTGGAGGAGCAACTGGTGAAACGCGCCATCGTCCAGGACGACCGATCGGTGCGGGCTAAACTGCGCACCATCGTCGTTGCCTGGGCGGTCGACCAACAATTTTCTAAGCCCGAAATACTCGAGCTGTATCTCAATGCCGCCTACTATGGCCAGGGCGCCTACGGCATCGGCGCAGCGGCCCATGTCTACTTCGGGACGGACGCGGCACATCTCAGTCTGCCGCAGGCCGCATTTCTAGCCGCTCTTCCCCAGGCGCCCTCGGTCTATGGCGCCCACCCTCGAGATCCCGTGGTTACCGCACGCGTGATAGCGGTGCTGACCGCCATGCAGAAGTGGGGTTACATCACGCCGGCTCAAGAGGCGACCGCCGAAAGCACTCGACTCACCTTCGCTCTACCCGGCACGTGAGCCGTTCGGTTGGTCCAGCAAATTCCTTCTATAGTGGCTAAAGGACAGTGAAAGCGGCTAACGGACAGTGAACGGCGTCACCCAGTGGCACAGCGAGTGCCAAAGAAAGAAGGGGAAGGATGAACCAGGACAATATCGACAAGCTTTCAGAACTCAATAAGTACCAGATCGCGGGCCTGGCGGTGTTAGGCAGCACGCTGGCCGCGCTTTCCGTCGTTTTTACGCTGCGTCGCTTGGGCCTGGTCAGGCGGCCTGCGGCGCCGGACGCGGTGGACGGGCCGGCACAGACGCCGGAGGGCGCCGTAATGTCCACCGAGATACCTCACCATTTCAGTGAGGACCTGCTGGTGCCGGGATTAACCTATACCGGCGCCGAGGTTCAACAGCAGGACGATCACGACGGGCGCAGTCCCGAAGGCGTCTGATCCAACGGCATTAGGTGCCGGCCCGGACTGCCTCTCGATCGAGGATGGTCCGGTTCAGGCGCGCCAGATACGTCACGAACGTTGCTCGATCCCGTTCCGACCAGTCGTAGAGCAGATCCAGGAAAACGGTATGCCGTTCTTCGCGGGTCGCACGCAGTCGGTCCAGACCATGTTGGGTGATCTCAACCAGGCTGCCCCGTCCATCCGCCGGGTTGGTCAGGCGTCGCACTAGACCCTGCCGCTCCAGCGGGACGATTTGCCGGCTCGCCGTCGAAACATCGACTCGCGTGGCATCCGCCAGCGCGGCGATCCCCAGCGGGCCGCCGTTCTCAAGCTCCGTGAGCAGCAAATACCCGGAGCGGACGAGCCGCTCTGCCACTGGCTGCTTCGCAATTGCCGCCTCGGCTCGGCGGAGGAGCAGGGTCACCTCACGCTCGATCTGAGCGATGGAAGGGTCGTCATACCTCCGGCAGTTTAGGTCTTTCACATTGGTCCGGCTCATCAAGGTGTCAAATCCTCCGCTCGCCGGCGAACCGTCCCGATCCACTCAGGAGTCGCCCCTTGTATTGCACATTAACTAGTTGTATGCTACATGTATCTACTTGTATTACGCAAGTAAGTTAGTAACGAAAGCGGGAGAGTTGATGGCAGCCAGGAATACGGCACAAATACATCACGGCCAGGTGGTAGCCGGAGAGGGGGAAGGTACCGGTCTCCTGCAGCAACCAAAGGCGGTCTATGCGGTGGCCTTTGCCTGCGTCATCGCCTTCATGGGCCTGGGGCTGGTGGACCCGATCCTGCCCGCGATCGCGAAGCAGCTACAAGCATCACCGTCGCAAGTAGAGCTTCTCTTCACCAGCTATATGGCATTCACCGGCGTCGCCATGCTGATCACGGGCGTGGCATCGAGCTGGATCGGCCCCAAGCGGACCCTTCTCTGCGGCCTCGCTCTCATCATTGTCTTCAGCGCGCTGGCCGGCGCGTCGTCGAGCATCGGCCAGATCGTCGGTTTTCGGGCCGGCTGGGGGCTTGGTAACGCCCTCTTCATCGCCACGGCCCTCGCCGTCATCGTGGGCGTGTCCACCGGCGGCGTTGCCCGGGCCATCATCCTGTACGAAGCAGCCCTGGGCCTTGGTATCTCCACTGGACCACTGCTCGGTGGATTTCTGGGTGGGATCAGCTGGAAGGGCCCCTTCTTCGGCGTCGCCGCCCTGATGTCCATCGCCTTCGTGGCCATCATCTTTCTGCTGCCCCCGCTACCCACTCCGACCCATCACACCACGATTCTGGACCCCATTCGCGCCCTCCGGCATCGCGGACTCTTGACCGTGGGCCTCACCGCCCTCTGTTACAACTTCGGTTTCTTCACGCTGCTTGGCTACGCGCCCTTCCCGCTGCGCCTCGACGCGCACGGGCTGGGCTTCGTCTTCTTCGGGTGGGGCCTGCTTCTGGCCATCACGTCGGTATTCGCCGCTCCCTGGCTTAGCAACCGGTTTGGCACGGTCCACACCCTCTACGTCATGCTCGCGTGCATCGCGCTTGACCTGCTGATCATGGGGCTGACGGTCACCTCGCAGGTCACGCTCATTGTCTGCGTGATCGTAGCCGGCGCCTTCCTCGGTGTCAACAACACGCTGGTGACGACGGCGGTCATGGAAGTCTCGCCGGTCGAGCGCCCGATAGCGTCCGCCGCCTACAGCTTCGTCCGCTTCCTCGGGGGCGCCCTTGCCCCCTGGCTCGCCGGCAAGCTAGCCGAATGGTACAGCCCTCACATCCCCTTCTACGTGGGCGCCGCTGCCGTCTGCCTCAGCATCGCAGTGCTGTTCTCCGGCAGGCAGTTCCTCCAGCAGGATCTTCCACTCGCCACGGTGCAGGATATCTCGACCGGAGAAGAGATCGCGACGGCGTGATGGGACCGCGCACTTTTTCTCCGAGGGCAGGGGCCCAGAGGCCATCGTTTCGGCGGAGATAAGGCTATAGCGTCTGCCCTTCTTGATCGGCGATCGCCGGCTGTGTCCGGTCTCTAAATCCGGCGTATGGCTCGATCGGCTACCACCTGACTCACACCATCGTGCTCAGTCAGACGCTCCATCTCCGTGCGCTCCGTCTGCAACAGGTCCAGCACGACTCGCCTGAACTCGGGCGATTGCTCAACCTGTTCGCCCTCGAGCAGCTGACCGTACTCCTCAAGCTGGTCGACCTGCTCTCGATATCGTCGGCGCAGTCCCTCGATCAATCGCGGCGGCACGTCACCCGCCTCCACTTCGTCCAGCCGCCGTAGTGCCGCCTGTGCCGCCTGCCTCCGCACTTCAAGCTCCTCGCAGATCTCGGCCCGTCCCACATCCTGAAGCCCGAACGTCTCATCCATGCCCTGCATCAGACCGCCCCGCTCACGGAGCGGAACCTCTCTGAGGAACCAGGCGAGGACGAATGCCACCAGCAGAATAGGCAAGCCGGAGGAGAAGACGGAATCAATGGATTGGGCGTAGGCGTGGATGATAGGCGCGTGGAGGGCGGGCGGCAGCTTGGCCAGAGCGGCTGGACTGGCGTGTCCGCCACCGAGCGCCTGCGAACCGACACCGGCCGGGAGGACCTTGTCGAGATTCGTCTTGAGGGTATTACTGAAGATGGTGCCAAAGATCGCCACACCGAAAGAGCCGCCGATGGAGCGGAAGAAGGTCGAGACCGAGGTGGCTGTGCCAAGGTTGCGGTAGTCGACGGAGTTCTGCACCGCGAGGACCAGAACCTGCATGACCAGGCCCAGTCCGAGACCAAGGATAAGCATGTCGATGGATGACACCAGGTGGCCAGTGTCCACACTCAGGTGCGAGAGCAGGTAGAGAGCGAGGGCGGTGAGTGCTGTGCCCACGATCGGGAAAGGCTTGTAGTGTCCGTACCGGGTGATGAGCTGACCGCTGCCGATCGAGGCAATCAGCACGCCGGCCATCACCGGCATCAAGAGCAGGCCGGAGTTGGTCGCACTTTCACCGCGAACGACCTGCATGTACTGCGGCAAGAAGATGATCGATCCAAACATACCGAAGCCGACAATGGCCCCAATAGCGCCGGCTACCGGGAAGACCGGGTTGCGGAAGAGCGACAGTGGAATGACCGGCTCGGCAGCCCGCATCTCCTGCACCACGAACAAAATCAGCAGCACCACACCCGCCACGCCCAGTCCGATGATCTGGGCTGAATCCCAGGCGTACTGCGTGCCGCCCCAGCTGGTCAGTAAAACCAGGCAGGCCACCCCGGACGCCAGGAGGGCGGAGCCCAGATAGTCGATGCGATGCTGGACCTGATGGGTGGGGAGGTGAAGGACCACCCCGGTGACAATCAAGGCGGCGATGCCGATGGGCAAGTTGACGTAGAACACCCAACGCCAGGAGAAATGATCGACGAAGAAACCACCGATCAGCGGGCCGATTACGGTGCTGATGCCAAAGACGGCGCCAAAGTACCCCTGATAGCGGCCGCGCTCGCGGGGGGACACGACATCGGCAATGATGGACTGCGCCCCGACCATGAGACCGCCCGCGCCGAGGCCCTGGACCGCCCGCAAGGCGATCAACTCGGTCATGTTCTGCGAGAGGCCTGCGAGCGCGGAGCCGACCAGGAAAATGACAATCGCCGCCTGGAAGATAGTTTTGCGACCGTGTCCTCGCCGATCTTGCCGTAGATCGGCGAGGACACGGTCGAGGTCAGGATGTAGGCCGTCACCACCCAGGAGAGCTGGCTCAAACCGCCCAGATCGCCCACGATCGTCGGCAGCGCCGTCGACACGATGGTCTGATCGAGCGCAGCCAGCAGCATGGCCAACATAAGCGCTCCGAAGATGACCAGAATCTGCCGTTGGGACAGGGCCCCGGGCTCAACCGCGTTTGGTTCCATCCCGAGTGACTGTTCGGCGCTCATACGCGTTCCTCCTGAATCGCTTCTGTACCATTACAATATCGCGTCGGCGAGTAGACCTTCGCCTGATCTACCTCGATCACGGCCATGGGCCTCAGCCACTCCCACGTTTCGGGAACTGTGTGAAGCAGTGGAACGCTCCACCCGAGGATGGTATCCTGTCCACAGTTGCCGGTTCCTTGGTGGAACGAGATTGGATACAGTCTAGGGGACAACGGACGACGAGAGTGATCAGTTTCGAATGTGAACCGACGAGGGAGCCGTGACGTGGCGGTCCAGATTCCGGTAGACAGTGAACACATGGCCGACTTCTGCCGGCGACACCATATCCGCAGCCTCGCCCTCTTCGGCTCCGTCCTACGAGAGGCCTTCAGCCCCGACAGCGATGTCGATGTCCTGGTTCAGTTTGAGGACGGCCACACCCCCGGGTGGGAACTATTCGATCTCGAAGATGAGCTCTCCGGCCTTCTCGGCCGGCGCGTCGATCTCAACACACCGGGATTCCTCAGCCGATCCTTTCGTCAGCGCGTGCTCGATGAAGCACAGATCGTGTATGCAGCCTGACGACCGAGCACGCCTCATCGACATGCTCGCGTCCTCACGCGAGGCAGTAGACTATGTCGGCAAGCGGACCGGGTCTGACCTGGAAGAGGATCGCATGCGTCTGCTGGCAACCGTTAGGCTCCTTGAGGTCATCGGTGAGGCGGCCAATGGCGTCTCTGAGAAGTTTCGAGAGGAGCAGCCCGCGCTTCCATGGCGGCAGATGATCGCCACCCGCAATCGGCTCATACACGGTTACCGGGACATCGACGCGGCGGTAGTGGCGAACATCGCTCAGAGCAATCTCCCGGTCGTGATCTCGGCGCTTGAACCCATCCTTGAGCAGAGTTGCGAGATCGACCGCACCTGAACTGCCAATCGCGGCCCATACCGTCTTCCGGCGACCGCATGGAAACGCGCACGGAGCCACAGGACGATGTTGCGAGCGTCGCTGTAGACTGGAATATGAGCGCCATGAGAGATATCACCCTCCAATTGAATCACGAAGACTATGAACGGCTAGAGACTGAGGCGACACGCCTCGGGGTGCCGCCGGCCACTCTGGTTCGCCTGTACGTCCGTGCCCGACTGGCTGGTGATGAGACCCATATGGAGAGGCGATGCCGGGCCGGTGTAGACGCGCTGGATCAACTTATGGAGCGCACGGCCGACCTGCCCACGGTTGACGCGGTGCAGATCGCCCGAGAGAGCCACGAGGAGCTGGAGGGGCGGCCGGGCATCTAGTGTTTACGGTGCCTGACACTGGCCCCAGCGCGGCGGCCCAATCTGGCCCCAACTGTAGCAAGTGATCCATCGTAACGCGGCTGGCAACATCACTGCTTACTGATGTCGGCAGTTCGAATTTCTCCAGGGTCGCCATTTTTCGCTTACTGACGCCGGCATCAACTCAGGGGGTGGACATCTCGCGGCAAGGAACTCAGAACTGCCTGGTATACAGCGTGAGCTGTGGCTAACGCGTCCTGCGCCTCAGTCGCCGTTGGCTCATCCGCCTCACCCGGATACCGAAACTTCCAGGCATACTCGGTGAGTGGCACGGCTCGATCAAGTATCTGCCTCAGTTCCGGCTCGATCTGCAGGCATTGCTCGCCGATCTCCTCAAGGCTGTGAACGCGCCGGAAGGGAACATTGTGCCAAGCGAGAAAGCCCTTCATGGCCTTCTCGGCCACCTGCTGACAGTGGAAGGCACTGTCGGAGAACAAAGGAGGCCGCGCCGTCAAGGCGTGCCCCGCGGCTCGGAGATCGCTCGTTGCCTTGGCGAGCCAAGCCTTCGTGTCCGCGGTGAGCGGCGGATCAAGCGGCATAGAGCAGCCTGCCCTCGCGGACGACGGTTGCTGGGAGTGAGGCAGCGAGAGGCATGCGGCTCTGGAAGGTGCTACTCGTCCAGACCAGGATATCCGCTGCCGTTCCCGTTCCCCGCAGCACCGCATATGCGAGCCGGCTGCTTCGCAATTCGCCGGATGCGGTATCGGGAACTACCACGAGCAGGTCGAAGTCGCTGTTCGGCCCGCTATCGTTGCGCGCTCTCGAACCGAAGAGGTAGATCTGCTGAGGGCGGTAGGCTTGAACCAAGCGCTCGATGATGGACTGCAGCGAGCGTACCTCTTGGGGCGCGAGGTGCGGCACATCTCGGGCGAGGTCGGGGGTGAGGTGGTCGGGTTGAATAGTCACGTGCTTCCCTCCAGATGCAACAGGACCCGCTACACGCTGAACCGGAAGTGGACCACGTCCCCTTCCTGCATCACGTAGTCCTTGGCCTCCAGACGCGTGAAGCCCAGCTCTTTGGCTTTGGCCGGGTTCCCGGCCTCCACCAGTTTGGCGTATGGCGTGATCTCGGCGCGGATAAAACCCCGCTCGATATCGGAGTGGATGACTCCTGCGGCTTCTGGCGCTTTCGCGCCCTCACGAACCGTCCAGGCGCGTACCTCCGGCTCGCCCGCGGTCAGAAAGGTCATCACGCCTAGCTCACGGTAGGCGGCGGCGATGAAGCGGGACAGGCCGGTGTCGCTGATGCCGAGACTCGCCATATACTCCTGCGCATCCGCCGGTTCCAACTCAGCAAGTTCAGCCTCCAACAGGGCGCAGACCACTGCCACCTCGGCCCCGTTCGCCCGCGCCGCTTCCTCAATCCCGGCCAGCAAGGGCCGTGCTCCACCCAGATCTGGCGCCTCGGGATTCGCCAGCACCGACAGGTCATCTTCGGACACATTGGCCACGTATACCATCGGCTTCAGAGTGGTTAGCGCCAGATCCTTCAGTAGCAGGGCATCCGCTTCCGAGATGCCGACGCTGCGCGCCGACTTGCCCTGATCCAGCGCCTCGCGTAAGGCAAGCAGGGCTTTCTCTTCGCGCTGCGCCGTGGCATCTCGGCCACGTGCAGCCTTGGAGGTTCGTTCCAGACGCTTGTCCACGCGGGACAGATCGGAGAGTTGCAACTCCAGCAGTATACTTTCCAGATCCTCGACCGGTTGGGCCGGCTCCGCGCCCATCCCCAGGTCCGGACGAGCGTAGCAGCGCAGCACAATCGCCAGCGCGTTGACTCCCTGCAATTGCCCCAAGAACTGACCGCCCAGTCCGCCATCTCGCGATCCGCCCTTTACCAAACCCGCCACATCGACCATCTGCACGCCGGTAGGTACGATCCGCTTGGGATGAACCATTGAGGCCAGCGCGTCCAGACGATCGTCAGGCACGGGAACCGTCGCCAGGGTCGACCTTCCGCCCGAGCTGGTATTGCGTCGCGTCAATCCTTGAAAGAGCGCTGTCTTTCCGACGTCTGGCAGACCGATGATTCCAACAGCAATATTCATAGCAACAGACCGATTATACGGAGATGAGCCAAACTTGCCCCGCCGGACACGCTATCACACGCGCTGCCCGGCATGGGGCCACCAGCAGATACAGTGGGGCATGGACCACCCAGGCATCGCGCCGGTTCTCAGCATCGCTGAATCGGCGCAGCCGTTTGTAGAGAGCTTGCACCTCGCCACTCTCCTCGACCAACTCGTCACGTATCTGACAGATGAGAGGACATCGCAAACTCACCTGGTCCA
>JAABUZ0100006785.1_pt1 | contig 14138 bp, 12 predicted proteins | sample 5562091 | NCBI WGS metagenome assembly JAABUZ01 (sample SAMN12813069, study PRJNA571459) | rock metagenome | isolation source: Antarctica rocks | place: Antarctica: Victoria Land, Linnaeus Terrace sud | collected 2015-12-21 | reverse complement strand
CCTGAAGCCGCTGGGCTAACTCGCAAGAGAGGCAAGCGTCGAGGGTGGGGTCGGTGATTGGGGTGAAGTCGTAACAAGGTAGCCGTACCGGAAGGTGCGGCTGGATCACCTCCTTTCTAGGGAGCTTCGACTATTCAGTTAGTCTACTCCTAGGTCGGTTCTCCTCTACTTTTGTAGAGAAGACAACGATGAGTGAGCTTATTACCAAACATACAGGTGTCTGACCTTTTGTTAAACCTTACCACTCTTGAGTTGTTTGATTTTCAAGCAACGTTTTCGCATCGTTTACGGGCTATTAGCTCAGGTGGTTAGAGCGCAGTCCTGATAAGACTGAGGTCCCTGGTTCGAGTCCAGGATGGCCCACTATTCCCATAGTATATATGGGGACGTAGCTTAGTTGGTAGAGCGCCGCCTTTGCACGGCGGAGGTCAGGAGTTCGAATCTCCTCGTCTCCACCAGGGAAGCACACTTCACTCGTGATTTGGCATTCCTGCTTGAGAAACAAAAATGACCGCTTGTACATGCAGGTGGTGTGGTGACTATAGCGAAGGGGAAATACCCGTTCCCATCCCGAACACGGAAGTCAAGCCCTTCAGCTCCGACGATACTTTAGGGGCAGCCCTACGGGTACGGGAAAATAAGACGTTGCCGCTCCACCCGCCTGTACAGGCGGGTCTTTTTTTGCCCCCGTATTGCTGCCATATCCTGAAAGAGCTTCTTAAAAGCTGAGACAAGGCATGTGTCCTTTAACTCATAAATCCACCAGATTAAAGAGGTAGGGTAGGATGAAGACACAATTTATATTTTCGTTGATGGATGAGGTTGTTGCCGAGGCTATCCACGCTTGGCGCTATGAGGGAGCATACGCCGTGTATAACATGGGGAGCGATGATGGCGATAAGACGGAGGGGATGGCGGAACTGCTGGACCGACGCAGTCCCTATTATGTTGTGCGAGATGAGCAGGGCGAACTCGTGGGTTTCTTTAACGTTGGCACCTCGGCCCTGGTATGGGGCAGCAACAAACCAAGTATCTATGTAGAAGATCAAACAATTGCTATCGGCCTGGGAATGCGGCCCATTGCGACGGGGAAAGGAATGGGGCTGGCGTTTGTCCAGGCGTGTCTCGATTTTGCACGGCAGGAGTTTGCGCCAGAGCACTTCCGGCTCTACGTCTTTCCCTGGAACGCGCGAGCTATTCGCGTCTATGAGCGGGCAGGCTTCCAGCGCGTACGTATCTTTTTGCAGCACACCATTCATGGCGAACGTGAGTTTTTAGAAATGTCCAGAGATGCATGATTGTTAAAAGCGCTTCGTGTACTCTGACGAACAAATTCACCAATAGAGTGGCACGGGTATTCAGCGTCATGTATCCTGAAAGAGCCTGTAAAAAACAGCTAAAATTGAGCGTAGAGACCATCTGAAAAAGTGATAGAATCGAAAAAAGAATAAGGGGGAGAGAGAGAGAAAAAAGGATTTTGAACGATGGTTATTCGAGTATGTGTAGCAGGCGCGACGGGCTGGACAGGTAGTGCAGTGACAAACACCATCTTAGCATCAAGCGAATTTCAACTTGTGGGTGCCATTGCTCGCCGAGACGTTGGAAGAGATATTGGGGAGGTGCTGGGTCATGGTCGTGTCAATCTCAACATCGTCGCATCTTTAGAAGAGGCATTGGAGAACCCAACAGATATCCTCATTGACTATACAGGACCTGACATGGTGAAGGACCGCATCCTGACAGCACTGGACAAAGGTGTGCGAGTCGTCGTTGGAACATCAGGGCTGACAGCGAGCGATTATGCAGACATTGAACAAAGAGCAGAGGCTCGAAAGAAGTGATGGAGGTGAGTGGGCTGGTGCGTGGATTAGATCGGCTTATTTTTCATGCATAACACGATGGCGAAAAATCAGGCTATCAAGCCTGAATGAGACGGTAGAACCTCGGGGTGTTACGTCGGTTGCTGTTGAGGCTGATGCTTGCGTGTGAGCCGTGCAAGCATCCAAGCGTCCAAGCAGATCATTGCAATATGGACCATCGCTTCACTACGATCAGGTAGCCGTTCATAGCCTTTCCGACAGATTGCCCCATTGAAACCAACTCATTCATAGATTGGCCTGTAGAGTGACGTTGGGAATGACAGTGAGAGCATGACAGGCCTTGCCGCTTTTACAATGAGAAGCGTTGTATCGTAATCCCTTTAATAGCTAATCGAGATTGAGCCAAGATTAGGATTCCACGGCATACCCTTAGTGTTATTCCACACCATTTTGACATAGTTTACCTTCGTTAACCCGTTGAGTGTGTAGACATACTCCGGCCAATTACCACTAATCGAAATTATTGAAGGCTTCGTGAGCGTCCAGCTTTTACCATCCGACGACGTATAGATAGACAAATTCACGACTGGCTCCTTAGGCCAGAAGTAGGAAAGCGCCTGGAATGACCGCATACCATCTTGTTTCCAGATGATCTGCTCATGCGTTGTTGTCGTTCTCACCACCACTGATGTGTGACCATCTGTATACTGAGCATTCGTAGTATCAAAGGTAAGATTGTTACTATGCTGAAAAGTCTTGTCCCAATTATGTAAATTATCATCCAAGGTGCTTGATGCACTAGCTTGATAAGGAGGCGTTGAACTTCCCGCTCCTCCGGAGATATTATACGCTGTTACTCTGTACCAGAGGGCTCCCCCTGAAACAGTGGTATCGGTCCATGGTGTACCTGTATCGCTTACACATTTATCACAGATCACCGTCCACGCTCCATTCGGGCCCGTACTAGAGCGTTCAATAGTATAGTTTGCCGCTAAAGGTGCCCCACGCCAAACAAGGATGTTCTGTTGCGTGCCTCTTATCACTGTATTCATTACAGGAACTCCTGGCGCACTATTGCCAGGAACTCCTATATTCCTCATCTTGTACGCATGAGTACGGAGCATAGCTGCACTCGACTTCATAGCATCGGTGTCACCCGGATAGTGTAGCGTATATTGTACCTGGTTGCTGGCATAGCCATATTGATCATTGTGAGACCATAGTTCCCAATAGAGATCGCCGCTGACTGATGTATTGGACTCAATAGTAGCAAGAAAGCTGCTGAGCGCATCGCCACCATTTGCATTGTTCCAATCAAACTCACCTATGCAAAAAACTTTCCCAATTTTTTTTGCCTCGTTCGCATCGCTTGTGAGCTTCGCGATATTCATTGGGTAGTAGTGGTTCGAGACAATATCAACGTTGCTCAGCCCTGCAACATTTGGATCTATTCCTACTCTTCCATCCATCACAAGGTGATGACTATCATTATTTTTAATGTATGTCGAGATGACCTTCGTCCAGATTGTAGGGGGCACTAGCTCGTTCCCTGTCTCCCATGCCATAATTGTAGGATCATCTTTATATGCGACACCTGTGTATACGTTTACGTGGTTGAGCAGCGTTGAGATGTATGTCTCGAAGTCTTTAATCACCTGTGGATTAAAGTAGAACTCTTCCTCGTTCGGAATACCACGCCAATCAGTGAACGTATGTTTTCCTCCTGTAGCATAATGATAGTTATCGGTAAGTGGAATAATCAACCGCATGCCATGATCGGCAGCAGCTTTAATGGCGTAGTCCACATGTTGAAAAGCGGTTGAGTTGAATGTGCCAAGCGAAGGCTCAATGCAGTTAGGACAGCCAACAGAAATGCCTAAGCTATGCGCACGAATGACTGTCGCACCCATCTCCTTTGCTGCATCAAGCCCATCATTTATACGAAACTGTGATACATATGTTCCTGAGTCGCTTAGCGCGAGCCAATGCATATTTGCACCCGCAAAACGAAACGGCTTGCCAGCGAGTACCAGTTGAGAGCCGGACCGCTTCACAAAGGATGCAGGGTTTACAGGAGAGTTAGAATGATTTAGAGCAATATAAGTCACGCCAGAGATGACAGCAGCAAGGAGTACTACAACACTTATCACTGTAAATAGACGCAATTGAATATTTTTATTCACGGATTGTACCTCTATGAGAGTTGCAAGCAAATAATATTTCTACTTGCAAGCATTTTTCAAACATTTTTGAAATAAATATGATAAGGGGTTAAAGTATAAGACAACAAATACCGGAGCGTTCAACTGAAGACGCAGGAGAGTACGATATACTTTCGCTTGAAATTTTGATGACCAAATCATTATCGCGATACATCTCCAAACTTATTATGTACTACAGGAAACTGCTTTTTCATTTTTCCCGTCGCTCATATTATGCAACATTAAATGGACGCTTCGGTATAGCACTCCGGGTTTATCTAACCGATAAAGGTTTGCTTGAACATATGCACTTTTGGTGTTTTTAACAGTCAGCAATACTGCCTGGTTCCACTCCTGATGGGGTGTTAGGGCGATTGACAGCCAACTCTCCGTGAGCTTACCGTCTACAGCCATAGTAAGACGATACGTTACAGGAGCTGCTTCAAAACTATGTATACCGAGATGAACGGCACAGTTTTGTTCACTTTGTGTAGGTGGCAACATCCAGAGCTGCGTAAAGCCTGACGTTGGTTGCCGATATGCACTAAGAGCAGAGTAAAGTATAGAAAAAAGGACCACTACAATCGAGAGCCAGAACAATATACCAACTCGGATGTCTATACGAAATTCTCGAGGTTGTCTATCACTTTGAGGGACGCCTCTACGCAGAAACAGTATCAGAAAAGACAATATGATTGTCAGGAGTCCGAGGAATACTGCCCAGGATACTGCATTTAATCCTATTGGTAACAGGTTGAGAATAAAACCGCTTACGATATCAATGGAAAGACTCAAGCCTACACTAAGGATAAGTCGATCAGAAACAGTTAATGAGCGTCTCATTCCTGACGAGGAGGTAGAGCTAACACGTTCATTCGATACGGGCGGTTGATGCTTGAATAGAGCTTCGGTTACTGTATACCCAGGTGTCACAAATAATAGTGGTAGTGCGAGAACGGTCTGTACAAGTGTAATATGATAAGGCAGGAACGCCCATAAAATATTGAGTACGCCAATGCCTATTACCGCGATGAGGTCAACATTTTTACGCTGCATTTGTAAGACCCCCCACATCGTAAATCACAATATCACCACTATCAAAGACTCGGTTAATTTGTTTGACGGCATTAAATTTCGTAAGAGCGCTCAAGGGAATTGGGCTTGTGCGATGATAGGACTCAGGCTCTCCATCTTCAAAGTAGACACCTTCTAATGGAGGAGCCGTACTCAAACGTAAGTCAACAGTTAGATAACGTACTTTATCTAGTTTAAGTAGGGCTATCTGAGGAGGACCAAAAGTGGGTAAAAAGAACACTGGCGATTCGTCTATTTTATCTTCCAGATTGGTCACAACATGTTGATCTCCATACGTACTCATCAACAAACGATTAATACGATCAGTTGCCATACGTTTATTCAAACCAATATGTGATGGTGTCCATTGCGCTGCTTCTATGCCCTCTGGTTCAATTGAGCGATTGTCGGCGGATACCAAATAAGGACCAGGTAGAGCTGACAATGAAGGACCAGCCTGTAGGACAACACCACCTAGAAATATAATTGCTATTATGAAGGTAAGAAATGTTGTTTGTTGCCAGTTGAGCCACCGCGTCGGCCAAAATTGTGTAATGAGAATCGCTAGTAGAAAAGCTAGTGGAATAAAGAGAAAAGCTTCCGAGCGGTCTGCAATTTCTGAGCCGAAGTTGGTGAAGCGAAAAGCCTGGCTAATGGGATACGCAAATGCAAAAATGCCTAGCATAGCTGCAAAGCCATTACGACGATAGCGTTGCCACAGACACAATAGCCCAAAAGGAAAACTGAGTGCAATAATGGCAACACTTGCTATGCTTAGTAGGCGGTCCCATATCGGAGTTGGTTGTCCAGAATAACTTACAAAAAGCTTACGTGCAGTGCTAGTACCAGCTACTACTTTTCCAAGTTCGGCAAACGAACCGCCGAAGTACGAGGAGAGATAGACTACAACAGGGTTTCCATACATAAGAAAAATATATGCAAGAGCCGAACACACACTAAAGAGCGCAGTAAGGGCTAAATTCAATTGACGTGTACGGGTGGGACGCTGAAATTTGTATGTTATTGTCCAGAGCATGAGCAAGCCAACAAAGACAAAATCAGTAACGTGATGTGTTACAACAACAGTTCCTAGAATAAGCCAGATAATCACAGCAAGGTAACGACGATTATTCTTACTAAGTATTTCATATCGTGCCATCATAACTAGCATAAATATAGCTAATGGTAGTGAAAGAGATTCATAGCTAAACTGAGCATCAAAGGAAATAAAATGCGGGTTAGTCATATAGAGAATTGTCGCTATTCCCGCTATACGTGCCGAGTCTGTAATCTGCTCATAAAGGATGAAAAGAGAGAGAATTATGACCAAACGAGCGACTCCGAGAATCACTATTCCTGAGTGGAAGATACTTAATCCACTTAATGAACTAAGAGCGTTCGTCACTATTTCGAGACCTGGATAATAAGCGCTTACAGGTAGTTGTGAGTTTGGTGTAAAGAGATGTTTACTAGTTGCAATATCTTCTGCTGTGCGCCAATGCAAAAACTCGTTGAATCCGGCAAAGTGGAGCGGGCTATTCTCTACTTGAACGAGGTAAAGACATATACCAACGATATAGAGCAGACAAATACGCTCACTTCTAGATGGTGATGGAGAAAGAAGCCGTACGACAGTTGGCACAAACATCAGCAGTAAACCAAGCACGAAAAAAAGTTCTACTGCCTTCCCACCAAAGCGCGAAACGTTATAGGCATAAGCCACGGTTAACAAGCCCAACGAACTTATCAATGCTATCAGTGGTGCCCATCCCAAAGCATTAGCTTGTGGCTGCATCACTCTTTGACGAGCTGCATAAACATTACTAGATACCTCTGGTTGAGTGTCTTGTACTCTATTAAGTACCATCACAATCGGGTATCGTATGGGACTGGGTAGACTGCTAATTGTCTTGCGAAAGAATGAGTGAACCGGATTGCGCGTTGCAGCAAGCATTGCCGTATCCAGATCATCGACAGGAGGAGCTTCAGTTTTTGAAACCGCCCTGGTGGAGCCGTTTACTGTTACTAATCTTACGGTGTCCTGTTCATCCATTGCAGGAGAGTCATATACTCCCCTTGCTTGCTTCAGATCGTCCTTGTTTGTTTTTTTCTCCTGTTTATCCCTATTAAGTTGATGCTTCACCGTAATTTTTACTCTCCGTAGATACTAAAACCACTCTTGCTATTTTCTCTGTGCTGAACTAACTACAATCGTCAATTCTTTATTATAAAGTAGTAACCTGTCATCGGACAAATCTGTTAGCATTTAAAAAAGCGACATAATATTGCGATAATTTCCTCTTTAAGAGAGACGAACAGAAGAGTAAATTTTCACTATCATCCACACAGTCCTATCTTTATAGGGACTTTTAGGGGACTTATTTCATCAGTTCTTGATAAACTTTTTCAATACGCGGTATCACTGTTCCTTCTTGAAACGTTACAATGCGTTGTTTGGCTACTTTCCCCATGCGGGTTCGAAGTGCTGGATCGCTCAATAGCGTTTGCATAGCCTCCCGTAGTGCTTGTGAGTCACCCGGTGGGACAAGCAAGCCAGTTTCGCCATCGACAACAATATCGGACAGGCCACCGATACGGGACGCAATAATAGGTCGTCCCATCGCCATCGCTTCTATAGCAACAATACCGAAGGCTTCTAACCATATCGAAGGTGTCAAGGCAATAGTGCAGCGACTCCACGCATACATAATGGCATCGTGCGAACAACTTGGTAGAATGATAACGTTAGGAGGTATCTTCGTCGTGAAATCATTCACCGGTCGCCCTATTAGTACAAGTGGCACCTGTGTGTTCAACCCTGCATATGCCTCAAAGAGAACATCTACACCTTTGTCACGCCTCACATCGCCAACAAAAAGCATGAAGTCACCTTCAGGTAATTGTGGCAATAAGGATGCCCCTTCGTATGTGTTCTTCCCAATATCATCTGAGACAAAGTTTGGTATGACACGATAGGGTGTTTTATGTTTGTCCAGTTTAGCAACATCGGCCATCGACTGACTAACGGGCAGGAACATATCTACAACTTGCCGTTCTATTCGTTGCGAAACGCTGTTAGCAAGAGCGGTCGGCACGCCTTTTGCTACACCATAATGTTCAGAGGCACATGTCAAACACTTTGTAAATGCAGGACCAGCGCATACCTTTTCATGGTACATGTAGCGTTTCTGTGGACAGACAAGACTACAATCATGAAGGGTCACAACAAGTTTGGCCTTGCTCCAAGATTTGAGTGGTGTAAAAGAGTGTACCATCCAATTATGGGCATGAACGACATCCGGTTGCTCATGCTTGATGATGCAACGCAACGATCTCAAAACCTCTGGGTCAGGGAATGGAGGCGAATGTTGTCGACCCTTTTCGCTAAAGAGCATAGCGATCCGTTGCATAGAGCCGCGAATACGGTAAATCCGCACGCCCTGGTCGACCTCATATTCTGGTACACCTTCATGCCACAGTGTTGCTAAAGCAACATCATGTCCTCGCGCCGTCAAGGCGACACTAAGATCATGTACATGCCGCTCTTCGCCCCCAACCGTGGGGAGATAAAACTGTGCGAGCATTAAGATACGCATAGCTCTCTCCTCGCACAGGCTTCATATACCGCCTGTAATTCGTCCGCACAATGTTCCCATGTTGGTAGAGATACTTGCGATGGCACAATCGGGTTTTCGATTTGTTGCAGTGCCGCGGTTGCGACCTCCTCTGGTGTACTTTGTAGGGCGATGGCACGAACAAGTCCTTGTTCCGCCAGTTCACTTAAACCGGATGTATCTGCTACCAACACTGGACGCGCAAGTGAAAGAGCTTCCATAACTCCGATGGGGTGCGCCTCGTACTCGCTAAGCAATGCTACAAGTGCAGCTCGTGAAAGAGTCTCTGTCATTGCAGCTCGATCACCCGCGGGAATTAAACGTATCTCCACATGGTCAGCAACACCAACTCGCCGAGCCAATGCACGTAGTTCCGCCTCGTAAGGGCCGCCACCGAGAATCAAAAGCTTCATATCAGGTCGTTGTTCACGAATTTTAGGAAGGGCGGTAATCAAACGCTGATGCCCTTTATAGCGTTCCAGGCGTCCAATCGAGATAATGAGTGGTTGCACCTGCACTTCTGAATTGGAAGAACGCTGCGTTCGTGTAGGAAGAGTAACACCGTTAGAGATAACGGTGAAAAGTTGCTCTGGCAGCTTCAAGGTATGCTGGAAGTAGTCAGCCTCAAAGCGTGATACTCCAATCAACTTTGCTGCGCCTGCAAAAAGTGGACGTGTCAACTTCCATTGGGTGCCTCTTATGCTAGAGCGAAAACCGGATGAATGTCCACCAGTATGAAAGGTTACAACGTAAGGAAGCCTCGCCCTTTTCGCCGCTATCATCGCCATCGGCGGGACAAAAGTGTGACAGCCCTGGCAGTGCACAAGGTCCCAGGAACCTTGTCCTATGATTGAGGAGATTTCGGGCGCGATGTAGTAGTCACGCTGCGGAGGCCATGCTGAAACACGAATGACGTGCATTCCCTCAATAACTTCTTCTTTAGGAAGAGGTTTTGCAGGTGTACGTGGCGTGCGTGGCATAGTTGTCAACAACGTTACCTTAACGCCTCTATCCACGAGGCGTCGTCCAACTTCATGGACATGCGTTTCTATGCCACCCATATAGGGAAAGTAGCGTGGTGTGACCATCAACACGTTTAGCTTTGTTGTTTCTGTTATCATCTATCTTATCTTATCTTTTTATCTCTACAAGAGAACTCGCATCGCGTTCAAACATTTCAGTCGGGATAGGAGTCTCTGGCACATAGGCTACATTATCATTGTGCTCTGACGCGTATTGTTGCAATTGTTTTGGCTTTAGGCCACGATTATTTATATTTCCGACCGCAGGCTTGCTTGGTAGTGCAAGACGCTGACCGGCCAGAATACTTTTTCGGTTCTCAAGGTCTGCTTTAGAAATTGCCTTTATATTTGTTTGAGTTGCAACATCTGCAAGCCATGCCATTTGCATTCCGGTATGAACTTGCCCCATCGTAGGCATAGCAGGCATAATGAGCGTCTCAAGACGCCAGAGGTCCTCCGTCTCCACGTAGTCCTGCTCGGATACAGGATGGACAATTTGTTTCGAGAAGACTGCGTTATACACGGTCTTAAGCATAAACAGTGACTCACAACAGATAGCGAGAGTCCAGGCCAAGCATAATCCCGAAAGACCACCAAAATGTGCGCCTACCGCCGCCGCCACAAGTTCAAGCACTCCTCCAGGTATCATACTGGCCATAGCCTGTGTTATACGATCTTGAATACGGCATATTGAAATGTAGTGTACTTTGATCACAAGCGGAAAGGCTGCCAGAGCAAGCAGACGCAGACTCCAGGCAGACTCCATAGCATAATTTTTACCGAACAAGCCCAATATTTGTGTCGTGCCGAAAAGCAATAATGCGTTAGCAACTACAGCTGTTAAAAACGCAAGGCCCATAGTCGAACGTGCTTTTTGCGCAAGTGTGGCTGGCTGAGCCGCATTCATAGCATGCAAAACGGTAGTTAGAGCGCTGGGAACGAGGAACACAACATTCACAATCATCCACGATATAGAAAACCAGGCATTCATCTTTCCTGATAGCAACGCTGTGACTACGACAGGTAGCACCAATGTTGGTGTCTGAAGCGCAAGGTTTAGGAGATGGTGCTGTAAGGCTGGCATTCCCAGCTTTTTCAGCAAACTCCACTGCGGCATGTAGTTTCTGCTCCTCCAACTCTTTTTGCAGAGAGTGAACAGCGCAAGCGCGACTAGCGAAAGCACACCTCCGATTGTCCATGTAGCATAAATGCTCATAGCGGTTACACGTGATATCCAGACACTTATTGCAAAAAGTAGGGCGAGTTTGCCAATAGCGAACAGCGTATTGCGCCAAAGTTGCACGCCTCCACGTAAGAGGCCGATTAACGCCTGATCCAGGACCAAAGTAATCGCCGTTTGACTGACACCAAGTCCAAAGATGAGAACATCCATGACACTAGCTCTTAGCGGCGAAAACTGGGGTGATATGTAGGGCGCAACAAGTGCGAATAAGACACCAACAACTCCACCCACCACTCCGACGAGAATAAGCGCGGTGCTAATCAATGAACCTTCTTGCCCTGGCTGGCGAGGTAATTCTGTGATAAGCAACGTTCCTAATCCCAGTATACAAAAACTACCAAGAAGTGCCATCATTGATACAGACGCATAGGCTATGCCTATTGACTCAGGCGAAAAGCGTCTAGCAGCTACCCCCCAATACGCAAAACCGAGAACCGCGGTTACTCCCGTTGTCCCTATTAAGGAGGCAGCATTGGTCAGCATCACTTTATTGGCCTTAATCCAGTGGGAAAGTAATTGTAATGCTTTCACAGTGAAAGATTCCTTTAACCGAACCGGAAATACCTGTGGAAATGGTATCCCCTACGTACACTTCTACGAGACGCACAAACATACACAGCTTAAAAATGACTTCTCATACGAAGAACGTACTATTTAGTAAAACGCATCGAGCAACCAGGTTGGACACTTACTAGCACATAATGGCAACTCTATTTTATGTAGTGAAGGACCTCTTTTGATTAGAGGTTCTTTGCTGACGAAGTAGTATACTAAGGCATGTATAGCTAGCGAATATCAGCCGATACAGCCGCTATTGAGCTATTCAGCACTGGATTCATTTTTGATACTACCGTAGTAGAGAAGATGCGTCCTACGCAATACCCTGTTGTTGTAACCACTAAACCAGCCACAATAGCTCCAGCGCTTGCTAGCTTGGCGAAGTTGCCATGTAATAATGCATGAGCAAGGTTACGTGCGACGCCTTGAGGTAGAGTTTTTAGCGTGTAGGAGCTTTCAGAGGCAAGACTATCTTTTGCCCCAACATATTGCGTCACTACAGCTTTCGAGAGACCTTCAGCATAGCAACGGGACCAGAAGTAGTGCCACGTTGCACGATTGCTCGTTACGCAGTGCACCACTCTGGCCTGCGGTTGATAGCAGAATACACGCTCAGGCCAATACTTGTGTGCCCGGATACACAACTCGGTTTCTTCACAACCAACAGGTCGCGTTCCTACACGCCCTATCTCACTGCGAAAACCCCCTACAGCATCGAAGACCTCGCGCCTGACACACATATTGGCACCGATTGGGTTGCGTATGATTGCACGAGTCCGAGGCATACCTCGATAGGTACAGCCTACAACCCAGTAGAACTCTTCAGGGAACCAGTTTGGCTCGTTTTCCATCCAAAGCGGATGAACCGCTCCCCCTACGCCAAGTATTTCAGGGTCAGAGAAAGGCTCGCTCAGCTTCATCAACCAATCCGGTGCTGCGACTGCATCGTCATCGAGGAACGCAATAATATCGCCTTTTGCCACTGAGATACCAGTGTTTCGGGCACCCGACAACCCACGTACCTCTGTGTTTTCCACAATGATGCAATGTGCAATGTGTGCTCGTGCCTGCTGTAGCAATTCAGGATTATGATCAATGACGACAATAATCTTTTGCGGTAAGAGCGTTTGTCGCTGCACTGATTCAATCGCAGCAACAAGTTCATTCCAACGATTTTGTGTATAGGCACATATGATAACGGAAATGGTATATTGCGTCTTCATTAGCCGATCAAGCCTTCCTCAGGGCCGCTATACCCGAAGAGTTGTTGCTGTGCCAGGGGAGTTATTCTTTTCCCACGTTCCTTAATAATGGTTTTCAGTACGCGCCATCCATCACGGAACGTTCGCAGGTTGCTCTCACCATGAATACGCGGGTACTCGAAACTTGGTACCTCGGCGATTCTCAGGTTTGCTCTATGCATGCGTAAATTGATGAGCGTTTCAACCTCGAAACCATCACAGTCAACCTCGACGGCATCCAGGCAGTGGCGCCAGAACGCGTTGTACCCATAGCAGAGATCACTGAAATCGGTGAAGAAAAGCACGTTGACCAGGGTGCTGAGACCATAGTTACCTAGACGACGCAGAAATGTAATGTCATGACTTCCGCCACCTTTTGCAAAACGTGATCCTTTAGCAAAATCATTCCCATGCATCAATGCTTCCACGAACAGGGGAATCTCTCTTGGGTCAGCTGAGCCATCGGCATCGAGCATTACGATAATGTCACCGGTGCAAGCAGCAAAACCTAGTCGGAGGGCATCGCCCTTACCTTTTCCCATTTGCCTAATAACACGGATTGTTGGCAGCAATTCCTTCGCTACATCAATGGTATTATCACTTGAATGCCCGTCCACCAGGATAACTTCATGCACAGAAGGAATGATCGGTAGAACATGGCGAAGATTTTGAGCCTCGTTCCGCGTAGGAATGACGATGCTGATACTTGGATAGCTTCGGGGCTCCATAACGCTTATAGAGGTGTCTATCACTTGCTGTTTCTCTTCCATGACTTATTTACCTTACCGACGCCTACATATTTTTTGCAGTGCGTCAACTATAATATTTTACTCATAATGCATACATTAAAACTAGAAAAGCCGTTCACATATATATTTCGAGTAAGAACACCTGCGGAATTTAGATTCTAAAAAGCACTGGTGACGAGCAGAATGGTCATCGCCGTGATTGAAGAAGCGATGGTATCAGGACAATAAAGACTTGAGACTACACAACAGCTTTTTCGCTAGTAGCGTCCGTCTTCCAGAACAATTCAGTTTCAATGGCATCCACCTTATACTTTAATTTCCATTTACGCCAAAGCTAACGATATATGTATATTCACCAATATATTCATCACGCTTAGGCTTGTTCTTAATATACATGGCCGCATAGGGGAAATCAAGGAAATCCAGTTGTAGTTTCTTAACATCACTTGCAAACTCAATGTCTATTAAAACTCGTACAAATAACACCCTTTTGGTAGTATGTCAAGAGTTGTGTAAAAGTTCAGAGTCTGGTTGAGCTTGAGATGGGACTGGCATCGTCAGCTTATTGAACTTGAGACTGCGAATCACAGCGTAAAAGAGCAACACACAACTATTT
>JAABUZ0100006784.1_pt1 | contig 14142 bp, 12 predicted proteins | sample 5562091 | NCBI WGS metagenome assembly JAABUZ01 (sample SAMN12813069, study PRJNA571459) | rock metagenome | isolation source: Antarctica rocks | place: Antarctica: Victoria Land, Linnaeus Terrace sud | collected 2015-12-21 | reverse complement strand
GAAGCCGCGCGGCAGGACTACGAAGAAACTTGCCAGGCCATCGCCGAAGGTTTCGCGGACATAGATGCGGGGCGCACGGTTTCCTTTGAAGAGGCATGGGCAGGGCGGGAAGCGCGAAGAGCCGAGCGTCAAGCCAATTTGTCAAAACGAACTGGTATACTGACACTATGACCGAACGGATGATCTCTCCGCAGATTGGCGAGGATGACCGCGATGAATACTCGCTGCGGCCGAAGCGGCTGCGGGAGTTTATCGGGCAGCCGAAAATCAAGGAGAACTTAAGCATTTTTATGACGGCGGCGCAGCGGCGCGGCGAGGCGCTGGACCATGTCTTATTGCATGGGCCGCCGGGGCTGGGCAAGACGAGCCTGTCGCTGATTATCGCCAATGAAATGGGCGCGGCGCTCCGGGCAACGTCGGGACCGGCGATTGAGCGGCCTGGGGATTTAGTCGCGATCTTGACCAATCTGGAAGCGGGCAGTGTGCTGTTTTTGGACGAAATTCATAGACTCTCGCGGCCTGTTGAAGAAATACTCTACTCGGCGATGGAAGACTACCAAGTAGATATTGTCATCGGGCAGGGGCCGTCGGCGCGGACGGTGAAGCTTGAGGTCAGCCCGTTTACGCTGGTCGGGGCGACGACGCGGGCGGGCCTGCTGTCGTCGCCGCTCCGGGACAGGTTCGGCATTCAGCACACGTTTGAGTTCTACACGCCGGAAGATTTGGTTGAGATTATCACGCGCTCGGCGGCCATTCTTAACGTAGACATCGATTTAGACGGGGCAGGGGAGCTGGCCCGGCGGTCTCGCGGGACGCCGCGCATTGCAAACCGCCTGCTGAAGCGGGTACGGGACTTCGCGCAGGTCAAGGCTGACGGCCATATCAGCCGGGAAGTGGCGGCGGCGGCTCTCGCAATGCTGGAAGTGGACTCGCTGGGCCTCGATGAATTCGACCGGCGCTTGCTGCGAATACTCATTGAAAAGTTCGGCGGCGGCCCGGTCGGGGTCGAGACAATGGCGGCGGCGATGTCCGAGGAGCGGGACACGCTGGAAGATGTTTACGAGCCGTACCTGATGCAGATGGGCTTTTTGCAGCGCACTCCGCGCGGGCGCGTCGCCACCCGCCGCGCCTGGGAGCATCTGGGCCTGACGCCCCCGCCTTCGGCGATAGGGCAGGGAACGCTGCTTTAGGGGTTTCGCTTTAGCGGCTGTGGCCCGTCCGCCAAAACCATATCATACAAAAAAACAACCAAAACACCAAAACTTTTCCGACCAAAAACCGTTCTAAACAGCAAATCTGGTGAAAACAACGCATGATTTTTGAAAAGTCTGCGTTTTACTCTTGACAGGCAGACGGTTTGGTGTTATACTCGCTTCAGTTTGGTAATTTGGTTGCTGAACACGGATGCCGGCTTTTACGACAGTTTATGACCCAGGGAAAGACACTGACATCCCGGCGCGTCGTCGAAACGCTGGCGGGACGGATCCGGCAGGGGGTTTATGCGCCCGGTTCGCGGCTGCCGGCGGAGCGCGATCTGGCGAACGAGTTTTCTTTGGATCGCTCGGTCGTCCGCCTCGCGCTCTCGGAGCTGACTCGGACCGGACTGATTGTGCGGGAGCCGGGGTGCCGGCCTCGTGTCAGCCTCTCGCGTCTCAGCGCCGGGCAGGGGTCCCAACTCGCCGGGCCTGCGCCGCGTCCTCGCAAGACGGGAACATTAAAAGCGATTGCCGTGATTTTGCCCCAGCATGAAGCGGATCACGGTTCGCGCGAGATTATTCGCGGCATCAGCCATGTGCTGCGCTCGCAGGAAGCGCCTTACCGGCCGCTCATCTTTGACACCTATCTGCGCTCCGCGTCGTGCCTCGCTTTGGAGCAGGAAGCCTGCGCCGCCGTCGCGGAGGAGGGTCTTGCCGGGGCAATCGTCTGGTCAACTCTGGAAGAGGCCGCGCTGGACGGCTGGCGCTCGGCCCAGCAGCAGGGGCATCCGGTCGTGTTCGTGGATCGTTATGACGATGCCCTGCCTTGTGATTTTGCCGGCATCGACAATTACGCCGCCGCGAAAGACGCCACGGAGTATTTGCTGCGACTGGGCCATACGCGGATCGCGCATCTGACCGGGGATGAAAAAACATCAACCCTCCGGGACCGCGCGGCGGGCTACCGAACGGCTTTGCAGCGGGCGGGGCTGCCCGCCTCCGCAGAAATGGTCTGGGCGCTGCCGGCGGAGACATACCCGCAGTGCATGGACAATTTCGTCACTTGGCTGCTGGAAACACCGTCGCCGCCGACCGCCGTGTTCGCCGTCAATGACCCGACCGCGCACACGCTGATTGCCCGCCTGGAAGTGCGTGGCAAGCGTGTCCCGGACGACCTGAGCGTGCTGGGCTTTGACGACGACGATATGTACTCGGCGCGTCCCGCCCTGCTGACCACGATGCGTCAGCCCTTCGAGCGCATCGGCCAGCGTGCCGCCGAGCTTCTTTTGCGCCGCCTCGCACATGCTGCACCGCCGCAGACATTCCAGCATATCCTGCTGCCGACCTTGCTGGTGGAGCGTTCCACCTGCCGAAGCCTCGAAAATTAATGCTCGAAAAGTCACCGTAGGATTTTTCGTTTCCCCTGCTCACGCTGTTTTTGAGACCCGGTAACGAGCCATTGTCGCCTCTTACTTCTTGTTTGCTTTCAGCACTTCCTAGCACCGCCGCTTTGATTACCCGACACCGTCCCTTTCGACGTTCGCATCATATTCGGTATAAAAGGAGATTTTGATGAAGAAGAATTTGAAGAGAAGGCCCGGCTTCCCGCCGCCCTCACGCGGCTTTACCCTGATTGAGCTGCTCGTCGTCATCGCCATCATAGCGATTCTCGCCGCCATCCTGTTTCCCGTGTTCCAGAGTGTTCGTGAGAACGCCCGCCGCACTGCCTGTTTAAGCGATGAAAAGCAGATTGGTCTTGGCCTTCAGCAGTACATGAACGACAATGACAGTCGTTACCCCATTGCCCAATATGCTTATCCTACTGCCACTGTCGCCGGTGGACATCCCCTGGTGACCTGGCCCAATGAACTCCAGCCTTACATGAAAAACTGGCGGGTTTTCCGTTGCCCGGATGAATCTACCGACCCGTTCAATATGTGGTCTTCCGCAAATCTGTCCTCTGCTTCCTCAGACGACAATAACATCAACGGAGCTGGCTGGTGGGAATGGGGCGGCAGCTACGGCATGAACACAAACTACCTAAATCCTGTTCGTGATGATCAGAATAATGGGAATGGCTTTAAGGCACCCTACTCAATGTTTGGTCTTCCCGTAGCCGACAACGATCTTGACTCTTCGGCAAATACCGTATTTGCCGTAGACATCAAGCCTTTTGTCAGCCCAAGTGGGGGGACATACCCTTATATGTACCTTGCGGACAGCCCAGCGGTTTGTCTAGCGCCAATCCCTTATAATACTTTTAGTGGCTGGGGGTTGAATCAGTTCCCGGAGAACGGCAACACTCAAGAGCCGTCTACTGGTACCGGAGAATTTTCGGCTCGGCACCGGGGGGGGGCAATGTTTTGTTCTGCGACGGTCATGCCAAGTGGCTGACGCCTGGCAACCTGGCCGCAGGAACCGACTGGACGCCGACCACCGACTGGTGCAACATCCACATTTTGGACATTTCCAAGTACCTTTGGTCCTTGCGGAAGTCAGGGCCAACCGACATTTAACAACTGCGATTGTTGAATGGTGACAAGAAAGGGCAAAAACATAGTTGTCGTCAACAACAAAAATTTTAGCGAGTGCAGCAGCACTCATCGCGATCATCGGGATTATTGTCTTGATTAGCAATAAAGTTCAACAGTCAGACCCAACACTGACAAAAGCGCCTCCGGTGAGTGCCAATGCCGTGCCGCTTCAACCATCGGCGGCGAAAGCCCAGCATCCCGGCCCGATGTACATTATGACGCCCAATGGGGCGGTTGAAAACCCAAACCATTCTGGGGCAGCGCCAGGCGGACCATAGCCTGCCATCGTGCCGCAATAACACGCTTCTCTCCTTTGGTCGTTTTTCTACGGGGCAAAGTCGGGAAGGAGATTCGGCTTGCCGCGTGGAATAGGAGATAAATGTGGTATAAGAAAGTACCATTTACGACCAAAAGGAGAAGCCCATGAAGAAAAGTCTGAAGCAGAACGGCTTTACGCTGATCGAACTGCTCGTCGTCATCGCCATTATCGCAATTCTTGCCGCGATTTTGTTTCCCGTGTTCCAGAAAGTACGGGAAAACGCCCGCCGCGCTTCCTGCCAGTCCAACGAAAAGCAGATGGGCCTGGCAATCCTGCAATATGAGCAGGACTATGATGAAATCCATCCCAACCGAAACATCGGGCTGCTTTGGCATGACATGATCAATCTGTATATGAAAGCTCCAGCCATCTTCAAATGCCCGTCCAACCCGGCCAGCGCCAACATTGGACAGGACCACTACCCGGAGTCCTATGCGGCCAATGAAAACCGGGGCGGCACCGGAAGCTCCGGGAACTCAGACGGCATCGGTGGCCCCTTTGGAGATACCAATTCGACCGGCGTGCCGATTGCACAAATTACCGCCCCGTCAACCACGATTGATGTTGTCGAAAGCACGTCGTATTATGCGGATTATTCCGTAACCTACACCGGTTTTAGTGGTCTGCCCAACTCCGCCGGCGTTCTGTATTCGGGCCATACCAGCTTCGGAAACTACCTATTCTGCGACGGGCATGTCAAAGCCATGCGTCCGTTCGCCACTGTGGATTCTACCGTTCCCGGCGGCTCCGGCACGGTCAATATGTGGACGATAGACAATTCGCCGTTTACCACGAATCGCAACGGCAACAACGATGTCGATTCGGCACGACAGGATTTGCTCGCTTCCACAAACATTTACAAGTAACTTGCTGAGCAGACGGCCCGGTATTGGGTTGGAGCTTAAGACCATGCCATGAATGGCACGGCCAAGGCTTTAGTGGGGTAGGGTTTTATTAGGGTATCAGGCGCAGACGCCAAGAACTACCGCTTCGCGGGGCTAAGAAATAGTCAGTGTAGGGCGTAGGGCTTGCCCCTACCCTTCTTTTTGTTCCTGCCTTCAGAATAAGGAGAAGATTAAGAGGGTAGGGGCAAGCCCTACGCCCTACATGAGACCCATTTCCAAAGACCTATTCCGAGTGCCGCGAAGCGGTACTTTCTAGCGTCTTCGCTGAATAGCCGTGCCATTCATGGCATGGTTTTGAAATCATGCCGCAGCGCATTTCGACATTCCCCCTCTAGGAGACCTATGAACCGACCCTCTTTTCGCCGCGCTCCCCTGATGGCTTTTGCCGCTTTTGGCCTTCTGGCCGCGCCTGTTTCCAGTCAAGCGGCTCCTCATGCCGCCTCTGCGGGCCTTGTTCAGCTGCCGAGCGCTCCGGGGCCGGTGGACGCGCTGATTTATTCCACCATGCCGTCGATGGCGGCGCACCGCCCGGAAATGGCGCTGGACGGGGACCGGCAGACCTACTTCCAGTCGCTGTACGGCATGGATGATGGCGATGATTTTTGGGTCATCTTGTCCCGCGCGATCCCGATGCAGTCGCTTCGGGTCGTGACCGGAGACGCCGACGGCCAGGACACGCTGACGAATGGGATTTTAGAGACTTCCCCGGATGCCGTGCATTACGTGCAGGCGGCCACGTTCGGCAGTGACGGCGCGGCGACGGCGACCGGGCGGCGGCTGGTGCGGGCGTTCCGCATTCGTGAAAACCCCAATCAAAGTGTGCCGACGCTGCTGGTGCGCGAGATTACCGTGTCGTCGCCGGTCAAGATTGACCATGCGATGCTGGGGGCGGGGCGCGGGTTTGTGGATATTTCGCAGGCTCCCGATGTTGCAGTCTGGGCGCAGACGGCGGAGAAGCAGATGGAAGAGTCTTGGGCGGACACCGATGCCCTGCTGTATTCCGACAAGTTTATCCCGCCGAACGCCGTCAATGTCGTCTACAAGACCGGCCCGAATGTCACCGGCGTTGCCGCCACCGGCGGGGGCGTAATGACGGTCAATTCGGCGTGGTGCCGCGCCCACCCCGACGACACGGGGCTGACGGTCCATGAAACGGCGCATGTCATCCAGGCGTATTCGAGCTATAACCCGGTCTGGCTGGTGGAAGGCATCGCCGATTATATCCGCTGGGTTAAGTTCGAGCCGGAGCATTTCCACCCGCGCATCAATGTCCAGAAAGCGACTTATCACGACTCTTATCAAACAACCGCGACGTTCTTAGGCTGGTGCGAGAAGCATTACGACAGCCGCCTGGTCACGAAGCTGAGTCAGAATGTCCGGTTTGGAACCTACCAGAACAGCCTGTTTAAAGACGACTGCGGCAAAGACGTGGACACGCTCTGGTCGGAGTTCATTGCGGATTACCAAAAAGACCCGGCGACAATCCTGACGCCTGCGGTTTCCCCCGCCGACAAGCCGCGCATTCTGCCGCCGGTCGCGCCCGGCTCCGGCGTGTCTGCCGACCTGTCGGCAGCCTACAACACTCTTGGAATTACGAGCGACGGCAAGCCGTTTGCGCTCACGAATGGCTTTGACGGCGGCGGGACGGCCTACTCCGCCGCCTTGCTGGGCCGGAGCGTCACCTGGCAGGGCGTTCCCTTCCAAATCGGCCCGCCTGATGCCCTAAACACGGTTTCGTGCCGGGGCCAGGTGATCGCGCTGCCCGCCGGTCAGTACGCCGCCCTGTGGCTGCTGGGCGCGGCGATCAACGGCAGCCAGAACGGGCAGACCGTGATTGTGACTTACACCGACGGCACCGCAGCAAGCTTTGCCCAGAACTTCAGCGATTGGTATCAGCCGGGCCGCTTTTCCGGCGAAAGCCGCGCCGTCAAGATGAAGTACCGGAATACGGCGGACGCCGCCAAAGACCCCCGGACGTTCTATGCGTACTCCTACGGCTTCCCGCTCGATAGCGGCAAGACGGTCAAAAGCCTCACGCTGCCGGACAACGACAACATCAAGATACTTGCGGCAGCGCTTACCAAATAAGTGTACGCGAACCGGGAGACGCAGGCAAAAGCCTGCGTCTTCTGCATTTCAGGTTTAGCGCCCAAAGCGTCCGGGTAAAGCCGAAAGAATAAATTCGCTGTCCGGCGAAGTATTCTTAGGATACACCTTTTGGTGTCTCGGAGCGTTCATTGTACGACCTACCCGATCAGTTTGAAATCACCGCCCACCCGCAAAATGCGGGCGCTGCCCGCGAGCGTGTTCTGCAGGCGGCGGTCCGTGCCAGGTTCACGGGAATGGACCTCGCCGACATTGAAATCTCTGTCGGGGAAGCCGTCACAAATGCGATTTTGTACGGTTCTCCCACGGCTGACTGCCGCGTCGTGCTGTCGTTCGGGCTGACCGACGCCGGCTTCGTCATCCAAGTCCGCGACGAGGGCACTGGTTTTGACCCCAGCGTCGTGCGGATGGAAGACGACACCGACGCCCTCGGCGGGCGCGGCATCCGTCTGATGCGGGCGCTCATGGACCAGGTAGACCTCCATTACGATGGCAAGGGCATGGTTGCTGTCCTCATCAAAAAGCTTCCCGCGAAATCCGCGTAGGCATATTATGAAAGCACTCAGGCTGCTGAGACTGCCGACCTCTTTCCTGCAATTCTTCGCCGCTTGACAACGCCCCGGCCTTCCGCTACAATAACAGCGTATTCTGCGCTATGGAAGAAATCCCCACACCGGCCCTGCGGCTGTCCGATTTTGATTACGACCTGCCCGCTGAGCGGATCGCGCAGACGCCGCTTGAGCCGCGTGACCGCTCGCGCCTGCTCGTGCTGGGGCGCACGGACGGAGGCATCACGCACCGGCAGTTTGCCGACCTGCCGGAGTACCTGCGGGCGGGGGATGTGCTGGTCATCAACGACACGCGGGTCACGGCCCAGCGCTTGTTTGGCGCGAGGGTCGGGCATTCAGCCGAGCGGGTGGAGACGTTTCTGACCCACCGCCTTGCAGACGGACTGTGGCAGGCGCTGGCGCGGCCCGGCAAGAAGCTGCTGCCGGGGGTGCAGATCGAGTTTGGCGGCGGGCTGACCGCCGAAGTCGTCGGCCGCACCGATGACCGGGGCGGGCGGCTGCTCCGTTTCACTGGGCCGCCGGGAGTGTTTGTGGAAGATGCCATTGCCGCGCACGCCCAGGCTCCCCTGCCGCCGTATATCACAACGGGGCTGCCGCCGGAGCAGCGGGAGCGCTACCAGACGGTCTATGCCGACACCGGCGGCTCGGCGGCGGCTCCGACGGCGGGCCTGCACTTTACGCCGGAGCTTCTGGACCGGATTGAAGCGCTGGGGGTCAAAATCGCCCGCGTGACGCTCCATGTCGGCCTCGGCACGTTCCGGCCCATCGAGGCTGACGACATTGCCGCCCACCAGATGCACGCCGAGCGCGTTTCCGTGAGCGAAGAAGCGGCGGAAATCGTCAACAACGCTCAGGGCCGCATTGTCGCGGTCGGCACCACGTCCGCCCGGACCCTGGAAAGCGCCGCGATTGGCCCGTGCCGCATTCAGGCGAGGGACGGCGAAACGTCGCTGTATGTGACGCCCGGCTATGCGTTCCAGGTTGCGGACGCGCTCGTGACCAACTTCCACATGCCCCGCTCCACCCTGCTGCTGCTGGTCAGCGCCCTGGCCGGGACCGAGTCCATCCGCCGGGCGTATGCCGAGGCGCTCCGCGAAAACTACCGCTTTTTATCGTTCGGGGACGCCATGCTGATTATTTGAGGCTTTACTATGCGTGTCGGCATCTTCACAGAAAGTTACCCGCCCCTGATTAACGGCGTCAGCACGTCGGTCCAGACCCTGACGGCCCAGCTTGAGTCGGCGGGGCATGACGTGTTCGTATTCACGTCCCGCTACCCGCACTACCAAGACGAGCGGGGCGGCGTCTATCGCTACCCGTCGGTCAATGCCCTGGTCGAGCCGGATTACGTCGTGCCGGTCCCGTTTTCGCCGCGCATCGCCCGCGCTATCGGATCGCTGAATCTGGACATCGTGCATTCCCAGTCGCCGTTCTTTCTTGGCCTGGTCGCCCGCCGCACCGCCCGCGCCTTGAACCTGCCGCACGTCGCCACCAACCACACGCTGTATACCGAATACGCCCATTACCTGCCGCTGCCGACCGTGGGCGTGACCCGGCATCTGCTGGTGCGCTGGATGCACCGGTTTTACAACTCCTGCGACCATGTCCTCGCGCCCTCGGAGCTAACCCGGCGCGTTCTTCTGGATCATTATGGGGTTGAGACGCCGGTTTCCGTCGTGCCGACCGCCATTCCCGCGCCGCCCTATGTGCTGGCGCGTCCGGCGGGCACCCGGCAGGAGTTTGGTCTGCCCCCCGACGCCCGCATTCTGCTGTATGTCGGACGCCTTGCGCCGGAAAAGAACTTGGACCTCCTGCTTCGCGCCTTTGCGGTCATCACGGGCAGGACAAGCGATACTTATCTGATTCTGGCCGGCAGCGGCAAAAGCCGCCGGGCATTGGAAGCGCGTGCCAGAGCGCTCGGCATCCATCGCCGGACCCGGTTCGTTGGCTTTCTGAGCCGGACCAAGCTGGACCCGCTATATCAGGCGTCCGACCTCTTTTTGTTCCCGTCCAAGACCGAGACGCAGGGCCTCGCCGTCGGTGAAGCTCTCGCCGCCGGCCTGCCCTGCGTTGTCGTGAACTCCGGCGGCGCACCCGAAGCCATCCGTGACGGCATCGACGGGGTTTTAGTAGAAGACCGGCCCGAAGCGATGGCAGGCCGGACGCTGGAACTGCTGGCCGACCCTCTGGCATATCGCCGCATGGCCGAGGAAGCCAAGCGCGGCGCGGCCTCCCGCGTCCCCGAAGCCGTCGGCACCCGCATCATCCGCCTTTACGAAGAACTAATTGCCGCCCGTCAGCAGCAAGGAAGTGTCCGCGACCGCCAAACCGATAGTCCTTCCCAGCGCAAGCAGTAAGCGTTGAAAAGAATGCAAAAATAGCTCTTGACACCGCGCTTGGATTGTGATACAATCACTCAAGACGCTGAACTTCGGGCGTCCGCAGCCACCTGACACTGTTGTTTGCTGGCTGTACGACTTGCTGCTGCGACTTACTTCGTGTGGAGGAAACTTTGATGTCTCACTCTCTGCGCCCCGTCGTTCCCGCGCCCCGTGGCTGCTCAGTAGCCTGATGGCAGGTCTTGCGCTTGCCACTATGCTTGCCGCTCCCCCCGCTCATGCCGGCTCCTACACCGACACCAGCAGCGGCGGCACTTCCCCCGCCATCATCACTCCCGCCGCCGACGCCACTGGTCCCAGTTCCGCATCGGCGTCGGTGTCGCCGTATTCAGGCAATGGAAACCCCACCTGCATCATCCAGAGCAACCCCGGCACCATCACCGATACCTTTACCTGGGTGCATGGCTCCGGCCAGACAGACGCCACCGATCCGCCGCCTTCCTGCGTCCTGGTAGAGCAGGACAGCGGTGCAACGTGGTACGTCCGCGATGAGTGGGGAACCGGTACGGGCACCGGCACTGCCGACTGCGGCCTGCCAGGGGCCACTCTCACGTCCGGCACGTACAACGCCCCGCGCCCGTCGCTTTCTCTGAGCGCGACCCTCTACAGCCAGAAGTCGGGGGCGTCGTTTTCGGTCTCGTGCAGCCCGACGGTGTCGTTTACGGGCCAGACCGGGACGGAGGGCTACGTGAGCGGCGCCGTGATGTTTTCGGGTGGGGCCTACGCCTACCCCATCACCATTACCCCTGGCGGCACCCAGCTTGTCAATGGAGTGCAGGAAGTATTGACCGGCCAGCAGATTACGGCGACGCTGAGCGGCATTCCCAGCAACTATACTGTCACCAAGTATACTTGGAGTGGGCAGTCCGGGACCTGCTTCAAGACCTACAACGAGAAGGCCACGAGTAACCAGCTTGTCCTGCTCGACAGTACCGATTTAACTGGCCCGGCAGCAGGCAGCAATACCGTTGCCCCGCTTGCCTTCTATGACAGTGCTAAGGAGAACTTGACCCTCACCTGTGCTATCACGCTGACAGCCCCCGATGGCAAATCCACTGTCAATCTCACGGCGACCGCGCCCCCAATCAATGTCCTGAAGCCAACCGTCACGCGCTGGGATATTCATACCGGATATGTCCAGTATGTACAGAACCCAACGACTGGTCAAAAAGGTTATCAACTCAGGACTGCTCCCGGCTCAACCCAAACGGGAGGTGAAGCTTGGCAAAATGCAACAATCGTCGTCCCTGCACCATTCGCTGCGACAGGCGGTTTAGGCTGCTTCGCTCAACTCGCGACTCCCAACGTCGTAATTACTAACGATGATCCCACGAAGTCACCAGTATTCCCCAACAACAATCAACAGGGTTTAGACAACTCCTTCCCATACCAGGGAGATCAGTGGGATGTATCCGGCCTCGGTGCCGGTGCCGATAGCCCTGTGCTTTATTACGAGAACTACAACAGTGGGGGCTACACCGGCTGGAGCCAGGTGTCAGACACCGATACTTTCACCACTTGGTTGATGTATAAGCCCCCAGGCGGCGTCTGGGTGCCGTTGCAGAGCTACGACTGGACCTGGTCATTCACCTCGCAGTGGTCCAAAAGCCAAAACCAATGGAACCTGTTCCGGGCCAGACCGTCACCAACGTCAGGCGACCCAGGATACACAGGCGCAGTGACTTCCACTTTTCCGCAATGGAGCTTGGTACAAACAAACACATGATGGCGTACTGCGCCATCTTCTCTGAAAGCACGAGGAAACAACCATGAGAAAGTTACAATTCATTGTCGCCACGGGAGCCACCCTCTCTGTTCTTGCCGCTCTCACCGGCGCTTCGGCTCAAACCCCGCCGCCCCCGCAGTCTGGCAAGCCGAGCGCCGCCCAGCGCCTGCCGGAGGGCGTTGAACACCTGTCAGGCGCGGCCGCAGACGACGCAGTGCTGGTGTCTACTGGAAAGACTGGGATAGACAAAGCCGCCGTCAAGGCAAGGGAAGAAAGAGACGTAGCGGCAAGCCAGACAGTTTCTGAGGGCGAGGCGTACTTCAAGGCGGGCAACACGCATTCGGCGATTGACTCCTACAAGGCCGCCCTCGACATCAGGCCCGATGATGGTCTGGCCTATCGACGTTTGGCGGAGGCCTACACAGCGACAGGAAAACTGGATGAAGCCAGCCGGGCCTTCCATAAGTTTCTCGTGGAGGGCTTCGGGCCGGGCAATGGCAATGGCGGGGTGGGAGACACAGCAGACGAGTGGGCGGAGTACGCCTTGGTGCTGGTCAAAACCGGCCAATCTGCGGAGGCCATCCGGTGCTACAACCATGCTGCCTCCCTGCTGGATTTTGAGGACAGCGAAAACCACGGCGGCAAACCTGCTCTCAAAGTCGTGTTCCCGGAGATCGTGTTGGGAGATGCACTGCCGGAGCAGGTGCAGTACACGCCGGAGCGTCTGCAAGCACTCGCAGATTCTTTACTTGCTTACAAGCAGCAAGGATTTTGGAGCGACAAAGAGGTTCTGACTCATGCCCAGGAAGCTGCCAAGCTGTACCCGGACTCAGGGGTGACGCATTACTATCTGGGTGAAGTGCTCCCGCCAAGCAACCCCCAACAGAAAGCCGCGTATCAAAAGGCGGCGGAACTGGGCGATGATCGCACTGTGGCGGCGGCAAAGGAGCGGCTCGGTATATCTCGGTAAAGCGCAAGCAGCAGTCAAAGAAACGCCCGGTCTCAAAAGAGGCCGGGCGTTTTTGTGTGTTGGGAGGTTAGCGGCCGCCGAAGGTGAGGCTGAGGGCGGCCTGCTCCTGCGGGTTGGTGCTGGCGGCAAGGTCTAAACGGATGCCGCCGAAGGAGAGGCCGAGGCCGGCGACGAAGCGGCTCTGGTCGTAGCCGCCGCGCAGGGACAGCCCGCGTGCCAGCGGATATTCGAGGCCCAGATGCACCGAGCGCTTGCCGCCGTTGACGCTATTTATGTTATGCAGCTCGGCGACGTAGGACACATGGCGGAAGACGCTGAGGCCGCCGATGTCTACCTGCGGCTTCAGGCCGAACGAGAAATCGCCGCCCGCCGGAACCGCGCCGAGGCTGCTGTTGAGACGCCGGGGCAAATGGAACACCGGCGACAGCAGGTTATGCACCGCAATCGCGCCGCGCAGGTGATAAATCGGGTCGGGGTTTGAGATGTAGCCTAAGTCCACATCAAACTTGCTTTGATGGACTTCGCGGTAAGTCGCTCCGGCGATTTCGCCGTTGGGAGCGCCCGACGCATCGAAGCCGTTCGCCGTGCTGGTTTCGTTTGCCATGAAGCCCGCGCCGGCATAGGACGCCTGCTCGTAGCGCGGGCTGATGCCGATTGGCCCGGCGGAAGTTTTGACCGAGAACGGCACGGCGATATTGGAGAGGCCCAGCACGCCGTAAGCCGCCGTTTCCGCGCCGGACGGGCTGCCGAGCATCGCAAAATTGGTGCCGAGCGCGGCTTGATTGAACGCCTGCAAGGACACTTTTGCCGCTAAGCTTCCGTAAGCGACCACGCCGACGTTCCGAGCATTGATGCCGGCAAGCGGCGCGGCATCGGCGGTGAGGCTGGCCGGGGAACCGTTCTGGCCTGCGCCCGCGTCCGACGCGAAGCTGTAAATCCTGCGGAACGCATCCCGGATTCCGGCCAGCGAGCTGCTGGAGCTGTTAAACTGGTCGCCTAAATCTTTGAGGCCGCTGGACAGGCCGTTGATCTTGCCGACATGGACGTTGCCGGTGCGTGCGGACAGCGTGTTTGTCTCGCTGGACGGCCCCGCAAATGCAATGGCCGCCGGGTTAAAAGCCGCGCCGGAAACGTCGCCGAACAGCAGCAGGTCCGCGCCGCCCATGCCCTGCGCCCGCGCGCTGGCTCGAAACTGGGTGCGGTCCAGCTGATCCGGCCCGATGGGGCTGGGAACGGGCGCGGTCTGCGCCGACGCCGCGTGGCCTGCGCTGAGGGCAGCAAGAACAAGGGCTGCCGAGGTCAATTTGGAGTTCATAGGTTTGTTCCTTCTTAAGAACCTCACCCCGCCTCGTTCCTCGTCGACCCTCTCCTTAGGAAAGGAGAGGGTAAGAACGACTAGGCGAACGCGGCGCGTTGCA
>JAABUZ0100006782.1_pt1 | contig 14144 bp, 9 predicted proteins | sample 5562091 | NCBI WGS metagenome assembly JAABUZ01 (sample SAMN12813069, study PRJNA571459) | rock metagenome | isolation source: Antarctica rocks | place: Antarctica: Victoria Land, Linnaeus Terrace sud | collected 2015-12-21 | reverse complement strand
ATCCGGATAGTGATCGCGCGTGGCGGAGTTTACGTAGCTAGGGCGTAAAACCCACGAGCTTTAGCCGTGGGATAGAAGCCCTTCATGTGCTTTAGCCGCTGTAGCGCCATTGTTATGCGGTATATATAGAGTATGCGTAAAACGTTCAAGTACAGGTTGAATCCGACTCCCGCGCAGGAGCGGGCCATGCGGGCGACGCTCGACGCGTGCCGCTGGCTGTACAACCACCTGCTTGAACAGCGCAAGACCGCCTACGAGGAGCGCGGCGCGACGCTCACGCCCTACACGCAGCAGGCGATGTTCGGTGCGCTCAAGGCGGAGCACCCCACGTTAGCTGACGCGCATAGCCAGGTTCTTCAGAACGTCGCGGTGCGTCTCGACCTCGCCTTCAAGGCGTTCTTCCGGCGGGTCAAGGCGGGTGAGACGCCGGGCTACCCCCGCTTTCGCGGGCGGGAGCGGTACGACTCCTTCTGCTATCCGCAGTCGGGGTACAAACTCGATGGCGACCGCGTCTACCTGTCCAAGATCGGGCACGTCAAGGCCGTCGTGCATCGCCCGCTTGAGGGGATCGTCAAGACCTGCTGTGTGCGGCGTACCAGCGCGGGAAAGTGGTTCGTCGCCTTCTCCTGCGCGGTCGAGGCACATCCGTTGCCCCCCGTTGATACAGCGGTCGGCATCGACGTGGGTTTGGAAAAGTTCGCCACCCTCTCGACGGGAGAGCGGATCGCGAACCCCCGCTTCTTCCGGCGCGACGAGCGCGATCTGGCGCGCGCGCAACGGCGCTTGAGCCGCGAGCCTCGCCCCGATAAGGGCCAGCGGGCGACACCGGCGCGCCGGAAGCGGCGGCGGGTGGTCGCCCGCATCCACGAGCGCATTGCTAACCGGCGCGCCGACTTCGCGCATCAACAGAGTCGCGCGGTGGTCAACGCCTACGGCGTGATCGCCGTCGAAGATCTCTCGATCAACACCATGGTCCACAATCATTGCCTCGCGAAATCTATTCACGATGCGGCGTGGCGCCGGTTCATCGCGTACCTGTCCTACAAAGCGGAAGATGCTGGTCGGACGCTGGTCGCGGTCAACCCTGCCTACACCTCGCAGACGTGCTCCCGGTGCGGTCACCGTGCCCGCAAGGAGTTGTCCGAGAGGGTTCATCGCTGCTCCCGGTGCGGCCTGGTCCTTGATCGGGACCTCAACGCCGCACGCAACATTCTGGCTCTGGGGCGACAGAGCCTGGCTTCGGCCTAGAAGCCCAACGGTTTACCGCTGGGAGTCGTCACGATAGTCGTAGGCGTATCCCCGACTCAGGCAGAGGCACCCCTCCGCTCTATCCTACTCTCTGGATAGGTTCTAAAGCGGAGGTCAGGGTGACGCGCCGTTACTGGGCTGGAGCGCCCGCGGGACGGGGGGCGCCGGAACGGCGACGGCGTCGTCCCTGGCCTGAGAAGGGCGCGCCGGGCGCCCCTTGCTGTGAACCAGACCCACCTCCGGAACCTGGAGTGCGCGTCGGCGGGGCGCCCTTGACGAAGCGCGGGACGTCGGAGCGCGTTTGCCGCTCTCCGGCCGGGCGCTGATGCGGCTCGTCGCGCTGAACCGCCGGCCGCCGGTCGTTTTGGTCCTGCCGCGCCGCCGGCCGCTGTCCCTCCTGGCTCTGCCGCGAAGGCTGTCGACTATCCTGGTTTTGCCGCGCCGCGGGGCGCCGCGCATCCTGGGTGGCGGTGCGACGGCCACGCCCGCCTGATTGGCGGCTGGTCGTCGACGGTTGACCCGCCGCCTGGTCGCCCTCACGGCGGCGAGCGAGGTAACGCTCGATGGCGCGCAGGTCTTCCTCATCCTCGGGCGCGACGAAGGTGATGGCCGTCCCCTCGGCTCCCGCGCGACCGGTGCGGCCGATGCGGTGGACGTAGGTTTCGGGCGTGTCGGGCAGGTCGTAGTTGAAGACGTGCGTGAGTCCGGTGATGTCGAGGCCGCGCGCCGCGATGTCGGTCGCGACGAGGGCCTGGATATCGCCCCGTTTGAGTTGCGCCAGCACGCGTTCGCGCTGGGGCTGCGAGCGCCGTCCGTGCAGGACGCCGACCTTATAGCCCAGGCGCTCGAGGTCGTGGGCCAGGCGGTCGGACTTGTGCGTCGTGCGGCGGAAGACGAGCGCGAGGTAGCAGGAGTTGTCGTCGAGGTAGGTCCGCAGCGCGGCAAGCTTATCGCCATCGGGGACGCGCTCAATGCGCTGCTCGATCTCGTCGACGGTCGCGCGCTCGGGGGTGATGGTCACGGTGACGGGGTCACGCATCTGGCGGTGGGCCAACCCCTGGATCTCGTTCGGGATCGTCGCCGAGAAGAGCGCCGTCTGCCGCGTCGGGGGCGTGCGGCGCAGGATGGCCTCGATCGCGGGCAAGAAGCCGACGTCGAGCATGCGGTCGGCCTCGTCGAGGATGGCGAAGCGCACGTCCCCCAGCCTGAGCGAACCGCGTTGGATGAGGTCCTCGACGCGGCCGGGCGTGCCGACGACGACGTGGATGCCGCGCGCCAGCGCGTCGATTTGCCGGCCGAGCCCAACGCCGCCGTAGACGGCGAGGACGCGCACCCCGGTGTATTGGCCCAGGCTCGTCAGTTCCTCGGCGACCTGGATGCACAACTCGCGCGTGGGCACGAGCACGATCGCCTGCACGGCGCGGCGGCTCGTGTCCATGGTCTCGATGAGTGGGATGCCGAAGCCGGCCGTCTTACCGGTCCCGGTCTGCGCCTGGCCGAGCACGTCGTGCCCCGCGCGCAAGGGTGGGATAGCCTGCTCTTGAATGGGCGTAGGCGTCGCGTAGCCCATCGCGGTAAGGGCGCGGGCAAGGGGGCGGCCGACGGGGAGCGGACCAAAGAAAGAGGGGATGTCAACTGGAGACGGGCTGGAGACGGGGGCGTGGGAAGTTAAGGTCAAAGGGAAGGGTTCTCCTGGGGGGATGCAAAAAACCGCCACGATCGGCGGGCCAACGCGATGACGTTTATTGTGACACTTTTATTATACCACGTTTTTGATAGTACACTCACATCCATACCCATCGCATCGGCACACTCGCGTCGACGGGCCTACCGACGCCGTCGACAGGCGCACGCGCGGCCGCGCGTGTAGCTTACAATAGGTAGAGCATAAGTATAGATAGAGCGTGGGCGTCATGAGATGAGGAGAGACGCTATGCGGGGGATCGTGATCGAGCGGCCGGGCGGGCCGGACGTCTTGCGGATGGGGAAGTTGCCGGACCCGGTGGCGGGGCCGGGCGAGTTGTTGGTGCGGGTCCACGCCACGGCGCTCAATCGCCTCGACCTGCTGCAGCGTGAGGGGCGCTACCCCGTCCCCCCCGGCGCGTCCGAGACGCTTGGCGTCGAGATGGCCGGCGAGGTCGTGGGCCTGGGCGACGGGGTCACGGGCTGGAAGGCGGGCGATCGCGTCTGCGCGCTGCTGCTTGGCGGCGGCTACGCCGAACTCGTGGCCGTCCCGGCGGGGATGGCGATCCCCATCCCCGACAACCTGTCGTACGAGGAGGCCGCCGCGATCCCCGAGGTATTTCTGACCGCCTACCTCAACCTTTTTACCCTCGGCGGTCTGCGCGCCGGCGATTATGCGCTCGTCCACGCGGGGGCCAGCGGGGTTGGGACCGCCGCGATTCAACTTGTCCGCGCGGCCGGCGCGCGCGCCATTGTGACGGTCGGCTCGGCCGAGAAGGCCGCGCGGTGCCGCGCGCTGGGCGCGGCCGCCGCGCTGAACTACCACGACGGCCCCTTCGAGCCGGGCGTCACCGAGGCGACGGGCGGGCGCGGCGTCGACGTCATCCTCGATATGGTCGGCGCGCCGTACTGGGAGCAGAACCTCAATTGCCTCGTCCTCGGCGGCCGCCTTATTCTGATCAGCGCGCTCGGCGGCGCCAAGCTCGAGGTCGCGCTTGGCGCGATCCAGCGCAAGCGGGCGCGCGTGATCGGCAGCGTGCTGCGGCCGTTGCCGCTCGACGAGAAGATCGCGCTCACCAGGGGCTTCACCGACTTCGCGCTCGATCGCTTCGCCGACGGGCGGCTCGTTCCCGTGATCGACCGGATCTACCCCCTCGACCAGGCCCCCGAGGCGCACCGGCGCATGGAGTCGAACGCCAATATAGGCAAGATCGTGCTGCGTGTTACACCTCGAAACGCGTCGTTAAGATGATGCGCGTCGTTTGACGCGCACGGGGATACCGCCTTCCACCATGGCGGTGACGCCGTTGTAGGCTTGGACGGGGGTGTGGCCGGGGCGGGGTTCCAGCGTGTAGGCGCGCAGCACCCGCGCGGCCAGCGCGCGGATCTCGATCCCCGCGAAGTTGATCCCGATGCAGATGCGCGGACCGCCGCCGAAGGTGACGAGCCCGTAGGGCGTGCGCTTGTCCTCCTCGCGCGGGGGCGCGAAGCGGCCGGGGTCGAACGCGTCGGGGTCGGCGAAGACCTCCGGCAGCCGGTGGCAGGCGGACAGCGAGAGCAGTACGCGCGTCTCGGCGGGTACCGTGTAGCCGCCGAACGCGACCTCCTCGACCGTCCCGCGCGGCACGTTGCCGACGGGTGAATAGAGCCGGCCCGCCTCGTCCACGGCGCGGCCGAGCGCGCGCAAGCCCCGGATCTCCCGCAAGCCGAGCGCCCGGTCGTCGGTCCCCGCGGCCGCCCCTACTATCGCGTCGAGTTCGGCGTGGACGCGCGCCAGGTAGTCGGGGTGGGTGGCCAGGAGGTAGAGCAGCCAGGCGGCCAGCGTCGTGCTCGTCTCATGCCCGGCGACGAGCAGGATGTGGAGGTGGCCCAGGATATCGCGGTCGCCGAACGCCCGTCCCTCGTCGTCGCGCGCGGCCACGAGCATGCCCAGGAGGTCGTCGGTGGGGTCCTGGCGCCGTTGCGCGATCTTGTCGAGCAGGATCGCGTCGAGCTCGGCGCGCACGTCGGCGATGTGCATGAAGTAGTCCTGCATCGAGGCGTAGGCGCCGCCGCCGTCGGGGCGCACGAGTTCGTAGAACAGTTCGCGCAGGCGGTCGACCTCGGCCCCCGTGCGCAGACCGGTCAGGGCCGCGGCCGCCACGTCGAAGGTGATCTTGCGCGCCTCCGCGTACAGGTCGACCTCGCCGCGGTCGGCCCAATCGCGCGTGCGGTCGGCGATGACCACCTCCATGATCGGCAGATACGCGTTCATATAGGAGACGGCGAAGGCCGGGTTCATCATCTTGCGCTGGCGCGCGTGCGCGGGGTCGTCGGTGTTGAGCAGGCCTTGCTCGAACACGCCCATGAGGATAGGCGACCACCCGCGGTCGTGGCTGAAGGCCTGGCGGTGCGATTGCAGCACGAAGCGGTTGGCCTCGGGGCCCACGAGGTACACGATCCACTCGCCCAGCACGGGCTGCATGTGCGGCGGGACCATGCGCCGGAAGATGGGGCCGTGCTCCCGCGCCATCCGCGCCAGGTACGACGGCATCGTGGTGAAGTAATCTTGCGGCAGCGTGATCGTCGGGATCCTGTCAAAGCTTTTGGGCGCGATCGCGCCCGTCACGATTGCATTCATCATCATCGTTCCCTTTTCGGCGCCGCGCTTCCCCGGCCCTGTCGAGCTGGGGCTATCGTGTCGTCGACATCTATGCCCCGATTATACGCGCGTTGGGCGGACCGGGCATACACGGGTCCTTTTGTGACAAAACTGCTACTCTTTCCCCCGTCGATCCCCATTGACCAGACGGCGCGCGGGCCGCTAGAGTATTGAGAGAGAGGGACAGAAGGGGGGATCGATGCGGGCCGCACCGCGCCGCGACCGTGGGGGCGTCGTTTATCTACGCAAGGACCGGCCTGGCCTGCCGCGCCTGTTGGTCCTGGCCGTCGTCGTCGCCGTCCTCCTGCCCGTCGTGCTCGGCGGCGTCGCCGTGACAAGCCTCGTCTACGCGGGCTACAGCTACTATACCGCCACCGTGCGCGCGGCCGACCTGCCGCATTTGCGGCCCTACAGCTTCCAGAACGCGCGCATCTACGACCGCCATGGGACGCTGCTCTACGAGGTGGGCGACCCCATGCACGGCGAACGGCGGCCCGTCGCGCTGGCCAGTATCCCGCTGGCGTTGCGGCAGGCCACGATCGCGATCGAGGACAAGAGCTTCTACGACAATCTCGGCTTCGACCCGCGCGGGGTCGTCCGCGCCGCGCGCGACAACGTGGCCGCCGGCCACGTCGTAGGCGGCGGCAGCACGATCACGCAGCAACTCGTCAAGAACATGCTGCTGCGGCCCGAGCCGTCGTTCGCGCGCAAGGTCCATGAGTTGACCCTGGCCTACGCCCTGACACGGCAGTACAGCAAGAGCGATATCTTGCACATGTACCTCAACACCGTGTACTACGGAGCGCGCGCGTACGGGGTCGAGGCCGCCGCCGAGGTCTACTTCCGCCGCCACGTCGCGCAGCTCGACCTGGCGCAAAGCGCGCTCCTGGCCGGCCTGCCGCAGTCACCCACCCGTTACTGCCCGCTCGTCCACCCGGAACTGGCGCGGGCCCGTGCGGACGCGGTGCTGGCGCATATGGTCGCGCAGGGCTACGTCACGGCGGCGCGGGCGCGGGCGGCGCGCGCCGAGATCGCCGGCTTCGTCTACACAGCGTCGCCAGCGGTCGTCCCGGTCGGGCCGGCCTCGGCCTTCGTGCAATACGTATTAGAAGGGCTGGAGCGCGACTACGGCCCCGCCCTCTACACGCGCGGCCTGCGTATCTACACGACGCTCGACCTGCCGACGCAGACGCGGACACAGGCCCAGGTGGCGGCGCAGATAGGGCTGATGGTCAAGGCGCACAATATGCACGACGGCGCCGTCGTCGTGCTCGACAATGACGGCGGCATCCGCGCGATGGTCGGCTCGGCGGACCCTGGCGACACCTCGCCGCAAGGGGCGGGGCAGGTCAACATGGCCGTCTGGCCGACCCTGCCGGGCTCGTCGTTCAAGCTCTTCACGTATCTGACCGCCTTCGAGCACGGCTACGCGCCGGCCTCGACGGTCGACGATACCTACGTGGCTTACCCGACCGGCTGGGGCAATATCTACGTACCCAACAACTACGACTTGCGCTACCACGGCGCCGTGTCGCTGCGCGTGGCGCTGGCCAACTCGTACAACATCCCGGCGGTTCGGCTGATCGCCCAATTGGGCGTGGGGACCGTGCTGGCGACGGCGCGGCGGCTGGGCATCACGACGCTGACCGCCTCGCCCCAGACGTATGGACTCCCGCTCACGTTGGGCGACGCGCGCGTGCCGCTCGTCGAGTTGGCCAACGCCTACGCCACGATCGCGCGCGGGGGATCGTGGCGGCCCACCACGCCTATCCTGCGCGTGACCGACGCGGACGGCAACCCGGTGGCCCCGCCCGCGCTCCCGGCCCCGCGCCAGGTTGTCTCGCCGCAGAACGCTTACCTCCTCACGAGCATCCTGACCGACAACTACGCGCGGGTGCGCGAGTTCGGCTACGACAGCGCGCTGCAACTCCCCACGACGCCGGCGGGGGTGAAGACGGGGACGACCGACAACTGGAAGGACAACGTGACCGTCGGGTACACGCCGCGCTACACGACGGCCGTGTGGGTCGGCAACGCCAACGCCGCGCCGATGAGCAACGTCATCGGGGTCGACGGGGCCGGTCCGATCTGGCACGCCGTAATGAGGGCGCTGACGCTGCGCGAGTCGGCGCGTCCGTTCCCGCGTCCGCCGGGGATCGCGCTCGCCACGGTCGACGGTTATACTGGACTCCCCGCCGCGCCCGGCTCCGGCTGGACGATTACCGACGTCTTCGGCCCCGGCGACCGTCCGCCCGCGAACGGGAAGCGCAACCCGTCGCTGATGCTCGCCACCGCGCCGCTGTGGGACGGCTACGGCATGGATGTCCACGACGGCGCCTGGGACTACCCGGCGACGCGCCGCTACGCCCTCCCCATCGGCGGACCCATCAACGCGCCCGCCCTCCCGCGGGACGGACGCGCGCCCGGCGGGCCGAGCGGCGGTCCTCTCGGGACGATGGGCAGCGGGGGCAGCTACACCGTCACCCAACTCGGCCCCGGCCCGCATCCGCCGGCCCCCGGCATGCCCTACACGTACACCTACACCCCCGGCCCCAACGGGCAGCTCGTCTACACGTACCACTACTACAACCCGGCGGGATAACCCCTTTCACCGCACGTAATAGCTGATATCGGAGGGCTCCATGCAACGCGATGACTATACCGAAGCGAATAGGCGGTCGTGGTATATCTTGGTCGGCCACAAAGGGTAGTCCCGTGAGGAGCGTAAGTAATATGATGGCCGAATATTCCACTCAAGACAATGAACGGATCAAAGGCGCCCTCGCGGAGCTACAGAGGATGATCAAGGGCTCTTTCCCGGAGGCAACTTTTCGCGTCTACAACGGAGATGATCCGCATGGAACGTATCTTGAGGCGATAGTCGATATCGAGGATGGTGATACCGATGCCGTAATAGATGTCTTTGCCGACCGCCTCGTCGATATGCAGGTCGAGGAAAGTCTCCCCGTGTATGTCATACCTGTGCTTCCCCCGGAGCGAGTAGCACAGCTGATGGAACGGCACATGCAGCTCACGAGGTGAGCGAACTGTGTGACGTGGTGGATCGATCGCGTCAGGACGGCTCGACGATGATGTCCAGCGTGCCCGTGTGGACGTTCGACTGGACGCCATCGCGCGTGATCTCGAGGTCGACGACGGCCTGACCGACGCGCAGGCCGCGCAGGGCGATGCGGCCGATACCGTCGGGCAGGGAGGGGCGCAGGCGCAGCTGGCTCGCCGCCGCGTCGGGCTCCAGCCCGAGCATGGCTTGCGTGAGCGCGAACGCGGCCGCCGCGGCCCAGGCTTGCGGCGCGCAGGCCAGTTGATAGGGGACCGGCGGTCCGTCGCGCTCCGCGAAGCCGCAGAACAGTTCGGGCAGGCGCGCGTCGGCGACATGGGCGCTGGCCCGTAGCAACCCGGATGCGACGAGATTGACCTCGGCGTCGAACCCGTAGCGCTTGAGACCCCGGACGCACAGCGCCGTGTCGTGCGGCCACACCGAGCCGTTGTGGTAGCTCAGGGGATTGTAGGTCCGTTCCCTGGCGCTCAGGGTGCGGACGCCCCAGCCGCTGAACAGGTCCGGCGCGACGAGGCGGCGCGCCACGCGCGCGGCCCGCTCGTCGTCGAGGATGCCCGACCACAATAGGTGGCCGGCGTCGGACGCGACCGTCCCAACCTGCCGCTTCGCCCCGTCGAGGGCGATGGCGGGGTAGTCGCGGTCGTCCATCCAGAAGGCCTCCGCGAAGCGTCCGCGCAGGGTCTCCGCCTCGGCCGTCAGGCGCTCGGCGACGTCGGTCTCGCCGAGGGCGGCCACGATGGGCGCCAGGCGGCGCTTGGCGTCGTAGACGTAGCCCTGGGCCTCGCTGACCGCGATGGCTCCTCGCGCGGGCGCGCCGTCGCGGTGGCTCATCGAATCGCGCGAGTCTTTCCACGACTGCACGGCCAGGCCGCGGCCGGTGTCCGCTTCGTATTCAACGAACCCGTCGCCGTCGCGGTCGCCGTAGTGATCTATCCAGTCGAGGGCGGCGCGGACGTTGGGCAGGAGGTCGCGAGCGAGGGCGAGGTCGGCCGTCCACGCGTAGTAGTCGCAGAGCAGGATCAAGAATAGCATGGTCCCGTCGACCGAGCCGTAGTAGCGCCCAAAGGGTATCTCGTCGAGGGCGGCCATCTCCCCGCGGCGCAGTTCGTGCGGGATCTTGCCCGGTTCCTCACGCCGCCACTCATCGACCACGCGCCCCTGGAGCGCGGCCAGGGTGCGCAGGGTCCCGCGGGCGGGTTCCGGGTCGAGCGGGAGCGCCTCGATCGCCGTGATGAGCGAGTCGCGGCCGAACGGAACGGCGAACCAGGGGATACCCGCGACGAAAAAGGGGCCGGCGCCGAGGTCGGCGCGCAGTAGGCGCAGGTCGAGCAGCGAGCGTTCCAGCAGGCGATTGAAGGCGTCGCTGTCGCTCTTGACGGCCGTACACGCGCGGCGCCACGCCGCGTACGACTCCTCGAGCGCGGCGTGGGCCGCGTCGTACTCGCCGGTCAGCGGGGTAGCCGCGACACCATCCTCCTCCGCGACGACCGTGACGGCGAGCCTGATCGCGCCCTGGCCTGGTATGCGCGCCGTCCAATGCGCGTGGTCGGCGTCCACGCGCGCGGGAACCGGATCGAAGCGCAGGCGTGTGCGGCGGACGACGTGGTCCAGCCCCCGGTAGCCCAGGATGGCCGTATCGGGGCCCAGCGTCGTGGGCAGGCGTTCACCGCGGACGGGGCGCGTGAGCCCGCGCACCTCGAAGACATCGGCGTAATCGGCGTCGAAGCACAGGTCGAGGGCGATGTCGAGGTCGTCGAGACCGTAGTTGGTGACCGTGACGCGCTCGTAGAGGACCCCGTCGTGGAGAACGCGCTGGCGCCGCACGGCAAGGTTCGGCGGTGCGGCGTGGTCGTGTTCCTCGGCTCCGGCCCGGAATGCCTGGGCGTAGACGCGCAGCGCGATGTTGTCCGCCGCGCTGGCCGCGAGCGGCGTGGGCCGCCGCCCGCCAATGCGCAACTCGAAGCGGCTGAGAAAGCGCGTATTGTCCATGTAGAGGCCCGACGCGGCGCTCTCCGGCGAGAAGTCCCCGCGCTCGTCGGCTACCTGGAAGAGGCGTCCCTCGCGTGTGACCAGTTGGTCCATCCGCGTTTAATCCTCTCCGTCGCGCTGTTTCTGTACGACCTGAAGGGGGACGCGGTCGGAGGTAATGGCCCAGCCCGGCTCGCGCGTGGTCACGGTCAGCGTCGTGCCGTCCCAGGCCAGGTCGACGCTGTTGGAGCCGATGCGCAGACCGGTCAGGCGCGCGGACGGCCAATGTGTCGGGAAGGCGGGATCCAGGGCCAGGCGGCGGCGGTACGCGTCGGGCCGCACGCCGAACATGCCGGCCACCACGGGCCATGCCACCGCGTAACCGGACCACGCCTGCACGAAACACCCGCCGTCGGGCGACATTTCGGAGATCGCGCCCGGCATGTGCAGGGGCAGCGTCTCGGCGATCGTCCGCACAAGGCCTAGAGCGGCGTCGGCGCGCCCGTAGGTCACCTCGGCCGCGGCCAGCGCGCCGGTGTTGACACTCATGACGTGCGCGCGGTCGAGACCGCTGAGGTACATGCCCCAGTGGCCCGTGAAACGGTCTCCCTCCAGCGTCCGCAGCGCGCGTCGCGCCCGCTCCGGCGCGGCGACGCCGGTTTCGAGCGGGCCGAGCAGGCACCAATTGCCGCAGAGCCAGGCGCGCTTGCGATCCTGGCGCGGGTCGGATTCGGCGTCACGCAGCAGGCGACGCAACGCCTCCGCCGTGGCCGGGCGCGTCGCGTCGGTCCAATCGGGGCGCTCAGCCCGGTCGATCCAATCGCGCAGACGAGGCGCCATCTCGGCCGGCGTGGCGCATATGTCACCGTACAGTCCCTCGTCCTCCAGCCAGAAGGCCTCCTCGATACGGGCGCGCACGCGTCCCGTCAGGTCATGGCAGCGCGCGGCGGTGGCCGGGTCATCCAGGACGTCGGCCATGCCGGCCAGGGCGTCCAGCGCGGCGGCGGTGTGGGCGGCGGTGTCGGCGCATTGCAGATTGAGCCCTTCCACCTCGATGATGCCGTAGCCGTAGGGCAACACATCGCCGTCGGGACATCGCGTCCCTAGCGTCCACTCCAGGACACCACGGCGACAGAACGGGTAGGCGCGGCGCAGGAAGTCCAGGTCGCCCGTCCAGAGGAACGTTTGCCACACCGTGGCGGCGAACTGCGGCGTCTCCTGCGTGTTGCCGCGGTTGGACGTGTAGCCGCGCGTGGTGGTCTCGTGGATGACGCGGCCGCTGTCGCCGTTGCGCGCCTTGCTGAGGCTCCGCAGCAGGTCGAGGGTCTCCACGGCCGTCTCGTGCTGGCCCAGGGCCAGGCAACCCAGCAGCGCGTAGGCGTTGTCACAGCCGAACCACCATACGTACTCCGGCGCCCCCGCGCCGAGACCTCGCCCGACCTCGGGCACGTCGCGCACGAGCCAATCGTTGTTGCACTTGAGCCAGTCCCAGGCCGTGGCGACCGGCGCGTCGGGGATGTCCAGTGCGCCGCGCGCCAACACGGCGTCGTAGCGCGCCGCTTTAGCCGTCCACAAAGCGGGGGCCCTGTCGCGTACCCGCGCGAACGTCTCCCGCGCGGGGAGCGGGCCGTCGTCGGAACCGGCCAGAACGAACTCGACGACGGCGGCGCCATCGGCCGGGACGGAGAGCGTGTAGTCGAGGGCGACGGACACGCCGCGACCGGCGGTGCGCCGGGGCCCCCACAGGTCGCGCCCGCTGTGCCACGCCACCGGCGCGAGGCCGCGCGCGCCCACGACAGCGTACCAGGGATTCAGATCGTCGTGGCAGAGCCACGCGCCCAGGTCGTCCAGGTACGCGGCGTGGTCGTAGCCGTCATGGACGCCGTCTTCTTCGGAGAGCCAGACGCCGCGTAGGTCGATGCGCGCGAGCAGGCGCAGACGGAGGGTACGAGCGGTGGGCGAGCGCAGCGCGTAGCGCGCCACGATAGCGCGCTCTTCGTCCGGCGCGAACTGACGCCGCGTCACCGCCAGACCGTTGGGCAGGGCGTACTCGTGCGCGTTCCAGAAAGGGCCGCTCACGAAACGGGCGGCGTCGGGAAGCCACTCGTCGTCGATCCGCAGCCAAAACCCGTCGAACAGCTTGATCGGGTGACTCCAGATACCGCCCATCTCGCCGGGCACGTGCGCGCCCAGGTCGGGGAAGCCGCCGTCCTGTGTCCCGATCACATAGGCGCGGTCGCCGGCGGCGATATAAGGGTCGTCGAGCCGTTCGCTCTTGGCGATGGTCATAGCGGCCGGGGTTGATCCTGCTACTATTATCGACATAAAGGCTATCCCTTGACGCCGCCGAGCGTAATGCCTTCGATGAAGAATCGCTGGAAGAACAGGAACACGAGCAGCGGCGGTAGCACGATAGCCATGGACGAGGCTTGCAGCAGATTCCAGGTTGTCGATTGACCGCCGCCGCTCTGCTGATTCGCAACGAACGAATTGATGCCCAGTGTCAGCGTGAAGTGGTGCTCGTTAGAGAGGTAGATCAGTGGGGCAAGGAAGTCGTGCCACTGGCCGATGAACACGAAGATGGCCACCGCCGCCAGGGCCGGCTTGGCCAGGGGGACATAGATGCGGAAGAGCGTGGTCATCGTCCCGGCCCCGTCCATGACCGCGGCTTCACCCAATTCCCCCGGAATACCCAGGAAGAATTGGCGCAGCAGGAAGATGAACGCCGGCGCGCCGCCCACCCACGCGGGGATGATCAGCGGCCACAGCGTGTCGGTCAGGTGCAGCTTGGTGTAGATGAAGTACTGCGGCACCAACATAATAACGCTGGGCACGGCGATCAGCGCGAGCACGAGGAAGAACAGTTGGTCCTTGAACGGCGCTTGCAGGCGCGCGAACGCATAGGCCGTCATCGTGGTCGTGAGCAGGGTGCCGCTGAGTTGGCCGATCTCGATCAGGATCGTGTTCAGAAAATAATAGTTGAACGCCGTGCCGGGTGTCGTGAACGCGTCGATGTAGTTGTGCCAGTGGGCAGGGTTGGGGAACGACAGGCTCCCGCCCGCGGCGATCTGGCCCGCGTCTTTGAGCGAGGTCGCGATCTGCGAATAGAAAGGGACCAGGACGGTGATCGCCCCGACGGCCAGTATGAGATAGGTCAGCGCGGCGCCCACCCCAGGGCGCAGAGCGCGACTGTTCCCCCTGCTCCCGACTCTCCCGCCGACGGAGACATCGCTAATGGTTTGCGCCACGAGGGACCTCCTTTTCAGACGCCTTTGACGACGTTGCCTTCGTAATAGACCCAACTCCGCGACGTCCGCAGCACCACAAGCGTTAGGAGCACGATAAAGACGAACAGCAGGACCGCCTCGGCCGAGGCTTTGCCATAGAGGTTGTTGGCGAGTAATCGCTCAGAGGGTGTGCAACCCTACGCGGCGAGCGGCAGCGGCGCGTTGAGCGTGGTCGGCTGCACCGGGGGCAGCAGCGACGGGGACGACGTGCCCGAGAGATAGGCCGCACAGGCGTCGG
>JAABUZ0100006781.1_pt1 | contig 14150 bp, 15 predicted proteins | sample 5562091 | NCBI WGS metagenome assembly JAABUZ01 (sample SAMN12813069, study PRJNA571459) | rock metagenome | isolation source: Antarctica rocks | place: Antarctica: Victoria Land, Linnaeus Terrace sud | collected 2015-12-21 | reverse complement strand
TCGATGCGTCGCTGCTGCCAGGTTGGAGCCGCGGTCGTCACGTTTTTCTCCTCTCAGGCTGCGTCGAGGACACGCCGTTCTAGTAAGTCGAACCTGCCGCGTCCGTACATGCTGCGTCGCACGAGCTTTAGGCGCGTCACATGGCCCTCGACCTGCCCGTTACTGTAGTCTAACGTGAGGCCCGCCCGCACGGCCACATAGTCGTCCCGCAGGCCCAGTGCGAACCGTTTAAGATCGTCGATTCCGCTCTGGGCGGCGTCTTCGATCCACGCGTCGAGGCGGTCGCCTTCGCGCTGCCGAAGCATCGTGGCGAAGTCCTGGGTCACCGCGTACGCCGCGGCGATGTCCGCATCCTCCTGCAGGAGGCGTTCGACGTAGGCCCGTTGCTCGTCGGTGCGATCAGCGGGGCGACGAAGGAAAAGGAGGGCGACCTCGCGGGCGGAGGGGCCGCGCGCACTCGTCAGCGCCGAGGCCGCCCGCCGCGCCGGGTGGAAGGAGGGATCCTGGCGCAGGTGGGCCACGAAACGCGACACGGGGCTCGACGAATAGGCGAAACCCTGTGCGCGGATCTCACGCCAGAGCTGCATTCCGTTGTGGCACCCCTCCGACCAACGCCGCCGCAGGTAGTCGTCATACGGATCGAGCGCGCGATCGCGGCGCTCGAAACGCCGCCGGCGACGCGTGGGCGGGCCACTCATCGACAAGTAGCGGTAGGCGGTCTGGCGGCTGATGCCGACGGTGCGCGCGATGTCCGCCACATCCGCCCCTTTGGCGCGTAGGGTATGGACGGCCTCGTAGGCAGTGACGCGCTGCCGATGGTAGTCCAGGCTCGCCTCCTCAGTCCGTTGACGCCACAGCGGCAGCGGTCGCTGCTCGCCCCGGTTGGTAGCTTCGATGACACTAGACCCCGCTGACCCGGTTGCCTCAGCCAGCACAAGCGCCGCGTCCTTCAGGCACGTGCCTTTCGTGCGCAGGAACGCTTCGAGGGCTTCGCCCAAGTTGCGCAGGACGTGAAACCGGTCCACGACCTGGATGGCCTGCGGCGCGCCGCGCGTCGCCGCATCGGCATAGAGCTTGGAGCGATCCCGCGTGATGACTTCAATCTCCGGATGTTGGGCCAACCACGCCGCCGTCGACTCGGCGCTGCGCTCGGGCAGGAGGGCGATCACGCGATGCCGCCCCAGATCGACGAGGATGGTCCCGAAGCGGCGGCCTTTCCGCCACGCCCACTCGTCCAGCCCGAGCAGTTGCACCTCGCCGGCGGCAGGCAAAGGCGCGGCGCGGATCAAGTTCAAGAGAGTGTCGGGGCTGGTGCGCATACCCAGGGCCTGGGCGAGCCGCGCCCCTGCTTCGCCGCCGAGGGCGAACCCGATCTGCTGCACCGCCGCACGTAAGCCCTGGCTCCAGCGCCCATGCGGGGCCACGAGCTCGGGCAGGCGCTCGGTGAAGATGCGCCGGGAGCACGCGGGGACGCGGCAGAAGAAGCGGCGCACGCGCAGGCGGAGGACAACAACGGCGCGGGACACGGGGAGGTCGGAGACCGTGCGGGCATACCAACTATGGACGCTGCGGGAGCGTCGACCACACACCGGACAGCGCGCGGACGCCTTCGTCGCCGTCCCGGAGATGCTCATCGTGTCGCCCGTGATGTCGATGTCGTCCAGGTGGAAATGTTTGAGCTGGGGGAAAACTTTAGTGAGTAAGGACATGGTCTCGATGACGAAAGGATAGTGGTTTGATGCTCTATCCTAAGTATACGGCTTCACCAGCGTTCATCAAGACGTCGGGAGAGCCAACATACTTGACAGATTAGGGCCATATCGTTGGCCGAATACGTCGCCGCGTCCGACGTTCCTGGGCTCGGACTTGACGACCCTCCGGTCGGGCAGTAGCATGCAGCCATAGCCGTTGATCCCGAGTCGTCGCTGGATGCTGATGACAGCGACAAGGAGCGTCTTGCCTCGTGCCACGCCGAACGCGCCGCCGTCGAGAGGCCACGGAGGAGTGGCAACAACTACGCCTGCTGGTTGAGTGGCCGGAACAGGAAGCATACGAGTTGATCCGCCCCATCGTGCTGTTTGGCCAGTCGCCGGCCGAGCGGGCGAAGCAAACAGGGGCGGCGGAACGCTCGTTGCGCCGGCGCGCCACCCACTTCGATCGTGTCGGTATGGCCAGCCTGTTCGGGACAACGGAGCCTCGTACCGGCGGGCAGGGCCAGGACCGGCGGGCCTTGCCGCCGCCCCTGCGGCAAGTGCTTGTCGATCTCGCCGTCGAGTATCCAGCCCTGCGCCCGAAGGAGTTGGCGCGCATCTGCTACATCGCCTCCGGGCGACGTCCCAGCCCGCACACGATCAAGCGGGTCCTCGCCGACGGCCCGCCGCCCTCGCGGACGGGGCGGCGGTACCCGCCCTATCACGAGATCACGGACCCCGCCGAGGCGCGCCTGGCCATCGTCCGTCTCCACAGCGAGGGGTGGACGGTCACGAGCATCGCCGGGTATCTCGCCACCAGCCGCCAAACGGTCTACGCGATCCTGCGGCGCTGGGTGGAGGAGGGGGTCCGCGGGCTGGACGACAAAGCGCGGGCACGCCCGTCCGGAGCGCGGAAAGCGGACCTGCGCGCGGTCCAGACGGTCCGCCGCCTCCAGGAGAATCCGACGCTGGGCGAGTGGCGCATCCATGCCGCGCTCAAGCGCCTGGGCATCCGCCTCAGCCCGCGCACCTGCGGCCGCATCCTGGCGCTCAATCGCCATCTCTACCAGTTGCCGGGACCGCGCGCGGAGCCCAAGCCCCCGAAGACGATGCCCTTCGCCGGGCGGTACCGTCACGAATACTGGTCGGTCGACGTGCGGTACATCGAGGCGCGCCGCCATCAGCTCGGGGGCGGCGACATCTACGTCATCTCGATCCTGGAGAACTACTCGCGCGCCATCCTGGCCAGCGCCGTGTCGCGGAGCCAGGACCTGACGGCGTATCTGATGGTCCTCTTCGCTGCGGTGCGGCAGCACGGCAGTCCGGTCGCGTTGGTCAGCGACGGCGGCAGCATCTTTAAGGCGACGCAGGCGCTGGCCATCTACAAGGCGCTGGACATCCGCAAGGAGCGGATCGAGAAGCGGCAGAGTTGGCAGAACCTGATCGAGACGCACTTCAACACGCAGCGCCGCATGGCCGATTTCCACTTCGAGCGGGCGCAGACCTGGGAGGAGATGCTGGCGGCGCACGAGCAGTGGGTCGTCGCCTTCAATTACCAGGAGCATTGGGCGCATCGGGAGCGGCAGGACAATCGCCACTCCCCCGCGGAGGTGCTCGGCTGGACGACGGGAGCGTTGCGCACGCCGGAGCAATGACACCATATCTTCTACGCGACGCGCTTCGGTCGCCTCATCGATGGCGTGGGCTACGTCCGCTTCCGCTGCTGGAGAATCTACGGCGAACGGGGCCTGGCCAAGAAGAAGGCCGCCGTCTGGCTCTATCGGGAGACGCTGACCATCGAGTTCTCCGATCAACCCGTGTCCCAATACACCGTCGCGTATCAGCCGGACGCCGCGCATCTGCGCACCATCACCGATCCTCAGCTCTTCGACACGCCCTTCCGCTCCCCGCAGTTGCCGCTGTGGGACCTCGGCGAGGGGGAGTGGCTCAAGGTGGTCCGCCGCCCGCCGCGCGCACCGCGGCGCTCCAAGCCCCCCATCGTCGGCGTTCAGGAGCCATTGTTCGTCCTGGACGCGCTGCTCTAATGTCAGCGCCAGCGGCGGGCAACGGGCGGCGGGCGTGGGTAGGCCGGGCCCATGACTGACAGAAGGATCATGCTGAGACGCATCGTCCGCCCCTCTTTACTACCCTAGTATTACTAGTGTAAAATGGACGGGAGAGGAGGGCTGAATGCCGAAGAGCATCAATCGTCGTCAGATCGAGATACCGATCCAACTCTACGACGAGTTGGCCGCCGAGGCCAAGGCCGCCGGCGTTCCTCTCACCACGATTCTGACCAACTTGGTCGAGGATGGGCGGACGCTGCACGAGTGGATCACAGGCATCGATGCGCAATTGCGTGCTCTTGGCCACGACGTCTATGCGTTGCGCATGATGCTGGAGCATGATCGATCAAAGGGTGAGGGAGCGGACACCCGACGTCAGTGACCGCGGCAGAGACAACGGGAGGGAGAGCTCATGAGCGAGGACCCGATCAAGGATGGCCTGCTAGACGAGTTGCAGTCTGTGCGACGGGGGACGATCGATATCCTTGCGGAGGATGGGGCGGCGATAGCGACGTTGGAGCAGATACGGGGAACCGGCCTCTTCGAGGGCAGGGCGGCGGGCACACTTCCCGTCTTTGCCGTCGTACGCAATGACGCAGGGGAGGAGATCCTGCGCGGTCCTGTCGGCTGGGAGGGCGATCAGGGCGACGCCGTCGTGCGCTTCCCCACGTTGCACGGGGCACGTATTCTACCCGTCGATAGCACACTTCGCGTGCAGCTCGACTTCTTTGGATCATAATGCTTTAATGCTTCGGGGCCAGGCTACCCCACGGTCGTGGGGAAAGAAATACTCCCCGCAGTTCGTGTGTCACGTGGCCGAGCCCCCACGTATTCGGCCAAAGATAGGGCGCTGATCTGTCAAGTATGTTGCGGCGAGGTTTGCGAAGGGGAACGGCCAATGACACCGCACGAGGCTGTGAACGCGTTCAAGGGGACGATGACCGACGCCGCGATGCGCCAGGCCTGGCGCGATCTCGAGGATGGTGGCTGCCGGATACATCGCTATCATCCAAGCGCGCACGCTGCCAGTGAAAACCTCTGGAGGATGCATATCACGAACCCCGCCTGGACAGGCCCGTTCGATCCGGAGAACGGGATCAGGGTGTATTACGAGCAACGCGCCGACGGCTCGTGGCACACGATGGAGTAGGATAGATGAGCGATGGAAACGTGGCCCTCACCCTCCACGATAGCGGCGACGGCGTGGGTCGCGCGCGCGCCTGGGCCACCATGCCCGACGACGAACGCCGGCGGCGCGCCGTCGAGGCCTGTCAGGCGCGGGACGCCGCGGCACTCTGGGCGCTCGCCGACGCGTACCTCACGCTGAACGGCAAAGCGGGGGCGCGTGTGAGCCCGCACACGCGTGTCAACTACCGGCACGGGATCGCGGTCCTCCTCGTCGCGTGGTCCCAGGAGAACCTCCTGAAGCCCCGCCGCAACGCCGGCGCGCTCTGGCTGCGCGAGATGGAGGATGCGGGGCTCAAGCCCTCGACGATCATGGTCCGCCTGGCCGCCGCCCGCTGCCTGTACGCCGCCCTGCGCTGGGCGGGCGCCACGGAGCTGGACCCGCTGCGCGACGCCAAGGCGGCGAAGGACCCGGTCCCGGATTGGGAGAAGCGGCAGCCGTACGAGGAGGACGAGATCCGCCGGCTCATCCTCTTCTCGGCCGGCGACGACCGGGCGCTCATCCTGCTCGGCGCCCACGCCGGCCTGCGCGTCAGCGAGATGCTGGACCTGCGCTGGGACGACGTCGACCTCGGGCGCACGCAGCTGGTGGTCCGCCGCGGCAAAGGCGGCAAGCCGCGCACCGTGGCCCTGAGCCGCAGTCTTCTCGAAGCCCTGAAGGACCTCCGGGAGACGGGTGAGCGGGTCGTCGGAGAGCGAGCCGGTTATGTGCTGCCCTACGGCGCGCCGATCAGCGCCCGGCGGCGGTTGGCCCTCGTCTGCGACCAAGCCGGCGTCGACCCCAAGGGCACCCACAGCCTACGCCACGCGGCCGGCACGCGTCTGGTGCGCGACACGGGCTCGCTCGAGGAAGCGGCGCGGCACTTAGGCCACGCGTCCATTGAGACGACGCGCGTGTACGCCAAGTGGAACAACGAGCGTCTCAAGACCGTGCTGGGGGAGTGGTAGACACCACTACCTGAAAAAGAAGGAAGGAGAACATCATCATGGCAGGAGCACTCGCCAAGGTCATTCTCATCGGCAACGTCGGCCGCGATCCCGAAGCCCGCACCACGCCGGCCGGCGACAACGTGACGGAGTTCAGCGTGGCCGTCTCGGAGCGGCGGCGCGGCCGGGACGGCCAGCAACAGGAGCAGACCACCTGGTTCCGCATCTCTGCCTGGGGCAAGCTGGGCGAGACGTGCGCCCAGTATCTGCACAAGGGCAGCTCCGTCTACGTGGAGGGCACGCTGACCCAGCGCGAGTACACCGACCGCGAGGGCGCGGCGCGCACCAGCTTAGATGTCCGGGCGAGCGAGATGAAGATGCTGGACCGCAGGGACGACCAGGGCAATGGAGGCACGGACGAGAGGGGAGCGCGGCCAACCTATAGCAGCAGCGGCCGGGGCCAGGGATCGGCCGCCCCCGTCGACGACTCGGACGACATCCCCTTTTAGCGCGGCCACGACACGACGAGGAGCCGGGCTGTTGGCCGTTGATTACAGTCCGGCCGCCTCACTAGGGGGAGAGGAGAGGGCCACGGGTGCGCGCTGCGCTGGTTTCCTGCTGGTGAAGCGCGGGGTCGTGGCGCAACGTAACGCGGTAGAAAGCGTCTATGTGTAGCGTCGTGATGGGGCCTAGAGGCCCGAAGGCGACCGTAGGAAGGTGGTGATGAGCAGAACTTTGGTAGTTGTCTACGGCGAGAACCGTGAGAACTACGGTAACTGTCCGGCAAGACTTGTCGTTGAGGCATCCCACTCTACTCCTCCGCGTCAGACTGCCCACTTATGCCGAAAAACGGAAAGGGGAATGGTTATGAGCTTCTCCAACACAAGTGATACGACACGCCTGCTTACTTTCTTGCGCGCGCGGCAACGCGCTGGAGAACGGTTGGTCAGCAAAACGGACGTGATGGCTTATCTCGGGCTTGAAAGGGACGACGCATATCACGCCTTGGTAGAATCACTCCGGCACGGCGGCCTGGTTGCAACGGGTATCGGTACCATTACCCTTGAACTCGCAGGGGAGGAGTATCTGCTTAGCCCGGACGAGGAGCGTGCAATCGATGCGCTTGGTCAACGTTTGGTTGTCGAGTTGGAGCAAGAAATCTCCCGTCATTCGCGGGCCGACCGTTCATTGGCGAACATCGTTGAGGATGTTACGGGGAAACCCGGCACCGCACGGACATCCTTTTCCGACACATACGAACTTGCCCAACGCATGGGCGTTGACCCCTTCTCTCTCCGCCTAGCCGCACTCCGTCTCGCGCACAATCACGCCATCGACCGTGCGAAAAACGAGTTCTACGATCGTGTCTACGTCCGAGCCCGACCCGTTGATGTGAAGGCCCTCATGGATATACACGATGTGCTTTACAACTAGAACGAGGATGGTAAGTGAACGGCAACGAAACGGACGCGCCGCCGCACGCCGGCGCCGAGTTGCAGACGTACCTCGACCTGGGCCTCCCCCCGCGCCCGAGCGACGAGTTCCTCGGCCTCATCCTGCGGTTCAACCCCTCTTTGAGCGACACGAAGGCGGACCCGCTGGCCCTCGCCGAATTATCCCTCGCCGAGAACCTGGGCGAGTGGGTCAACGAGCACGTCGTCCCCGCGGTCGTGACGGACGAGGGGATCAACGCCATCGACGTCCGGTGGCGCTCGATCGACGAGGCGGCGCACGAGCGTCCGGGGGCGTTCGACTCCTGGCTCTGGGACACGCATCGCCTGGTCAACAGGGTCAGGCCCGACGGCTACGCCCATCTCAGCGGCTACTTCAAGGTCAAGGATAGCGTCGACCGCGCGGACATTCCCCGCTACATCCAGTACCATCTGGGCATCGGCGCCTTTGCCGTCGCGTGGCGCCGGCAACCGCACGACGCGGACACGACGAACGGGACGCATGGGACGGGCGCCACGACCGCCACGGACACGACGCCGACCTCCTCCCCGCGCCTGCCGGCCAGGCCCGTCATGCAACGGCGCAGTCCCTTCGCGCAGTCGGAGGTCACGATGCTGAATGACCCCGAGACGCGTCTCTTCATGCAGGCCGCGTGGGACATGGGCAGCGGGGATACCAGCAGATTGGTCCGCCCCGAGGGCGCGATCCCCTACTACGAGGGGGAGGACGGCAAGCTCTACATGGCGGCCGCGCCCGTGACGGAGCCCGTCGCGCTCGACGCAGCCGAACAAGAAGCGTACACCCAGAAGATCCTCTCCCTCAACGACGACATGGTCGTCGCCTACGTGACGGCGATGGCCATTTGGTTCGCCGAGCGGGGCGGTGAGCGGGACAGCAAGGGCGAGCCCGTGATCGTCAAGACGCGGGTCCATGTCAACGACGTGCTCAGCTTCACCGGCGCCAAGCGCACCAACGGCGATTACCAGCCCAAACAGAAGCGGAAGGTGGCGCGCGAGCTCTGGGCGCTCAGCGAGGTCATCATCCACGCGCCGCAGACCATCTACCAGTCCGGCAAGCGCCCGAAGCAGGTGATGGTCCACAGCCGCCTGCTGGAAGTGGCGCAGGAGAACGAGATCAACGCCGGGGGCGAGCAGACCCCCTACTTCCTGATCGCGCCGGGAGAGTACGCCATCCCGCGTATGCGCGAAGACGGCGCGATGACCGCGCTGCTGCTCAAGCCCGTCGTCGAGGTTGGCGCGCACCGGGGCGACGGGAAGGTCCTCGCCCTGCGCCTCGGCTTCCTCCTCACCCAGCACTGGCGCATCAGGGCCGCGCACCACGGATCTGTCAGAACTCAGAATAAGGGTCCGCAAAACAGTATTGAAAGGACGAAAGTGTAAGGATGCGCTTTGAGATCGCGCGGCTCTTGGCCGCTGCTCTGGAGCAAATCGTAGGCGCTGAACAGCGTGTGTTCTGAGTTCTGACGCTTCCCCATCGGAGAGAAGGCGCTGGCGCAGTATCTGACGGGGGCCGCGCTCGGCCAGATCGCGGAGGTCGCCGCGCCGCTGATCGAGGAGGCCGCGCGGCGGGCTGTCGCCGACGAACTGCGCGAGATCAAGGCAGTGCTGGCGGCGCACTACACCCTGATCGAGCGGACGTGGCGCGAGGCGGGGATGACCCGCCTCGAAGCGTTCGCTCTGCTGGGCAACCACTACGGCGCGGCCTACGCGGAGCAAATCGAGGGCATCGCCGAGGGGCTCGTGGACAGCGCGTTGACGCAGGGGGCCAGGGTCGCGCGGCTCAACCTCGCGCTGGAGGCGGACGACGAGTGAGCGCGACGTACATCAACGGGCGCTACGAGCCCGCCGGACTGCGAGCCGCGGCTCGGATCGAGAGCCAGATGCAACACCTCAAGGCGAGTTTTCGTACCGGCGAGCGCCGTGAGGAGCGGACGCTGTTCGGGTCGTGCGGTCCCGTGGCGGATCAGGCGGCCGCGCGAGCGTTGCTGGGGGCGGCGATCGGCCCGAAGGTCGCGTTCCACCGCCTGATCTTGTCGCCGGTGGCCACGGGGCGGCGCGCACGGCGCGCGGACCTGGAGGAATGGACGCGCCTGGTGCTGGCCGACCTGGGGCGGGAGATGGGGCTGCGGCTCACGTGGGTCGCGGCCGTGCATGGCAACACGGACGTGGACCACGTCCATGTCCTGCTCGGCGGTGCGGGCGAGCGGGCGCACTGGCCGGGGAAAGGGACCGTGGCGTCGGTGGAGCTGCGGCGCACCCATTACGCGTTCCTGGAGCGACGGGCGGGGGAGCGGGCGGCCGAGATCGCCGCCCGCCTCACGGCATGGCCGGCCGTGGGCTGACGAGGACGAGACCGAGACAGAGGGGCAGACGGATGGAGCGCAGAGGGCAGGGGGCGGAGCGAGGAGACGGGAGAGGAGGCGGCGAGATGACGACGAGGAGCGCGCTCAGAGGCAAGAGCGAGGGGCGGGGACAGCCCCGACGGGAGGGGACGGCGGGGCTCTCGCCCGCGGACTTCCATATCCTGCTGTCCTTGATGGACGGGGAGCAGCACGGCTACGCCATCGGACAGCGGATCGCGGCGTGGACCGCGGGCAGCGTGCGAGTGGCGCCGGGCACCCTCTACCGCGCGCTCGACCGCATGTGCGCGGACGGCTGGGTGGCGATGGCCGACGACGGGCGACTGTGGAATCGGCACCCCTTGCGCCGCTACCGGTTGACCCCGCGCGGCCACGACGTCGCCCGCGTCGAGGCGACACGCCTCCAGGACCTCGCGGCCGCGTTACGAATGCTCCCCGCCCTCCTCCCGGCTGACCCGCTGGAGGGATCGTTGACATGATGAACGCCACACGCCAGAGCGACTCCGCGTGGCCACGACCCCGGATCGCCCCGTCTCATGACGCGGCTGCGGACCGTACAGAGGACCTGGTGAACGCCTATGCCACCCCCGCGCGGATCGCGGAGGCCCACCGGCGTCTTGCCCGAGCGCGGCGCGCGCCCACGGACATCCAGCGGGCCGTCGTGGCCACCTACGGCCCGCTGCTGCGACAGCGAGACGCCGCGACGTGGGTTGCCGACCTGTCCGACCGGGTCGCCGCGCTCGACCGCGATATGGAGACCCTCGACGCGGCGTTCCGCACTTGTTTCCCCGCGCCCCGATCCGTTTCACCACGATGGATCGGCCGGCAGATTGGCCTCCTGATTAGCCTGTTACGGGGAGAGCGCCATGAGTGAGTACGACGACTCCAGCCCTTCTGACGCCCAACTCATCACCCAGCGGGAGGCCATCGCGGCGCTCGATCCGCTGGCCCAGAGCGTCGGACCGGACCGGCCAGGGTATGACACGCTGGACCAGGGCGACGATGGGGCGCCGACGATCCGGTGGAACGACATCACCGACCCGGATCTGATCGCGCGGGCGGAGCAGCTCATGGCCACAGAGTATCCGACCCTAGAACAGAGCCGGCCGGATGATCGGGTCCGCGACGACCGCACCCTTGCCCCGACGCTTGACCTGCTGCCGGCGGAGGCGGAGATCGGGGGCACGTACGCGACCTATGAGCGGGTGGGGCCTGGTGAGCGCGACATCCAACGGCTGGAGCTCACCGACCCGGTGCGCGTCGGTGAGCTGCAGGAGCAGGACAGCGGCCGCGCCGACAACCCGCTGGACGAGCGAGGGTACGACCGCTACGCAGGAGACAGCTGGATGCGCGAGGGAGGGGAGGGGTTATGAGCATCACACGCACGACGGACACGACGGGCGCGGCAAAACGAGGCCGCTGGGGACATGGGGCCGGACGCTCCCTGCGCGCGGCCATGGCGCTGCCGCTTCGCTGGAGCGGGGCCGGCGCCCGACGCCTCGGGCGCGGCGTCCGCGTCCTGCGCGGCTGGTGGGGCCTGACGCTGGGCGTGGTCGTCGCCGCGGCGGTCCTGCTGGGACCGGCCGGCGGGGCGCGCTGGCTCGGGCACGAGGCGACACTCGTCTCCCACAGGACGATAACGACGGCCACGGAGGTTTACCAATCGGCCTACGTTGCCGTGGCCTGGCCGCCCGCCAACGCCGCGCTGTGGCTGGACGCCCTGCACCAGCGCGGCGAACAGCACGCGAAGGGCCACCGCAGTGGACAGCGCGCGACGGGTCACCGCGCCCAGGGGCCGCATCTGGCGCTGCCCGCCTTCCCCCAGGTGTCGTGGCCATCCTGGTGGCGACACGGCGCGACCTGGCGCTACAACCTGCTCCAGCGTCCCGGTCAGCGGGCGACGCGCCGCCTCATCGCGGGGGAACTGGGCGGGGGCGGCATACTCATCCTGCTGCTCGTCGTTGCCAACCGCCTCTCGGCCCGGCGCGTGCGCCGTGGCCAGCTCACATCCTCCACGGTCCATGGCGACGCCGCCCTGGCAACGTGGACGGACCTGGCGCCGTTGCGCGCCCGGCCCGCCCAGGAGCGCGTCGTGCTGGGCGCCCTCCGGCATCGCCTGCGCAGCCGCGAGCATGCGCTGACCGGCGAGGAGCAGTACACCAACACGCTCCTGGTGGGCCTGATGGGCTCGGGCAAGAGCGTCATCATCAAGGGCAATCTCTTGCGCGAGCGCACGCGCAGCATCGTGGTCATCGACCCCAAAGGTGAGCACTTTGCCGCCACGGCCGGGGCGCTGGCCCGCACCCACGACGTGTTCCGCGTCAGCTTCATCGAGGGCGTGGAGAGCTGCGGCTGGAACCCCCTCGCGATCTGCCAGGACTTCCTCTCCGCCAAGGCCTTCGCCGAGGTGTGGATCAGCAACACCGGCGACGACGTGAAGACACCGTTCTGGCGGAACACGGCCAGCCTGCTCATCACCGCGGCCGTGCTGCACCTCAACGCCGTCGCGGCCCAAAAGGGGACGGTGGCCACGCTGCCCGCGTTGGCCGACTTCCTGACGCGCAATGACATCAACGCGATCGAGAAGGCGCTCCTCAAGAGCCCCGGTCCGGAAGCGGTCACGGCGGCCGGGCAGTATCTCAAGAACCTGGAGCAGGACTCGCGACTGCGCGCGAACATCGCCAGCGACTTCCACCCACGCTTTGACCTGCTCAACGCCCCGCACATCCGCGCCGTGACGGGGGGCGACGACGTTCGCCCGGCGATGCTGGCCGATTCCTCGCGCCGGCCGGTGGCGCTGTTCATTACCATGCCCGTCGGCAGCGGCCGGCTGCTGCGTCCCCTGACCGCCCTGCTCTTTCGGCAGATCTTCCTGACGCTGCTCGACATCGCCGGCCGGTCGCCGGGCCAGGAGTTGCCCCGCCACGTGATGCTGCACCTCGACGAGCTAGGGACGGTGGGCGAGATCCCCGATCTGAGCGACTACCTGAACGTCGGGCGCCAGGCGCGGATCGGCGCCACAGGGGGCATCCAGCTGCTCTCCCAACTGCGCAAGCAATACGGCAACGACGGCGCGCTGGCACTGCTGGGCGCGTTTAGCACGAAGATGGCTATGAAGGTGACGGGCGAGGAGGCCGAGTACTTCAGCAAGGAATCCGGGCAGACGACGGTGCAGCAGCGCAGCGCCTCGGCCTCGGGCAAGAAAGGGCCGGGGAATCCGGACCAGAACGGCGAGACGGTCTCCGAGACGGGGCGGCGGCTCCTCCTGCCGGACCAGCTCCGGCGCATGCCGGCGGGGCAGATGCTGGTGCTGAGGACCGGTGAGAAGCCGTTCATGCTGCGCGTGCAACGATGGTGGCGCGTGCCCGCCCTGCGCGCCGCGTCTCGGCTGCCGATGCCCGGTCCACGCCCTGAGCCGCGGGCGATGTCCGAGCCCGTCACGGCAACACCCGCTTCCTCGGTCTCGGCTGTGGTCGCGCCAGTCGCGCCCTCGTCAGCTCCTCACCCTATCCAGCCCGCGGCGCCACGCGCCACACCAGTACCGTCACCACCGGTCGATCAAGCGGCAGGAACGCCTGCGCCGGCAATGACTACACCCTCGGTGGTACCGCCACCAGCGCCACTGTCACCGGTCCTGCCCCCGGTGAAGGAGGTGAAACAAGCGCCGCGTCGTGGATCGACGTTTGGGGCAACAACTGTGGCTCCTCTCGCGCCAGCAGCGCGTCGTGTGGACGAAGGCAAACCCCTTAAATGGACAGGATTGCCCTGATGGCAATCGCTAGAGATGGAAGGACAGAGCGACCGATAGTGTTGACACGTCTCCTTGCTGCCGCTGGCCTCGTCGCCGTCCTGGCGACCACAATTAGTCTCCCTGCGCTGGCGGCTACCAACTCCCCCGCTACAGCCACCGGCTCAAGCACCAGCCCCCCCAGCGACGCGGCCACCGCCACCGCTAGACCTGCGCACGCGGCCGGCCTCCTCGCCGGCCGCTACGAGAGCGCGGGCGCCCCCCTGCTCGGGCTGGCCACCACGCCGGCGACCACGCCGGCGACGATCTTCCCCACAGCCGTCCCGACAAGCGTACCACCAGCCACGCCAACAGCAACAGCGGTGTGGCCCACCGAGCCGTCGCACCGAGCCGCCGTATCCTACCCATCTCGCCGTGCCCACGCCGACCTCCACCGCGACCTCGACCAGCACCTCGACCAACACCTCGACCAACACAGCCACCGCCACGCCGACCGCTGTGGCCACCGCCACACCCACCATCATGGTCACGCCCCCCACTGTCCGCGGATCGACGCACATTGCGCCCGTCGCCATCTGGCTCGTGGCCGGGGTCGGTCACGCGCGCTGGCGCGACGCCCCGCTCTCGACACGGCCAACAGGCCAAAGAGTCACAATCGTGATCGCCGCCGGAGTCGACGCGCGCGTGCGGGTGGACGTGCG
>JAABUZ0100006777.1_pt1 | contig 14152 bp, 8 predicted proteins | sample 5562091 | NCBI WGS metagenome assembly JAABUZ01 (sample SAMN12813069, study PRJNA571459) | rock metagenome | isolation source: Antarctica rocks | place: Antarctica: Victoria Land, Linnaeus Terrace sud | collected 2015-12-21 | reverse complement strand
TTTCAACCACCGTGAAAAACGTGTCCACTCTTTATCACCAAATGTGGGCATGAACCCGAAATCTCGCCATTCGATACGATAACCGACGGCCACGCTGAGGCACCATTTCCGATGCTCATGTCGTAGTTGTGAGTGCCGGCGTTCAAGTGGCTCATGGGCTCTTTTGATGATGCTGTCCGAGAGGGGCGTTTGCACCATAGGGGTGAAAACCAGAACGTGTGTCTCCACCTCTGGCGCTGACCACCCGGTAGACAGCCAAAACGATCGAGCGACCTTGCATTATCCCGACCATGGCCGTCGGCGACGAAGCCAGGCAACAAAACGAGTGGTCACGCGTTGCGAGAACTCAAGCGCTCTTATTCCTGATTGGTCATGTGTTCTGTCGATACGACGTCAGCCAACCGCCACGCGCCTAATTTCTCGTCGTTGCCACCGCACATCGACATGACATCCGCATCATCAAAAGCGCCCATGAGCCATCAAGGCTCATGGGCGCTTTTGATGATGCGGTTCAAGAGGGATGTTTGCCCCATAGGGGTAAAAACGAGAACGCTTGTCTCCACAAATGACGGTGACCACTGACTAAACGGCCGAAACGGGCGACCGGCCTTGCACTATTCCAACTAAGGCATTCGGCGACGAAGCTCGGCAACAAAACGAGTGATCACCCGCTGCGAGATCTGAATTGCTCCTATTCCTGTTGTTCATGTGCTCTGACAATATGACGTCAGCCAACCACCGATCCCATGACTTCTCGTCGTTGCCGCTGCACATCGACACGACATCGACAGCATCAAAAGCGCCCAAGAACCAGATCAAAAGTGGCACTTACAACCACGAAAATTGTGACTTGCCGCTACCCATTGGACAAAGTCTCACAATAAAGTTCAAAATCCTCCGTCCAATCGCTAGTTGCAGGAATCACTACGCTTGCAGACGCCCTAAATGGACGTCTGTAGCCGCCCCACGACGCCCCCAATGGTTGGGTTGGATAGGACGGGCACACAATATGTTGTGGCTCTACTCGCAATTAGCCCGCTACAGGTAGTGCTTTTCGGTCGTTAGCCGTAAACCCGGTCGATACTCAGTCCTCCGTCCAATAAGAGTGACCCTTTTTGTTCCTCCGTCCAAGTAGACGCTGCAAAACACGGGCAAACGGCGTCCCACAGGCGGCATCCCCACGCGTGAAATTGTCCAACCCCTACCTGCAAAACTGTCCAATCGCTAGCTTCAAGTCACAAAAATAGCCATGACACCTCAACGTGCCTAAACGTCGCTGTTGCTTTTGCAAAGCTAACAAGATCATGGTCGATGCGCCCCGCAGGAGGGCTGAGAGGCTACACGCCGTCAAGCTAGGATTAAACGCATCGGGTAGATGCCCTTCCCCGCAGCGTCAAGCGTCAGGGCGCGGTCCAGCCCGCGCTACCAATACACCCGCGGCTTCCCGTCGGTCCTGCCCCGCAGGAGCCCGTGGTCGTTGGCGCTGCCCCGTCCAGACCGTGCATTAGACGGTCGGGCGCCACAGGGTTCCGCCGCTCCCCGCGACGGGGGCGAGACGGACGGCGAGGTGGGTGTGGGTGGGCCAGTGGACGAGCGCGATGTCCCAGAGGGCGGGGCCAGGGATGGCTTGCACGCGCCAGTCGGGGTCGGTGCGCAGGGCTTTCAAGACGGAGACGAGCGCGCGGCCGTCGATGTCGCCGTCGTCGTCGCCGGCGAACCAGGCGCGCACGGCGGCGGGGTCGGGATGTGACGAGATAGCCATAGCCATAGATCTCCTTGCCTGTCGGGGGCCGTGCGGACGATCTGACGCCGGCGGCGGACAAACCCTAGCGTAGGCGACGGGGGCGCGGCCTCCTATAGGACATCCGGCGGCCGCAGCGCTGGGGGCGGGGCGCAGCGCTGGGGGCGGGGCGCAGCGCTGGGGGCGGGCGGTGTCAAGCGTCGGCCCAGCGGGCGACGCAGCGCAGGAGGGCGGAAAACTCGAAGGGCTTGCCGACGGCGGCGACGGCACCCATCTCGGCCGCCCGCGCGTGCAGGTCGGGGTCGGCGGTGACCGCCACGCGGGGGATCGTGGCGATGGCGGGGTCGGCTTGCCGACGGCGGCTGACGGCGGCGCCGTGTGAGCCGAGACTGCCCTTCCCGCAGGCGCTATCAGTCATGCGGACAAGTCCACAGTCGCGTGACGCGGCCGACGTTGAACGGCGCGCGGACGGCCAGGTGGGGGAGCGACCGCGCGTCGCCGTCCGCGCTATATTGCGTATTATCATGATAGTAGCTATACTCGTTGCGATGACGCATAGATAGCTGGGCCGGTCGTGATCCGGGTTGGGGCCTGACGCGTATCATCAACGACGGCCGGCGTGTGGCCGGCGTCACGGCGTCATCACACGGAATCATCGAAGGAGTAGAGGCATCATGGCATTATACGAGACCCACGAGGAGATGCACGAGGCCGTGATCGACGCGTTCGACCGGCAGACGGGGCGCGGCGACTTCCTGCGCAAGATGTTGCTCGTCGGCGCCGGTGTCGCCGCCGGTAGCACGGCCCTGCTGCGTGGCGCCGTGCCGGCCCTGGCCGCCGAGATGGAGCCTGGCCGCACGCGCGCCGGCATCGCGAAGAGCGACCTCCAGATCCTCAACTACGCCTTGACCCTGGAGCATCTCGAGGCCACGTTCTACCGCACGGCGGCGCGCCCGGCCAATGCGCAGATCGCGCGGTACATCGACGTCGTGGCCGCGAACGAGAAGACCCACGTCGACGCCTTAACGACGGTGATCCAGAACGCCGGCGGGACGCCCGTGCCAGAGGCCAAATATAAGTTCCCCTCGTTCAGCCTACCGTTCGCCATAATCTTAGAGAACACGGGCGTGCACGCTTACCTGGGCGCGGCGCCGCTCGTCAAGTCATCGGCCCTGCTGTTGACCGCCGCGAGCATCGTGACGGTGGAGGCGCGCCACGCGGCCGCTTGGATGACGCTCAACAAGCAGAACCCGACGCTGGGCGCCTTCGACACCGGCTTGAGCATGACCGCGGTCGTGAACGCGGTCACGCCCCTCTTCGCCAAGTAGCGCGCGTTTCGGCGCGACAGCGCGACGCGCAACGACCCACGCGACGACCCCTATGGACGGCGATTCAGCACACTTTCGATCCGCGGTGCGGAGAAAGGATCACACGATGGCACTGTACGAGACACACGAGGAGATGCGCGAGATCATCATCGACGCGTTCGACAAGCAGACAGGACGCGGCGACTTCCTACGCAAGCTGCTGCTGGCCGGAAGCGGCGTGGGGGGCGCGGTCTTGGCGACGGGCGCCGCGCCGGCCCTTGCCGCCGAACTCACGCCCGGTCACACGCGCACCGGCCTGCCCAAGAGCGATCTCGATATCCTAAACTATGCCTTGACTCTGGAGCACATCGAGGCCACGTTCTATCGCACGACCCAGCGTCCGGCCGGTCAGGTGGGCGAGCTCGTGGGCATCCTGGCCTCGGACGAGAAGCAGCATGTGGATGCGCTCACGGCCGCGATTAAGGCGAACGGCGGGACGCCGGTCGCTGAGGGCAAGTATAACTTCCCGCCACTCTCCCTGGGGTTCGGTATCGTCGTGGAGAACCTGGGCGTGCATGCCTACCTGGGCCAGGCCGCGCTGATCAAGACGCCGGCGATCCTGCTCACGGCGGCCTCGATCGTCACGGTCGAGGCGCGCCACGCCGCCGCCTGGATGACGTTGGCGGGCCAGGACCCGACGCTCGGCGCCTTCGACGGCGGTTTCGACATGGCCACGGTGGTCGCCCAGGTGACCCCGTTCTTCGCGAAGTAACCCGTCTCCGCCCGGTGACCGGGCTGACGCGTCGGTCGGACGGGACAGCCGCCTGTGCTGTCCCGTCCGACGATAAGGACATAGACTCTTGTTCGCTCATCCTCGCCTGACCAGCGTCCTCGCCGGCCTGGGCGTGTCGGCGCTCCTCCTCCCGGCCGGGCCGGACGCCCATGCCGCGACACCAGCGCCGCACGCGCGCACCGTGCCCTCCGTGGTGCGCGTCACTATCAAGGGCTACGCCTTCACGCCCAAGACGCTCACCGTCGTCCCCGGCACGACGGTGACGTGGACCAACACGGACAGCGCCATCCGCACCGTCGTCAGCGACACCACCGCGTTCATGGCCTCGCAGGACCTGCCCACCGGCAAGACCTTTACGCACACCTTCGTCAAAGTGGGCACGTTCAGATACCACTGCGGCCAGCACGCTTTCATGGCCGGCGCCGTCATCGTGACGCGCTGAGGCTGACGGGCGATCGACTCCGCGTCCGCGTCGTGCGGGGCTATCGTGCTATCGGTCAGACGTCGCGTCCCTGTCCGGGTGTACGTTCCCCCAGTGAGTGCTAGGGTTGGCGACGTCACCAGGGGCGTCGTCGCCACGGGTGAAAGCGGTCGCACGGCGCGCGTGGACCTGTCGTGGATGTGGGTGCCGGACGATGTCGCCACCACTATCAATCGGTGAGCCAATCCGCGTGTGGGGCGCGCGTGCCGGCCAGTGGGGGGTGTCCCGGCCGGGGTTGTGACGCTCAGGACAAAGGGCGGCGGTGTGGGGGTGGATGCCGCGTGGCGGATGACGCCTATGCCGCGTCCGGCGCACGCGGTGTGACGACGGGCACTGCTATGTGAGAGCGCGTCATTGACATTGATGCCCGATTAGGGCCATGTATAACGATCCGCGGCGGCCGGTCCCGAGGGGTTTCCGCAAGGGTAGCATGCCCGTGGGCCGGCGGTTCGGAACTGGTGATAGGGTTGACTGCATCCGTCCGAGAGTCCCTCAATGTCAATGACGCACTCTCGCCTGTGGTGGCCGTTTAGTTCATCCGTGCGATAGGAAGGTAAATACTATCGCATGGATGAACTAAACGGCCACCACAGGCTAAGACGGGCGGCCGGGTGTGGCGGATGAGTCCTCCCTATCATCCGCCACGCCCGGCCGCCGCTCGCCGGCCCCGGCCCCGGCCCCGTTTCGCACGCCTAGCGTGGTCATCGAGGATAGGAAAGCCGGCTACGCACCCTGCCCGCTAATCACCCTGGATGATGAGATCATTCGAGACGGTGTAGGGCACGTCTTTGTACATGATAGTCGCGGCGATCGCGCTCAAGCCGAGCGGGTCGTTGGCCGGATCGGTGAAGGTGACCTCCTGGTAGGTGTAGCTGTTGTTGGGGTACTTCTCCGGGCTCAGGAAGCCAGCCCCAGCCAGCACGCCGGGGGCATCGGCGACCTTGTGGACCAGCACGGGGGCGTAGGTCCAGTTGTCGGCGGGACTCAGGCCCGCGATGACGCGGCCCAGGACGCGGTGCTCGGACTCGACCATCGCGATCTGCGCGGCGATCTGGGCGTGGCGCGGCTCGCCCAGCTGGGCGAACTCCTTGACCGCGGCCAGGAAGGCCGAGTCGAAGGCCCCTTCCAGCGTTTGCTGGGTGGCGATGAACGTCTGCAGATCGGTGAACGTCTTAGGGTCGGGGAAGCTGAAGGTCGCGGCCAGCGACGCGCCGCCGTGCGTCCTGAAGAAGATCTGGTGGATCTGCTCCTCGATCAGCGCGGCCTTGAGGTACACCAGATTGTCGCCCGTGATGCCGAGCGTGGCCGCGTTCTTGACGCCGTTGGTGTAGAACGTGATCGCCAATTGCTCCGCGGTGCGCGCGACGGTGAAGATCGCGTGATCGGCCGTCGGGTCGAAGCTTGGCCGGTCGTCGGCCGTCGCGGCGGCGTGCGCCGCTTTGCCCGTGAGCAAGCCGGCGCCGGTGACGGCCAAGCCCGCGATGGCCGCGTTCTTGAGGATCGATCGGCGCGAACTGAGGATGGCCGCCGTGTCGTTTGTCGCCGTTTCCGTGTCTCTATCGGTGTATTGAGCTGCCATGAACAAGTCTCTCTTTCATCCGGCGCGCGTGGCGGCCGCTGTCCCCTGCCCCGCCGGGAGGAGGGCGGGTACGGCAGGGGGCGACCGCGTCCTGTCGCCGGATGCTCATAATACGCGGGCGGCGGGACGGTGGATCACGGGAAAACGGCACAAGGACGCTACGAAAACGTCATGGGCACTTGTCAGGTGGGCGTGGAGGCTGTTGTGCGCCGGCCGAAGTCATGCGACACCATGAACGTCCGACGGGACGCGTACGCGTGGCGCTGTTAGCCCTGGCGATGGTTGGCATCATAGATGCGGGGCGGATATGTTCCTCTACTACTACTACGCGTCAAACTCGATGGCTGTGCTTGCGCGAGCGGCCCATGCGTATGATAGGGGCGGGCCGAATGGGCCACGACGTGGTGCGTCTCACAAGTAGCTGTAGGGTGAGGGCGGAGCGTCATGCCCCAAGCGGCCGTACGCGGCGGTATCACGCGCGCGCCTGTCCTCCACGACCACTTGTGAAATGGACCACCAAGGAGCGACGAGAAGGCGCGGGGTGAACGACAAGCGGCTCGTCGGGCGTTGACGCCGGCCCGTGCTCCCAGCGCGGTCTGTGCACCCGCTGGAGGGGGCGATCGCGGTCAGGGGTGCCGTGCGCGGCTATAGGCGTCGGCCTGTCCCCACAACAGACGGAGCGCGCGCGCGACCCAGCGCTGTTCGGGGGCGCAGGTGCGCGGCGGGTGGTCGCTGTAGAGCGCGAGCGTGAATTGGACGTTGTGGTAGGTCTCGCCGGCCACCAGCGTGCAATGGGCCGGCGTGCGATAGCCGCGCGCCCAGGCCGTGGAGGCGACGGCGCCGCCGTCGAGCGGGAGCAGGGGTAGGACGTTGCCGCCCTCCCCGCGCACGTCCTCGGCCCAGGCCAGCGTGTTGTGCCGCGCGGCCAATGCATGTGTCGTCCAGACCGCCGCGTCGAGGAACGCGCCGGACGGGGCCAGCCCAACGGGGATGACGCCCCAGCGGTACGCGGTGTCGCCCTGCGTATCGCGGATAACGATGGAGGTGCGCGGCCCGTCGGGGGCGGCGGGGCCGGGGCGGCCGAGCGCCGCGGTCTGCCAGACGGCGGGGGCGGGGTGGATCGTCGGGGCCTGATCGCCGGGCGGCACGCCGAGGGCCAGCACCGACGCGAGGAGAGGCAGCGTCCCCACGCCCCATCTCTGTCCCATACCCACTCCTCGTCCTCCTCACTCTGGTTTGAGGGCCGCACGCGAGGGGTGCGCGCACGCACAACCCTCCCTTGCTGGGACGATACAGGGCCTCGCGCCGTGGCGCCATAGCCCGTTCGGTGCGCGCCACGCCCGCTCGGCCCAGGGTCTCTCGATGGCGCTGTGTGTTAAGCCTTATGCCCGGACAGGCACACATGACGCGCGTCGTCGGGCTGAACACGAGCAGCTAATCGCCCGCGATACGGCTTTTCGCCGCTGGCCAGTGGCGATAGCCCACATAGCGATAGCCCACGCGGGACAGGAGATGAAGGAGAGGCGCACATGCCAGGGCCGGTGATGGCGCGATGGAGGCGCGGGCGGTGGCTGTGATAGGGGTGCGCCACGCCGTCGAGGCCGTCATGCTCCGGCCGCGCCATCCCGTCCGCCTGGCGCCACAAACAGCGCGAACAGGCGACGTCTCACGGCCAGGATGGGGCGCAACAGCTCCCGTTCCATCCCCCCGGCCGTCATCGTCTCCCGCACCGTCTCGAAGTGGGCGCATAAATCATGTACACTCGTGGCAGGGACGGCGGGTATGCCAGGTCTCCTTTGGCACGATGAGCCGCTCAACACCCTCCTCGTGCTCCTCGGGCCGCGGTCACGGCCCACCGGCCACCGCGCTTTCTCAGGTAAACGACACCCCCCACGTATTCCGTGAGGGTGATGAGCGACGTGAACAGCACCGCCACTCCGAGGGGTGTAGGCAGGAACCCGTCGGTATGTGACGCACCACCAGCGGGTTCCTGGGTTCCTGCTTTCCATCGCGGACTAGCGGCATGTAAAGGGGAAGAATGACGATGTATCGTAGGTATGGTAGGAAGGCTCATGGTAGGAAGGCTCTAGGCACAGGGGGCCGCCTCGCGCTCGCCGTCTTCGCCGCGCTGACGCTCGCCGGCCTCCCGCAGGGTCCCGCCGTGCGCGCCGTCGTGGCGGCGGGGACCCAGACGATCACCGACCTGGGGACGCTGGGCGGCGCGTCGAGCGTTGCCTACGGTATCAACGCGTCCGGGTCCGTCGTCGGCCGATCCGATACGCGCGCCGGGTATCCCCATGCTTTTCTGTGGCAGGGGGGCACGATGACCGATCTCGCCCCCCTGAGCGTCCTGACGAGCACGGCGACGGCGATCAACGCCACGGGCCAGGTGGCCGGATACGCCGCCATCACGGACTCCGCGGAGCACGCCTTCACCTGGCACGCTGGCCTGACGACCGATCTCGGGACGCTCCCGGCCGGCCACAGCAGTTACGCCGCCGCCATCAACACCGCCGGCCAGGTGGCCGGCTACGGGGATGTCCCCTTCAGAGGATGGACCGGATACAGCCTCGGGTACGCCTGGCATCCGTTCCTAGCATCCACCGGGGTGATCACCGACATCGGTCTCCTATACGGGAGCGAGGGCGCGCAGGCGACGGGCATCAACGACGCCGACACGGTCGTCGGGACGGCGAGCATGATCGGGGGGAGCGGCTTTGTCTACCATAGCGCTTTCGTCTCAAGCGGAGGGACTCTGGCTAACCTGGGCCAGCCCTTGGGGGGGACGGATAGCTACGCCGAGGCCCTCAACGGCGCCGGCCACGTCGTGGGCGCCGCCAACACAACCTTCAGGGGTGATACCTATCACGCCGTCCTCTGGCGCGATAACGTGGCGATCGACCTCGGGACCCTTGACGGCGCGAGCAGCCATGCCTACGGCATCAACGCCTTCGACCAAATCGTCGGCACGGCGACGACCGCGCGTGGAGACTCTCACGCCTTCCTCTATCGCGACGGAGCCATGACCGACCTCAACAGCCTACTCCCGACCGGCTCTCCCTGGACGTTGACCGAGGCCCGCGGCATCAACGACGCCGGGCAGATCGTCGGCACGGGTACGATCAACGGACAGGAGCACGCCTTCCTGTTGACGCTCGCGCCGCTGGCATCGTCTACGGCCACGGCGACGACGACACCCACTGGAACACCCACGGCAACGTCGCCTCCCCCGACCAGCATCCCAGGCACAGCGACAATCGCCGCAACGACTACCCCCGGAACGCCGCCGGCCACCGCGACGGCGACGGTGACGGCGACGGCGCCTGTCGGATCGTTCGACGTGCATCCCTATGAAAACAACGCCGGGATCAGCTCCGACAGCACCCCAGGCGCGGCCAACTTCGACGGCGTCGGCTACAGCTATTCGGCCCAGGCCCTCCAGGCCGCCGGCTTCGCCCAGGGCCAGCCCGTCGTGGTCGATGGCGTGACCTACCAATGGCCCGCCGCGGACGCGGGCGGAAGCGACAACGTGAGCGCGCGCGGGCAGGTGGTGACCCTACCCGGAGCGGTGGCGGGCGGGACGGCGCTGGGCATCCTGGGGGCGGCCGCCCACGGGCCGGCCGCCGGGACGGGCACGATCACCTACGCCGACGGCTCGACGCAGGGCTTTACCCTCGCGCTCTCGGATTGGACACTCGATGGCGGCACGGCCCAGCCGTTGGCGGGCGATGCCGTCGCCGCGACGTTGCCCTATCGCAATGGCGTCGGCGGCCCGGACGCGCGCGCCTCGTTGCTTTTCTCGGTCCTGATACCCTTACAGGCCGATAAGGTCGTCGCCGGCGTCACGCTGCCCGACCAGGCCGCCATACACGTCTTCGCCATGACCGTGTCCAGCGCCGTCGTCCCTGGAGCTTTTGACCTGCAGGGGATCGATAACAACACCGGCGTCAGCGACGACAGCAACCCGGTTGTGGCCAACATCGATGATGTCGGCTATAGCTACTCCGTCCCGACGCTACGGAGCGCCGGTATAATTCAGGGGCAGGCGGTGGTCTACCATGGCATGGCCTTCCGGTGGCCCGCTGTCGCGCCAGGTATGCCGGACAACGTCATCGCGCGGGGACAAACAATCACCCCCACCATACCCACGCGCGGGGCTACCCTCGCCTTCGTCGGGATGGCCGATCACGGCCCCTCGATCGGAACGGGCGCGATCGTGTATGACGACGGCTCGACGCAGGGTTTCCGGCTGGGTTTCAGCGATTGGACGCTCAACGGGGGGAGGACGGCGCGGCCGTCGTACACCAACGGTATTGTCGCGACCCTGCCGTACCGCAACCACTCCGACGGGGCGCCCGAGGCCGTGCCGACCTATCTCTATGAGGCCGCCGTCCCGCTACAGGCGAACAAAGCGGTGGTAGCCGTCACGTTGCCCGCGGACGTCGCGCACGGACGGCTCCACATCTTCGCGATGGCCGTGACGGCGCGGCCGCTCGAGCAGCTCGACCAAGCCCAACTTTATGACGGGAGGGGCTTAACCGTTGCGGAGAAGGCGCGGGCCGCGCAGACGATCACCGTGGGGATCGGCGGCACGCTCACGCGGGTCGCGCTCCCCTTCTGCACGACGATTATGGGCAGCGGAGCCGACCTTACCGCACGCGCGACGCGGGAGCCTCCGCGGTCCGCCACCGCATCGATCACCTTCGCGCATAGTTTTTCGGACTGCGCCTGGTACACCGTCACCTTCGCTCACCCGATCTCCGTCACGGCGGGTGAGGTCGTGCGCCTCGCGGTCACAGGGCGCGGCGACGAGCCCCCGCTGTGGGGGGCAAACGCGGAGCAGAGCGATCCGTATCCGCGGGGTTCCGGTACCTGGTTCGACCAGACCATCGAGGATTTCGCTTTCCAGACCTACGTGCAACCCCTGGCGAACGCGTAGTCCGACAAGGCGGGAAAGTCAGGGTGTGCGTGGCGACGGGGACCGCCTGCTGGCTGCTGGCCACGATCGCGGGAGCAGGCGGCGTTGTCGTTATCAGGGGCCACCTCTGGCCCTAATTATGGATACTGATGTCGTCGATGTAGCCGCGGTAGCCGCCCGTGTTGGCCGATTGGTCATAGCCCACATCGAGCCGCACGATGGTCTTGCCGGCAACCCTGGCGCCGATGACGGAGGTGACGTGGTTCCAGGTGTCCAGCGTCAGGTGGCCGCATTGATAGGCCGAGTGCAGGCGATTGCCGGCCTGATCGACCGCGCCGGAGTCGCGCAGGTTGCTGCCGTCCGCGAAGATCAGGTCGATCGCGACGCAGGCGCTGTTGCCCCCGCCGATCGGCTCCGGAGCCGTCGTGTTGCTTTGGGGATAGATCCAGTACGAGAGGGTGGTGGTCGGGCCGACGACGATGTTAGCGCCGGTTAGGTCGAAGACTTTGTCGTACGCATAGGAGCTGCTCGCGCTGTTATCCATGCCTGAGTACATAAGGGCGCCGCCGCCGGTGTGGCCGGTCTCGGTGCGGACCCCGGCCTCGGGGCCGGAGAGCCCGCAGCAGATGCCGCCGACGTTGGAGAGGCCGCCGGCGGGATAGCCGCCGCCATCGACCGTATTGGCCCACGTCGGCTGCCGGTCCCCGCTCTCGAAGCCCGTGGCGAAGAGGGCTGTCGCCGCCGGGGCGCTGGTCGCTGATGGGGTGCTGGTGGCGATGGGCAGGGCCGGCGGGGTGCTGGTGCCCGTGGGGGACGAAGAGGGACCCGCGACGGTCATGGCGAAGACGTGGAGTTTCCCCTGATTGGCCGCGGTGGGCAGCGTGACACTCGTCACCGCCTTGCCCGTCTGGAGCGTGATAGCGGTGTAGAACACATCCGTCTGGAGCGTTTGTTTGCCCCCGCTACCGTTGCGGTAGGGCATCGTCGCCGCCACGCTGTTGCCGGCGATGGGTTGCGCCGACGCCCCGTTGAGCGTCCAGTCGGAGAAGCCCAGGGTGAAGCTCTGCGTCGAGCCGTCGCTGTAGATGATCGTGCCCGTGCCGGTCGAGGGGCCGTTGGTGGCCGCGCCGAGGACGGCCAGCGTGGTCCCGCCGGTCGGCGCGCCCACGCTGATGGTCTGCCCCTGCGCCGTCACGTTGTCCGCCGTCCCCGGCGCGGCGGCCGGCCACTGGAAGGTCACGCCGTTGACGACGACGCTCTGGCCCTGGCCGAAGCCGGCGGCCTGCAGGGCCTGCGCCGAGTAGCTGTAGCCGACCCCGTCGAGGTTGGCCTGGCTCGGGGCGGCGTCGTCGCTGATCCCGGCGTTGTTATCGGCGGAGGACAGGTTTATCGAGCCGGGAGCCGTCCCGGACCCAGGGGTGTTGGTAGCCAGCGGGGTGCTGGTGCTGGTGGGCGCGGACGGCGGGGTGCTGGTGCTGGTGGGCGCGGACGGCGGGGTGCTGGTGCTGGTGGGCGCGGACGGCGGGGTGCTGGTGCTGGTGGGCGCGGACGGCGGGGTGCTGGTGCTGGTGGCGATGGGCAGGGCCGGCGGGGTGCTGGTGGCCGTGGGGGACGACGCCGCGCCCGCCACCGTCATGGCGAAGACGTGGAGTTGGCCCTGGGTGGGGGCGGCGGGCAGCGTGACGCTTGCCACCGCCTTGCCCGCCTGCAGCGCGACGGCGGTGTAGAACACGTCCGTCTGGAGCGTCTGCTTGCCCGTACCGCTATTGCGATAGGGCATCGTCGCCGCGAGTTGCACCCCCCCCGGCGCGAGCTGCGCGCCGCCGCCGTTGAGCGTCCAGTCGGGGAGGCCCAACGTAAAGCTCTGCGTCGAGCCATCGCTGTAGGTGATCGTGCCCGTCCCCGTCAACGGGCCGTTGGTGGCCGCGCCCAGGACGGCCAAGGTGGTCTCGCCGGTCGGCGCGCCCACGCTGATGGTCTGTCCCTGCGCCGTTACGTTGTCCGCCGTCCCCGACGCGGCGGCCGGCCACTGGAAGGTCACGCCGTTGACGACGACGCTCTGGCCCTGGCCGAAGCCGGCGGCCTGCAGGGCCTGCGCCGAGTAGCTGTAGCCAACCCCGTCGAGGTTGGCCTGGCTCGGGGCGGCGTCATCGCTGATCCCGGCGTTGTTGTAGGCCGCCCGCAGGTCGACGGGCGTGGAGGGCAGCGGGCTGGCGAGACCAAACGCGTACACGTAGCCGTCGGTCGAACCCTCGAAGATTTGGCCGTTGGCCACGCTGGGCGCGCCCCAGAGCGTCCCGCCGGTCACGTAGCTGTAGAGCGCCGCGCCCGTGGACGCGTTGAGCACCTCCAGCGTGGACCCCGCGCCGTCGACAATGAGGCCGTTGGCGTAGGCGATGGCGGGCACGATGAGCGCGGGCGACCCGTGCTCCCACAGGTAGGCGCCGGTCGCGGGATTGAGTGCGCGCACCGACCCCGGATAGGCGGAGCCGTTGATCGTGGTGGGGCCGCTGGCGTAGTAGAGCCGCCCGTTGGCGAAGGCCCCGGACGAGGCCATACCATCCCCGCATTGGGGGCACGATCCACCGTTCCCTATTTTCTGCTGCCACAGCGGACCGGCCGTGACATCGGCGCGATCATAGGCGTAGAGGTAGCCGTTCTTGTCCGCCGCCGCCACCAGGTGGGTCCCCGTCGCGTCGTCGAACACGATCGGTGTCGTCCCCCAGTCGGAATCGCCGATGGCCTGCGCCGCCGGGATCTGCCAGGAGCCCTTCAACGTCAGCGTCGCGGCGTCCAGCGCGACGACCGCCTGGGCGAGCGGTTGGGCGCCCGCCTGCGTGCCGGTTGTCACGTACACCGTGTTGCTCGCCGCGTCGATGGTGGGGGAGGTCCAGATACCGGCGCCCGTCTGCCCCGACGGGACGAAATTGTACGTGTTGACCACTTGATGGGTGCTCAGGCTCACCTGCAGCAATTGGCCCTGGACCAGCGGGCAGTCCCCGAAGCTGGCAATGCCGATGTAGGCGTAGCCGTTAGAGAGCAGGGGGCTGGCCCAGTTATAATGCCCTCCGCTCGCGCTGTTGTCCCCCGTGTACACCTTCCAGAGCACGGCACCCGTGGAGGCGTCGAGGGCATACCAATAGGCGTCGCCGCCGCCGACGTAGACGACGCCATGCTGGACCGCCGCCACCGAGGTAACGCCCGCTGACGTGGGGTTGCAGTTGGGCGCCGACGTGACGCCCAGGTACGTCCTCCACGCGAGCGCCCCGGTCGTCGCGTTGAGGGCGTACTCGTAGCCGTCCCACGAGCCGACGTAGACGACACCGTTGACGA
>JAABUZ0100006775.1_pt1 | contig 14154 bp, 19 predicted proteins | sample 5562091 | NCBI WGS metagenome assembly JAABUZ01 (sample SAMN12813069, study PRJNA571459) | rock metagenome | isolation source: Antarctica rocks | place: Antarctica: Victoria Land, Linnaeus Terrace sud | collected 2015-12-21 | reverse complement strand
AGCCCGCGAAACAATCGCCTCTTCGATTCCGTTCATGGCCGCACAGCTGCGTTAGCTATGCTTCCGCATTCACCCTACCACGTGCCAAAGCTCGACATGGACATGCCGTGCGCCAAGCGGTACAAGTAGACACACTGCTCCTGAACGTCTGGGGCGTCCGGGTTGAGGAGGATCTCCATATGGGCAAACTGCAGCATCGGCGAGCTGACGAGGAACTTGCGCTCGAGCAGTTCGTGGTAGTGAGTCGCAGCAAGCACTTTTGGACAACTCCCTCCGAGAGCCTGCAGATGGTCCATCAGGCCACAAAATAGTCCCGCGCCGTCTGCAGAGTCCGTGCCCTTACCGAACTCATCCACGACGAGCAAGGAGCGTGCAGTGCAGTTTTGTAGGGCAAACGCGATCTGCTGCAAGTCAATCATGAATGCACTTGCTTGGCGAGATACCGACTCTCGAGTCTGCACGCGCGTCATGATGCGATCGCAGATCCCAAGCGTGGCATGCTCCGCGGGAACAAATGAGCCCACCTGTGCGAGAAAGACAATCATAGCTACCTGCTTCAGATACACCGACTTTCCAGAGAAGTTGGCTCCAGTGAGCAATTGGATTCTTGCGTCATTCGTCTCCATCCCTCCTAGTTTGGTGTCATTGGGCACAAAGCTGGCAACTACCTGCTCCTGCAGGGGATGACGCCCACCGATAATCTCTAGCACATCCTCCTCCAAGATGTGCGGGCGAGTGTAGTTATTATGCCGCGCAAGTTGGGCAAGTGCAAGTATACTAGTGTTAGCCTCCACCTTCTCATTACCAGTCAAGCTCCGCACAGAGATCAGAGCATACGTAGAGCAATGCGGAAGATTCCAGGACCATGAGCTGCAGCTGGTGTAGTATTTCGATTTCTCGGTCGATAATGAGACCATGCACATCGCCGTAATACTCGTCGAGGCTTCTCATCTCCTCGCTTTTGTAGTAGAAGCTCTTGGAAGTGCTAAATTGGAAGACCCAATGCTCGCTGCAGTAAGCGGCATCATTCGTCGTACGTGATGGCATGACAATGAAGTAGCCCAATTGCGGGAGGTAGACAACGCTGATCAGGCTGGCAGCTTCAGCGGGGAGCGTGTGTCCAATTTCAAGCGCAGCAGAGGAGAGTGTGGCGTCGAGACTGTCGTATACGTGGTTCATTTCGTCAAGCTCCTGATCGATCCCGCGCATGACGACAACCCGCTGCTGCAGCGCGGATTCTTCAAAGTCGATGGCGTCGTTGATCATACTGGCAACCTGCTGCAACGCCTTCACATCAATGCCGTCCATGATGTTGGCCGTCAGGTTGATGGAGCGTGCATTCTCCATCTGCAGCACCTGGTCACGAATGTGCAGCATGTGGAAGCAGAACTGGAGAATTCCAGTCCAATCCGAAGTTTTGTTGGCAGCCATTCCCATTCTTCCCTGGGATAAATTGCTCAGCAGCTTTCGGATGTTTTTGATCCTTCCCAAATGCGTGTGGAAGCCATCGATGCAGTGTAGATTGCCCGGTTGCAGGAAGAGAGAGATGGCGTCTTGGCGCCCAAGGATGGCGCTCTTTCGAAGCAATGGTCGCGCAAACCAGCTCTTTAGCAGCTCCTCGCCCTGAGGGCTGTAGGTAAGATTTGCAAGACTGTGGAGAGATAGACCCTCTTTGCCACGTCCGCCTTTTCCCTGGAAGTGCACGCACGGATGACTTTCATCTTCAAAGATCTTTAAAGAGCACAGGGTATCACTATTGACAAACATGCAGTTGCTTCTGTCATTAGCTGTGCCCCATGCGACTCACGTGGAAATCATCTTCATAGTAGCCAATGCAAATTGCTGGTCCGTGTCTTGAAAGACGTATCGGCGCCTGCAATAGCTCACTAGAGCGCCTGCACACGAGACACTGACGTAGCTGTCCAAAGTGATGAAGCAGGAGAGATAGATCCATTTTGCGTCCATTCCCTCCTCCACTTCAGCTGCAGACTGGAAGGTAGAGAGCGGCTTGGAGGCAATGGGAACAGAGAGAAGCACGTCGCGTGCCTTTTCAACCCCGAAGTCACTGGAAGGCCGGACATCTACACGATAGGTGGCAACTTGGTCACTGGCAAGGAGCTGCTGTTCCAGCTGCTCATTGGCTCGATTGGCAAAGAGCACCAGAGATGGCCCGATGGATAGGAGGACTACATTAATGAAACGCCCGCAATAGTCAAACCGTTTTCAAGAGCATCTGCAAAGGAGCGCTGGAGGACGTCTTCGAATAGATAGAGCGTGTTTTCGGAGGCTCGGTAGTAGGAGCAGCCAAGCCTGCCCTGGCGATAGTCAAAGGCGGCAATAACTTCTTCCTCCACTGCGTCCTCTTCGCCGCTCTGGCATTGAGATGTGTCATTCGTCATGGAGGGGTTTCATTCGTCGGGTACGAGCGCATGGAGTTGTTTATTGGTCTCAGTATAGGAATAGGCAAAGGGAGACTTGTCAAACAAATCTATGTACGCAGACTACAGTTTCTGCATCGCGGCCACGTCGGAGGACTGGATGTACTCCTCGCCATTCTCGGCCAGCGTGTCCTGCAGCTCGTCGAGAGAGACCTTGTCGTCCTCAATGACCAGCGTGATCTGCAGCTTGTGGATGCCGTATCCCACAGGGACCAGCTTCGAGGCCCCCCAAACCAGCCCGTCCTGCTCGACGGAGCGCACAAACTGCTCCAGCGCCTTCATGTCGGTGGTATCGTCCCACGGCTTGACCTCGAGCGTGACGACCGACTTTGCCGCCGGCCTGGTCTTGCCTGCCTTCTTCTGATTGTACTCCGCCACCCGCTTGGCTTTCAGCGCCTCGGCCTCTGCGTCTTCTTCCTCGTCGTCCGATCCAAACAGGTCCACGTCGTCGTCATCTGCGGGAGGGGCAGCAGCAGCAGCAGGCGCGCTCACGACGGTCGGACCGTAGGAGGTGGCCTTGGCTGACCTGTCGCCGGGGAGGGTGTCGTGCTCGTCCGCATACGAGTGGACATGCTCGTACCATCTGGCGGCGTGGGGGTAGGTGGACGCATCGGGCCGGGCCGTCATGCCCTTGTAGACGGCCACATCTGCCTGGCTTGGTTCGTGTCTAGCGTTAGCCGACTATCCTCCTGCAGCGCGTGAAATGAAAGACAGGTCAGAAAGACTGAAGTGTTTGGGGTCTTCGTCACGCACGGGGTCTTACGCCGCTCAGCAACACGGACCATGGGTTCATCCTCCAATCCATAAACAGACTCACCCTGCAATGTACGACTTGTCGCCCACCCACGCGTCGAGGGCCGTCAATCCAGTCTGTGAGACGAGGTCGGTGAAGCCCATTTCTCTTCTCTTCTCTTCTCTCGGTGGTGGGAAAAGGTCAGGAAGGGTCAGGAACGGGGGGAGGGCGAGGAGCAAGCAAACACGACACCAAACCCTACGAACCAAGCGCTCTGCTCTCCGTCCTCCTCCTGTACTCCTGCACCTGCCTCCTCTTGCGCTCGATGTCCATGAAATTCGGCCGTGTCTCCAGCGGGCTGCGGTAGAGCGGGCTGCCGTCTGCCTCGCACCGCCCAGCCCAGGCCCGGAAGAGGATGGGCCGCAGGGGCCCGGCCTGGAGGACGAGGGCCACGCAGACCACGGCGGTGGAGAGGGCCGTCTGCGCCACAACGTCCACCGGCAGCGCCATTCGGACCCCCTCCAGCTGCTGCTGCTGGGCGTAGTTGGTAAACTCGTAGGCAGAGTACGCGGCGTGCAGTAACGAGACCAGGCCTAGCCCAATGGCTGCGTGCGTGAGGGTGGTCATGCTGGTGGTCATGCTGTGGTGTGGTGAGGATCAAATCAATCAGCATGCGATGGCCCATCACCCTCATCTCCCTCTGGGCGGCAGGCATTGGGGCCCTCAGCTCCAGCGGAAACAGACTGCTCGTTGTCTTTGACGCCGCGGACGCCCGCTCGCACTACACCACCTTCCTCGCCGACCTGAGCAGCCGGGGCTTCGAGCTCACCCTCCGCGACGCAAGGAGCAGCGACGCGGGCCTGTTTGAATTCGGCGAGCGGCTGTTTGACCATGTCATGATTGCACCCGAGCAGGTGAAGGGCCTGGGCCCGTCCATGACGCCGCAGATCCTCCTGTCGTTTGCAGAGGCCGGGGGCAACATCCTGCTGGCCTTCTCCTCCACCGTCCCCGAGGGCATCCGCGACCTGGCGCGAGAACTGCACATGAACCTGGCTCCCCGGGATACGTCCGTGGTGGATCACTTTTCATACGACGCCCTCTCCGCTGCAGACAAGCACGATGTGGTCCTGGTGGAGACGGCGGATGGGCTGGTGGCCTACCGGGGAATCGGACACACGCTGCGCCAGTCTCCTATGGTCGAGCCGGTGCTGGCTGCGGGACGGACGGGGTACAGCTATGATCGCAAGGAGGAGTTTGCGGCCGTGGAGGACCCGTGGTCAGCAGGCAGTCAGCTCTTCCTCGTCAGCCGATTCCAGGCAAACAACAATGCGCGCATTGCAGTGGCTGGAAGTCTGGACATGTTTAGCGACAATTTCTTCACCATGACGGTGCAGAAGCAGCAGACCAAAGAACAAACGGCGAACCGGCTCTTTGTTCGGGATCTCACCAAATGGGTGTTTGCAGAGACGGGCGTGCTTCGTGTCCTCGACGTCAAGCACGAGCAGCCTGGCTCCAACACCCTCGACCAATCCATCTACCGCATCAAATCCAACGTCACCTACAGCGTCAACATATCACAGTACGCGGACGACGCCTGGAAGCCAGTCCTCCTGACAGACCTACAGCTGGAGCTGACGATGCTGGATCCCTACTACCGCATCACGCTCGCCCCAGTTGCTGATGGAGATGCACATGCAGCGCACACCACCTACCGCGCTGAGTTCCGACTGCCCGACCAGCACGGCGTCTTCACCTTCAACCTCGCATACCGACGGCCTGGGTGGACGTACATGGAGGACAAGAGGACAGTCACCCTCCGCCACTTTGCCCACAATGAATTTGCCCGGAGCTACGACATTTCGTCAGCCCTGCCGTGGATCACGAGTGTGGGCGTGGTTTGTATTGGCTGGGTCTTGTTTTGCGCCCTCTGGCTCTATGACAAAGAGCGTACGCCAACTGTTGATAGCACGAAAAAAGTCCAATAGAATACATTGCCAATCCTTTGCTTTAGGTTAGGGCTAGAATGACGTCCATTCCTCCTATTCTAGTCACGTGCATGAGTGCGCGTGCGAGTGCGAGTGCAAATGCGAGCGCGAATGGGAGTGCCATTTGCACTCACAAAGGATGTGGGCAGGTTCTGACGGGCAGCGTAGCCACCGAGCCATGCATCTTTCATCCTGGGGAGGCCGTCTTCCACGAAGGACTCAAAGGTACCTTAATAGGAGACGGTGCTGATTGCAGGATGGAGCTGCTGCAGCAAGCGGGCGCTCAGTTTTGACGAGTTTCTCAACATCAAAGGATGCACAGTAGGCGAGCATGATGCCAAGGCGCGGGAAGAGAAGAAGCCGGTTGTGAGGAAGCAGGCTCTCCCGGATCAAGTTCATGGCAAGTCAGAGGTCTACGGCAAGCCAGCGGCGGCGCCTCTGCCCACTGCCGTGCCCGTCCAGGCAGAGGCGAAGCCAGTGGTCATTGAGCAAGACGAGGAGGCCGCTGACGTGCCGTCTGGTGCGAAATGCAAGCGAAATGGATGCGATGCAGTGCACATGCCTGGCGAGGATCGAATGGCAAAGGCGTGCCTCTTCCATCCTGGCCCGCCCATCTTCCATGAAGGTTGGTTGACTCCTCACGCCGCTGACACAGGGCAGGTTTGAAAGGATACACATGCTGCAAGAGGCGCGTGACTGAATTCGACGAATTCCTACACCTCAAAGGCTGTACGCACGATCGTCATCTCTTCATCGGGGGAAAGGACGCCGCCAAAGACAGCAAGGTAGAGTGCCGTATTGATTTCTACCAGACGCCCTCATCCGTAATTGCCTCGGTGTTTGCAAAGAAGACGCAGGAGAAGAGGAGCACCATCTCCATCGAGCCACAGATGCTGCGTCTGGACCTGCTGCATCTGGACAACAAGCGCTTTCAACGCAATGTGGAGCTGTACGGCCGGATCGACGTGCCCTCCTCCACCTACAAAGTCATGGGCACCAAAGTCGAGTTCAACCTGCAAAAGGCGACTCCAGCCTCGTGGCCGTGTCTCGAGCGCGGAAAGGAGACTGGAGAAACCACGACATTTGGTGTTTAGAATAGATCGTTTGCGGTTGTGTATATCCATCTGATAGACTAATGCCCGCATGAACCATGCGCTTCTCGCCCTATCGCGACTGCGACGCGAACGTCGAGAGCAGCGAGAGCAGCGAAGAGGCAGCCACACTCTCCGACTCCGAGGAAGACGCCATTCCCGTGTCGCCTCAATGGCGTGCAAGCCTTGGAAGTCCTTCCCCCCGGACGTACCGGCAGTACGCATGGCAAAAGGGAGTCGACAAAGCGGACGAGATGGAGCGGCACGAGCGACGCATAGCACGCATCTCCACCCATCGCAAGAATGCCTCGCTGAGCGATCTCCGTCTCGAGGAGGAGCAACTTCGCAATAGCCTGCACCAGCTCCAGCTGCGTGACGAGCAGTTCCAAGAGCATGAGCAGCGTGTGCTGTATCTACGCAACCAGGAGCTATGGCAGGGTATTGAAGAGGTTGTTGAGGAGGAGCGGGAGGAGAGGAAGCGGCGGATGGAGAAGGTTAGGCGTATGGAAGCAGCAAAGCAGGCTGCGAGGGAAGAGGAAAGAAATGAAGCAAAGGGCGAGAAGCGACAGGATGATAAGTCACGAGAGGAAAGGAGCCGGCGGCAACAAGCTACGAGAGCAGCAGAAGCCAGAGCGGCTGCTCTTCAAATGGCTCAGCAATCGACATCATCTCGCTCCGTCTCGACAACGGACGTGACATCCAAGCCTGCCAAGTCTGCCTTCTCCATGGCCGGACAACACCAGCCTTCTACTGCACCTAACTCTCCCTCTTCAAATCCTGCCCACTCTATTGGCACGTTGGGTGTACAACAGCCTACGGAGCAAAACTCTGCGTTTCCAAATCCTGCTCCTTCAATTGGCACGCCGGGACTGCAGCCCCCTACCGCACCCAAGTCTGCCTTTGCAAGTCCTGCCCCCTCTTTTGGCACGCCGGGTGTACAACAGCCTACGGAGCAAAACTCTGCGTTTTCAAGTCCTGCTCCTTCGTTTGGCACATCAGGAGCGCAGCAGCCTCCAGCCGGACCCAAGTCCGCCTTTGCAAGTTCTACTCCTTTGTTCGGCACGCCAGGAGAGCAGCCTCCCACTGGGCCAAAATCCGCCTTCGCAAATTCTACTCCTTCATTCGGCACGCCTGGATTGCAGCAGGGGCCTAATGAAGCAAAATCTGCCTTCGCAACTCCTGCTCCTGCATTCGGCACGCCAGGATTGCAGCAGCCTCCAGCCGGACCCAAGTCTGCCTTTGCAAATTCTACTCCTTCGTTCGGCACGCCAGGACTGCAGCCTTCTACCGCACCTAAGTTTGCCTCTTCCAATTCTACTCCTTCGTTCGGCACGCCAGGATTGCAGCCTCCCACTGGGCAAAAATCCGCCTTCGCGAATTCTACTCCTTCACTCGGCACGCCTGGATTGCAGCAGGCGCCTACTGAAGCAAAATCTGCCTTCGCAAGTCCTGCTCCTGCATTCGGCACGCCAGGGTTGCAGCAGGTACCTACCGGCCCCAAATCTGCTTTCTCAAATCCAGCGCCTTCCTTTGGCACGCCTGGACTGCAGACGGCGCATACCGGACCCAAGTCTGCCTTTTCAAATCCTGCTCCTGCTTTTGGTGCTTCAGGGTTGCAACAACCTCCTGCTGGACCCAAGTCTGCCTTTTCAACTCCTGCTCCCTTCTTTGCCACGCCTTCCTTTGGCACGTCGGGAGTACAGCAGCCTCCTACCGGGCCCAAATCTGCATTTACAAATTCTACTCCTTCATTCGGCACTCCTGGACTGCAACATCCTCCTACTCCTACGGAACCCAAGTCTGCCTTCGCAACACCTGCTCCTTCACTCGGCACACCTGGACTGCAGCAGGCGCCTACCGCACCTAAGTCTGTCTTTTCAAATCCTGCTCCTGCTTTTGGTACTCCAGGATTGCAACAACCTCCTGCTGGACCCGAGTCTTCCTCCTCGACTCCCGCTCCCTCCTTTGACACGTCAGGACAAGGCCAGACAACAAAGTCTCCTCTATCGACAGCAGTTCCGAATGGTCAACCCGCTCAACCTCCACCTACACAAAAGCTCGCTACTACCTCATCCACAGCTCCATCCACAGCGGTAGCAAAGGTGCCAGCTCCTCGGGCTGCCATGACCTCCGAAGGGGAAGAGTTTGCGGCTTATCGTGCGCGCATCGAACTTATCAAACAAGAAATCCTGGCCCCTGTCTCTGCGAATAAAGAGTGGAAGGATATTTGTTTTAAAAGCAAGCGCAAGCTTATTCCCAAGATTGGGCAGTTGACGGCCGAGCGCGAGCATATTAAATTCATCGTGGAGGAGGTATGCAAGGTGCTCAACGCAGCCGCAAGCCACTCCGAAACCGTGCTATACTGGGTCCTCAACTTCTTCTCCAAAGCAGCTGCAAGCCAAGCAGAGACGGAGGTCGCCGCGCGTCCATCCACCGTGGGCCCGCTCTCCATTCTCTGCATGGAGCTGCTCACAAAGTATCCCGCCCTGCCGAGTCTCTTCTTTGCCAGGCTGGTCAAGAAGTGTCCGTGGGTGATTGCCCACGCGGAGTCAATCGAGACGGAACAGGGACGCAAGATGATGGGGTACAAGCGCAAGAGCGACGGGAAATGGGAGGACGATATTTCCTACACCAACCGTATGTGCGGTATCATTACCCTGTGGTCGGCTGTCTGTACCATCTCCTTCAAGCCAAACACCCTCGTGCATCCGCATCCAATCGCGAATGCATGGAAGATGCTGGCGCGCTTGGCAGATATGCCCCGCACCTCGCTCGCAGACACGCATTACGCTGTCGTGGCCGCCTTCATTGAATGTGCCGGCGTCAAGTTCCTCACGGCGTATGGAAGGCAGGGGAAGAAGCTCTTTCGCTTTCTCTTTGGGCCGTGGACGGCGTGGGGGCGAGAACACAAGCTCCCGGACGGACTGCGTCTGTGGCTGCTTGGTGAGGACTGGGTGAAGGAGCGCAAGGTCTGACCCAAATTCGCTACACATGTACGAATCCCCGTGTATAGATTAGGTACAAATATTATATCACAAGGCCGCCGCATCCATGCTACGCGTCCGGCCTCGTAGTACGGGCTTCTCACGCACCTCATTCTCGTCGCGCGAGATCTTCCTCACGGCCTCATAAAGCTCATCCAGGACAATCTCAATACCGATACGAGCTTGAATGAGGGCCAACGCAGGCCAAACGCTCTGCTCGCCCTTGAGGGCCCAATAATTAACGCTCGACTTGCTTGGCGCAGCAAGCAGTTGCTCAAAGTCGGCCAGACAGAGATTGGGCACGATGGTGACGGTCGCGCCTTGGATGTGGTCATCGATGAGGAAGCGACGAATGAAGACGGGAAGCAGGCCTAACAGATCGAGCTGGGAGAGGCGATGGCGGATTTCGAATCCAAGCAGCCTGACAAAAACCAGCCACGCACCTCGACGGCGATGGCGGTGGAGGTCGGAGGAGAGAAAGGGCGCGAGATATGGCCGAGCTTGCGAGACGATGAAGTGGTTAACGTTGAAGAGCATAGAGATGCGTGCATACGGAGAGTCCTTCTCCGACATGCGCGCCTCGGACCAATGCGTCCAGCGCACGTCCTCCGACGTATACGGCACAATGTCTCCGTTTTCGTCTTTTGCCAGGATCTGCGTGTGTTCATATAACCCAACGGTGGCATTGGAGGCACATGCAGCTGACCATATTAGGGCATTGGGCGAAGTGAGGTAGTTGAGGAGGATGGGAGACTTATTCTTGTGTGAGAAGACGGTGATGTTGAGGACGCGGCGCGTGCGATGAAACGCCTCTTCAAACGTGATATCGCCCACGTTGGCCTTGACGCAGGCCTCGAGGACGGTCACATCGAGGAGGTATCCCTTCTCCAACAAGCGCTTTGCCCGACGCTTGCTACTTCCCTTTGCCAGATTCGTGAATGCGGTGAGATCCAAATTGGCGCCAATATCGTCCAGCTCATCATCATTCTTGATGGCTACCAAGGCAGCAATCAACGCGCCCACTGCTGTGCCGGTGATGTTTCTCGGCAGGCAATTTGCCTTTCGAAGGGCGCGCACGACGCCGAGGTGGTAGAGCCCAAATATGGCTCCTCCTTGAAGCACCAGCGACGTGGTCCCAAACGACTGCTTGGTGCCGTGCAGGAGGTCGATTTTGCTGCTGCGCGACAGACTCGCATCCGAGGCAAGCTGGATCAAGGCGTCAATGGTAGTGGAGATGTAGTCTTCAATAAGCAGCTTCGTGCCCGCGAACGCATGGTTGAAGAGATTCAAATTAGAGATATTGCCGTAGTTGCGAAGGACGCCGCCGCGTAAGAGCTGGATGAGGGCCGGGATGTCATTACTCTCTCGCGCGTCAATCAGGCATTGCAGCCTGTCCATGATGAGGCGGTAGTCATACTTTCTCGAGATGGGATTCTGACGCCAAACATCGTTTCCAAGCGCAGCGTCCAGCTCAAAGGCCCTCTCGTTCCAGTCCTCGTAGCTTCGTGACGCGGCCAGTTGCTCTCGAAGAACCGTTGTCCGGCTCCTCCTTCTCAGCAATCTCCATAGCCGTCTCTGCCAGAAGGTCAGGACTTCAAAGAGCAGGTAGAGCACGGAAAAGGCCACTCTCTACGATTAGCAAGGGCCCGTTGGTAAGCCTACCATGACGGATTCGAGCGACATAGGGTCACGTGCATCCCCAGACTACGATCTAGTGTACAGGGCAAATGCAACACCAATTCCTCCAAGAAGCACGCTCCCTGCGATCTGCCACGAGAGGAGAGTTGCTCCTTTAGGCATCTCGTCCATTTGTCGCTCGAAGGCCTCCTCTGCAACGCGAATGCGAACGGTCTGCACCCGGAGGGCAGAGGATGCGGTGACGGTAGCCCAGCTCACCACCTTGCCATGCAGGTCCCTCCGAAGCATATCCGCAGTCAACAGCAAGGACTGCACATGGACATCAGGTGGGGCCTTTGAGAGCATCACCTGCACCATTTCCTCCTCCTCCTCCTCGGACTCCAGCACGTCTCGTCGGCGGGTGAGGATGTGGGATGCGGCAAGGTAGATGCACGCGTAGTTGTCGCTGGCGAGTATGTAGTCAAAGACCACGCGTATGTCCTTTGGATCCTGCACGTCGTGTGCAAAGAGGGTCAGGAGCGGACTGATGCAGACAAACGGCTGCAACTTGCCCATTCGTGCCGCCATGAGCGGGTCAGCCGCGCGGCAGATCCTCTCCACAAGCTCGAGATGGAGCAGTGTGGGGTGCATGTCTGGAAGCATAAAGTCTCGTAGCCTGCACAGGGCAAGCTGCTCAAGCGCGGGCAAGGCATGTCGTGGTCCCAGCACCAGGAGCAGCACGGCCGCGATATCATGAAACCCCAGTCATAAGCACATAGAAATGACCGCCCTACCTGATAGTAATGCAGCACTGGATGTCGACGGAGTGTCTGGTCAATGAGGTCCTTCAATTGGGATCGCTTGCGAGCAGTGGCCGCTTCGGACAGCCCTAAAGGGTTACTGATGCACGGGGGGCCACGAACCAGTAGGGTAGTAGACAAAGGCACGATTGACATCCATGTGCACTTGCTCTTCATCCTGATGTGGGGTAGAAGAGGCAATGGGTACTGTGTCGTCTACGCCGAGGAGTAGTGGCCCTGGGTCAGCGGAGGCAAGGGAGTCCACCTACACGCTTTCCTCCGACTAGAGTCCTGCACGAGTCCACCGTCTGCCCGAGCGAGGATGCGCAAGGTATGCACATTGTTTTCTTTGATGGCCTGACGGATCCTCTGGCTGGCTTCATCCTGGCTCATTCATTCGTTCACCACTACAACTATAGAAGACGAGATACAAAGGAGAAGAGTCGATACATGTTCTAATGTCACGACTCCATGGTCATGCCCGCCATTCAGCTAACTCCTCGTCATGCTACTCCGCCCTTCCATATCCATTCGCATCCACCACATCCATCGATCCATCGATCCATCATAATGCTCATCCATATCCACCACATTGCTCATCTCACTCGGCCACGAGAAGACCTACCTGCTTCCTCCTCCTGCAGCGCCTGTGCCCGGGCCTTGACGCTCTCCAGCAGGCGGCGGTGCTTCCACAGCTTGGGCTCCCACCAGACAACGTGTCCTTCCTTGCGCCTGTTGCGCCTGGGCTGAAAGTCTGCATTTGCCGTCATTGCTCCCATCCACTGCTCTACTCCGCTACTCCACTACTCTACCTACATATAGCTGCTTGGCTCCTCATAGGGAGTTCTCATAGGGAGTTCAGGAGCGAATCCCCACACCACTAATCACATGTCGGCAGAGAGCGCCCCTATTTCTGCAGAGGAGTTCAGACAGGCCGTGGGGCAGCTCCCTGGGGATGCGCTGGAGGCAGAGCTGGCGCGGCAGGAGAACATCAAGTCGCACCTGACCCGCTCCAATGCAGAGCTGCAGGCCTTCATTGGCAAGGAGGGGGGCGAGATGGACCGCGAGTGCCGGCAGGCCATTGAGGAGAACGAGGTGGTGATTGGCAGGATCAAGGAGCGGCAGGCCATGGTAGAGACGGAGATGTCCCATAGGCCTAGTCGCAGTTGAGTGGATGGATGACTTCATGATCATGAGTATGTATAGCGATTGGTAAACGGATTGCTCCTCCCAGTCTAAAATATGGTACACGGTTTCCCCATAGACGACTTGATGGTGAGCGATTTGATATTCTGCCACCCCTTCTTCAGCAGGGAGATGAGAAAGTTGATGGCCAGCATAACATTCGCCACAATCTCCTCCTGCGTCATTGTGACATTGCCTACAGCGACACCGAGGCACAGCACCTTCTTCAACTGGAACTTGATCGTCGACCTGACCTCGTTCATCTTGGCCGTCATATCCTCTGCATGCGAAATCGGGGTGGGGAACTTACCCGCCTTGGCCAGTCCCGGCCCAAGTAGTCTCGGGATCTGCTTGATGAGGGAGTCGGAGGCAATGAAAGCAGTGTACTTATGCGCAAGCTTCTTAATCAGCTTTTTATTCTTGTTGAGCTTCTTCAAATCGTCCGCGCTCATCGCATCCACACCCAAGTGCTTTGCGCGGTCCATATCCTGCACATCGCCCAGCACGCAGATGGCCATTTTGGTGCGCGGGGGAAGGGGCAGCTTGACCGTGCCGCTGAAGCGCTTGTCGCGCTGCGGGTCATAGGCCTTGATACCGATCTGCAGCTCGATCGTCTCGGTGAAGTTGCGCTTCTTCTCTTCCGACGCAGTAAGCAGCTCGCCAATCTGGCTTCGCACATGGCTGACGGTGATTTTACTCATGGTGGTGGTCGGGTGCAGGTGGCAATTTGGGAGTCACAAGAATTAGGGTTATTCATGCTACGCCTCACGTTGTTCACGCGCGCCAAGTGCGCTCTCTGCGACCAGGCCAAGCGCGCCCTCGCAGATGTCGTAGCAGGAGGACGTAGCGTAGAATATAAAGAGGTTGACATCGATCAGCCAGGGAACCTGGTACATCGCCACGAGTACGGCTTCCATGTGCCGGTGCTCCACATCCAGCGCGGCGACAACCACGTACAGCGCATGTGGCACCGCATCGACAAGGTAGCGCTGGAGGAGAAGATCAAGGAGACGATGGCACAGGAATGATACAAACACAGTGACTCAACAAAAAAGTTCTAATGCTGAATGAGTCGTGGAGCTAAATGCAAAAACCCAACAACAACCTATAACAAAGAAGCTCGTATCTGCAAACAACGACAATAGATCAAACTGCAAACGGATTCACCGTGCGGATCGTCAGACATGGCGGGCTCTTGCTCACTTCTGCCCGCAGGAGGACAGGCACGTGCGTGAGCTCCCGGATTTCCTGAATATACTCCCCATTCACTTCGCGATAGCTCGTGCCCTCCAGATAGGCAGCCAAAGGCGAGCGTGACGTA
>JAABUZ0100006774.1_pt1 | contig 14156 bp, 15 predicted proteins | sample 5562091 | NCBI WGS metagenome assembly JAABUZ01 (sample SAMN12813069, study PRJNA571459) | rock metagenome | isolation source: Antarctica rocks | place: Antarctica: Victoria Land, Linnaeus Terrace sud | collected 2015-12-21 | reverse complement strand
GGTTTGCAAGGCAGTACCTTACGGAGCCGTTGGTTGCCTCGAAGATCTCGACACGCCGAAAGATGCCATCTGACCAGGTGGCAAGGGGTTTCACCCTCAAGGAACGTGTGCCAAACCCAGGTGAGTGCGCTCACCAGCGTGGCGTCCAAGTCGATCACCACCTCGGCGATGGTCTGGTCGGCGGCGCGGGAGCCGGGCAGCTCAGTGCCGGTCAGCTCACCGCGGGCGGTCGAGGCCCGGTCCCGGGCCTGCGCGCGGGCCAGCTGGATCGTGCTGAGCATGACCTGGCTCCCCCTGAGGTAAGCATGCCCGACCGCACGCCGGGGTGACTACGAGCTGGGCCGACCGGCCAGCCCACTGCGCCTAGGAGTTGCGCGAGGCCGTGCCCGATTCGAGACGACTGATGTCGTCAGGTGGACCCTGAGCTAGGGCAGAGCGCTTGGCAGCGGATGACGGGCCGGTTCTACCGTGTTCAATATGCCTGTGTTGAGGTTGCCGAAGTGCCGATCGTGACCTCACACGCCGCGGCGCCCCTGACCCCTGGTCGTTGGTTGACCGGGTGGTCATGGGACGTGCCTGCGGTGGTGCTGGCAGTGCTGGCGGTCGTGGTGTACGTGCTGGCGGTCCGGCGGGTGCGGGCCCGCGGCGGTTTCTGGAACCGGGCAGCGACTGGCTGGTTCGTCGGGGTCGGTGCCGGGTCGCTGCTGCTGGTGACGTGCTCGTTCTTGGGCACCTACTCCCGGGTGCTGTTCTGGCCGCTGGCGGTGCAGGACGTGCTGCTGATGACACTCGTCCCGGTCGGGCTCACCTTGGGCCGCCCCGTAGCGCTGTGGCGAGCGGTGCGCCCGACCCGGGGGGTAGCGGCCTCCCCGGCGCGACGGGCGCTGGGCCGCCTGCTGGGTTTCCCGCTGACCGGGTCGGTGCTGGCCGTCACGCTGCTGCTGCTGGTCTACACGACCGGTTGGGACCAGGCCCGGCTCCAGCACAGTTGGCTGTTGGCACTGACCCGGCTGGTGCTGTTGACCGCAGGCTGCGCTTTCTTGTTTCCGTTGCTAGGCGTGGACGAGGGCACTGGCCGGACGTCCTACCCAGTCCGGGCTGTGATCGCGTTCCTGGACGGGCTGCTCGACGCGCTGCCCGGCCTGGCTGTGCTGGGGACTGGGCACGTCATCGCGTCCGGCTACTACACCAGGGTCGCCCGCTCGTGGGGCCCCTCGCCGGTGAGGGCGCAGCAGATCGGCGGTACCGCCATGATCGCGCTCAGCGAATTCGTCGGGCTGCCCACACTCATCGTGCTCCTGGCAGCGTGGGTCCGCAGCGACGCGCGGCAGGCCAGCGACATCGACGCGGCCCTGGACTCGATCAGCGCGGCCGAGCGCGCCGCCCGCGCCGTGCACAACGACCCTGCGCTGGACGTGCTGCTGCACCAACCGTGGTGGGAGATCGATGCCGACCCGCTCACCCACCGCGCCCGCCGCCGCGGCTGGTCCCAGAGCGCAAACCAGCCCCACCAACGCGACGGGGACCCGACAGCACGTTGACCTGGTCGGCGGCTGCCCATCGCTTGATGTGCGGCATCGACTCCTGGCCCTCGGCGGCTGTGCCGTCCCGGGGCGAGCCAGTTGCGTTTAGGGTCCGGCGGCCTCGGGTCGTTGTGCTGGGTAGGCCCTGACCGCGGACGTGGGTGGGCCTGCGATGCGATGCTGGGCTCGTGCGAGCGCCGTGGTGGGGCCCGAGGTCGGTGGAGTTGGCGTTGCTGCTTTTGGCGCTGGCCGTGGTTGGCCTGGCGCTGTTTGCGTTGCAGGTCAGCGGCGCTGGGGTAGCGCAGGCCACGAGCATGCGGACCTGGATCGGGCTGGCTGGCCTCGCGCTGGTGGTGCACATGGTGCTTCGCCGGGTGGCCAAGGCCGCTGATCCGTTGCTGCTGCCGATCGTGGTTCTCCTGAACGGTCTCGGGCTGGTGATGATCGAACGCCTGGACGCCGAAGCAGCCACCAAGGCCCGGGCCGTTCCGCGGCCCGACGCCCCGCTGCAGCTGATCTGGACCACGTTGGGCATCGGGTGCTTCCTGGCCGTCGTGCTACTCGTGCGGGACCACACCCGCACCTCCCGTTACACCTTCACCGCTGCCGCAGTCGGGCTGTTCCTGCTGATCATGCCGGCGCTGCCAGTCATCGGCACCACGATCAACGGTGCCCGGCTGTGGCTGCGGGTCGGGCCGTTCACCGTCCAGCCGGCTGAGCTGGCCAAGATCGTGCTGATTGTGTTCTTCGCCTCCTACCTCGCCCGTACCCGCGACGTGCTGAGTCTGGCCGGGCGGCGCCTCGGGCCGCTGGACCTGCCCCGCGGCCGGGATCTGGGGCCGCTGCTACTGGCCTGGGGCGGCAGCCTGGCGGTCCTGACCGTCGAGCACGACCTGGGCCTGTCGGTGTTGTTCTTCGGCGCGTTTGTCGCGATGCTCTACCTAGCGACCAACCGGATCGGGTGGGTGCTGACCGCACTGCTGCTGGCCGTGGCGGGCCTGCTCGCCTCCTTCCAGCTCGTGCACAACGTGCACAACCGCATCGAGGTGTGGCTGCACCCGATGCGCGACGCCCTGGGTGCCGGCTACCAACCGCTGCAAGCCAAGTTCGCCCTCGGCAGCGGCGGGCTGACCGGGACCGGCCTGGGCCAAGGCTCACCGGGGCTGGTGCCGTTCGCCAACACCGACTTCATGGTCTCCAGCCTGGGGGAAGAACTCGGCCTGATCGGGTTGATGGCCATCGTAGTGCTGTTCGCCCTGCTGGTGGAACGCGGCTTCATGATCGCCCTGGGCTGCCGGGACAGCTACGGCAAGCTCCTGGCAGCCGGGCTGACCACCGTACTGGCCCTACAGGTGTTCTTCATCGTCGGCGGTGTCACCGGGCTGATCCCACTGACCGGAGTGACCCTGCCATGGCTGTCCTACGGCGGGTCCAGCGTCCTATCGAACTGGGCGCTGATAGCCGTCCTAGCCCGGATCAGCGACGCCAGCCGCCAATCACAGCCCGCCCTGGCCAGCCCGCACCTGCTCCGCCAAGACCTCGCCGCCGCCGCCACCCAAGCCGTACGACGACCAACCTGACTGCGCATCATCATCGTCGGCCGGTTCCTGTTGGCTGCGGTCGGCGACGTCCTCGGGGATCGCACACGTGAGGTCGACCACGCGTGGGACGAGGTCTATTCACTGTTCGCCACCTAGCTCATCGCGAGGGAGTCGCGGCTGTACACCCCTGGCCCGGGTTGCCCCGTCCCGCAGAACGACACGGACATCGGCTTCGAGGTCCGCAGCCTCCAAGAGTTCATGGCTGCCCGCGCGCTCGTCCAGGGCCCCGACCCTGTCGTTGCTCGTTCCCGGAAGAGTTGTGCTCACCTCAACGACTATGCTGACCGAACATAAGAACATCATGAGGATGGTGGCGAGGGTCACCGGGCCCGGTCTGCGGTGCGGGCGACTGCCGTCGTTACAGTCAAGGACGGCGCCTGATGCGCCCTCCCGCACGCGTCCTCGCGTGGCTTGGCTGTCACCGGCCGTGACCCGCACCTCCCCCAGGAGCGCGCCATCCGTACCTCCCTCGGGCTCAGGCGTCGCTGGCCGGCGGCCCGCCCTGTCCCAGCTGGCCCGGCGCAACGTTTGGCAGCAGGCGGACGAGGAAGAAGGACGCGCCGAACAGCAGGACCTCGAACAGCAGGGTGCGCTCGATGCCGTACAGGAAGTTCTCCTTGTTGGCCTGGGTGCCGGCGGCTTGAAGGGCACTGGCCACCATGCGGGGTGCCTGGGCGGGCGGGGCGCAGCCGGCCGGGGTGGCGGAAGGGTCGGGCGCCTTTGCCCGGGTCACGAAACAGCGGTCGAACCTGGCCACTGCCTGCTGCGCCACGGGGGCGGGCAGCGCCGCTGCCAGCTGCTGGCGCAGCCCGGCGTCCTGGGCTCGCGCACTTGTGCCGGCATGACTGCCGAGCAGGCCGAACAGGACGATGCCGATGAGCGCAACGCCGATCGCGCCGCCGATCTGCTGCGTCGTGGACAGGACACCGGACGCCGAACCGGCCTCCCAGCCCTGGATACCGGCGAGCACCAGATTGGTGAGCGGAGCGATGAAGCAGCCCAGCCCGAGCCCCGCCACGAACAGCACCGGACCGATCGCCCACGCGTGCAGGTCGGTGCCGTTCGCGTGCAGCACGAGGATCGCCCCGGCCATCGACACGGCGAGCAGCCCCGCGCCGACCGCCAGCACCTCCCGGCCGAGGCGCTTGGCGAGGGAGTCCGAACGCGCGGAAGCCAGGCCCGAGCCGATCGCGAAGGGCAACGTCGTGAGGCCCGAGCGCAGCGGTGAGTAGCCGAGCCCGATCTGGAGGTAGAGCGAGAAGGTGAAGAAGAACGCCGGGATACCGGCGAAGAACACCAGCGAGAGCACCAGGCCGCCGCGGAAGCTGCGGTTGGCGAACAGGGTCATCAGCAGCAGCGGGCCCGAGTCCCGCTGGGTCTTGCGCCGCTGCAGGACGACGAAGCCCACGAGCAGGGGCAGCGAGGCGGCCAGCATCGCGTACAGGTAAAGGGGCCAGCCCTTCTCGCGACCCTCGGTGAGCGGGTAGACGAGCAGGAACAGCCCGCTGCTGATCAGCAGGGCACCCGGGATGTCGAGCTTGGGGGAGTCCGGGGCCTTGCTGTCCGGCAGTTCGAGCACGGCCGCGACCAGCGCCAGCAGACCGATCGGGATGTTCACCAGGAAGATCGCGCGCCAGTCCGTACCGAACAGGTTTGCGCTGATCAGCAGGCCGCCGAGCAGCGGGCCGAGGATCGTGGCGATCCCGATCGTCGCCCCGAAGATGCCGAACGCCTTGCCGCGATCCTTGGCCGGGATCGTCACCTGGATGACGGCCAGCACCTGGGGGAACATCAAGCCGCTGCCGAGCCCCTGCAGGATCCGGGCGAGGACGAGTGTGGTGGCGTTCGGCGCGAGCCCGCACAGTGCGCTGGCGACGGTGAACGTCGTCATCCCGGCCAGGAACAGCCTCTTGCGGCCGAAGATGTCACCGAGGCGCGCCCCGGTGATGAGCAGGCAGGCAAAGGCCAGCTGGTAGCCGGCGAGGACCAGCTGGACGGCGGCGAAGGACGCCCCGATGTCCCGCTGGATCGAGGGCACGGCGACGTTCACGATGGACACGTCGAGCAGCTGTACGAAGACCGCCGTGAGCACGATGGACAGGACGAGGAACGGGTGCTGCTCGCCCCGCGACGCGGCTCTTGCGCCGGTGCCTGGCGTGGTCGTCGAGGTCATGCTCGCCAGGCTAGTGATTGCCGTGCTCAAGTGCTTTCCGAGATTCGCGCCATCGCTGGGCTACCGGAGCTCGGAGAGGAAGCCCCTCAGCAGCGCCATGGTCAGCTCGGGGTGCTCGAACTGTGGGACGTGGCCGCTGTCCTCGAGCACGACGCTGCCCGCACTGGGCAGTGCGTCGGCCACGTGGTGGGCGAAGCTGGCCGGCACCAGCCGGTCGCGGTCACCCCACACGAACAGCGCCGGCGGCAGCAGTCCCGGCAGGCGGTCCCAGAAGCCGCGCCGCCCGTGTGCTTCCTCGAGGTAGATCTGCCGCGCGCAGGCGAAGAAGGCGACCCGGTGGGCGGGGGAGCGGAAGACTCTGGCGCACTCGTCGGCGGCCGCGTCGTACCACGCGGGGGGCAGGCGCCCGGGATCGCTGAACATGCCCCGGATGCCCTCCACGACCAGCCGGTGCGGCAGCACCATCGGCAGCCGCCCGAGCTCGGGTCGCAGCAGGCGCACGGCGGGTACCCACTGGCGCAACCGCCGGAAGGCGGGGGACGCCGCGAGCAGCACCAGTCCGCGAACGGAGGCCGGGTGGGCCAGCCCGGCCTCGAGCGCGATGCGGCCACCGAGGGAGTTGCCCACGAGCACGGCCGGGCGCGCGTGCAGGACCCGCTGCAGGTCCTCCAGCCAGGCCGCGAACCAGGCCGAGGTGTACGGCGCACCGGGCGCCTCGCTCAGTCCGAAGCCCGGGCTGTCGGGGGCGAGCACGCGGTGGTCGACGGCGAGGTCGGCGAGCACGGGCAGCATCGAGGCGTTGGTGGCGCCCAGACCGTGCAGCAGGATGACCGGCGGTGCATCGGCCGGACCTGCCTCGAGGTAGCAGGTGCGCAGGCCAAGAGCCTGCACCTCACGCGCGCGGGGAAACGCCTCGGGCCGCTGCTGGTCGGCCTCGAACACCCCGTCCAGCTGCAGCGACAGGCCCAGGTCGCCGCGGACGGTGACCTGGCCGTCCAGGAAGGCGTGCACCCCGGAGGCCTGGCCGGCGACGACGGCGGCCAGCACAGCGGGGCTGCCGTGCACGACCAGGGTCGGTGACGGGACGCTACCGCGGTGCACCCGGCAGCGCCCGCGGTCCAACTCCACGGTCCACACGCCGTGCTCCCCGGCATCGAAGACCACTGTGGCTACGCGCTCGGCCAGCACGCTCCCGGTGAGCGAGCGGCGCAGGCGCGTGGACAGCAGCGAGTCCAGCTCGACCCCTCGCGCACCAGCCGCGGCGGGCTCCGCCGCGGGAAAGGCGCAGTTCACACCGGTGACCGTACCGACGCGGCGAGCTCCCGGACGGCGGCGCGCCGCTCAGCGGCGGCGTACCGGCCGGTGTCAGTGCTCGGAGGTCGCGAGCATCCGCCGCAGCAGCGTGACGAGCGTCGTACGTTCCTTCGCCGACAGGACGGCGATGGGCGGTGGCAGCTGCGACAGCTTGGCGTCCAGCTCGGCGCGCACCCGACGACCGTCTGTGGTGGGGATGAGGCACTTCACGCGGCGGTCGGCCTCGCTCGTCTGCCGCGTCACGAGTCCGGCGGCCTCGAGCCGGTCCGCGATGCCGGTGATGTTGCTGGCGTCGCACTGCAGCAGCGCTGCGAGCTCGCGCATCGGCCGGCCCTCGTCGGTGAGCTGGTGCAGCGTGAGGGCCTGCTGCGGGGTGAGGTCGTAGCCGGCCGCGACCGCGCCGAAGTGCTGCCGCATCGCGTCCATGAGCGCAAACAGCAGCTCGACGGTCTCCGGCCCGCGGGGCCGCGTCGCCGGGGCTGCCGTCACCCGCGCAATGTACGTCGGTCCAGCGACGTCCGCCGCACGATCTAGGCGCCGGTGTCCTCGACCCCTGGCGGCAGGGAGCCGGTGGCGCGGCGCCAGACACCGGCGATGCCCCGCGCTGCCAGCATCTTGGCCAGGCCCAGCGCGATGCCGCTGGCGATGGCCCACGTGACGGCCTCGCTCCACTCGGTGCCGGGTACGGCGGGGTTGCGCGGCGGTTCGGTGCCCCGGCCCGCGCGCCACGCCTTGTCCAGGACCGCCCGGGCGCCCTTCGCCGCGACCAGTCCGCTGACCAGCCCGATCACCTTGAAGGTCACCTTCGACACGCCTGCCATGTGCACTCCTTCGTAGGTCCCTCGCTGCGGTTGCCCGGGACCTGCCCGGCAGAGCGGACCCGGACACGTCCAGACTGGGCGGATGATCGTGACGCTTCGGGTGCTGTTGTTCGCCGCTGGCGTCGTCGTGGTGGTGCTGACCACAGGCAGTGCGCTGCGCACCGTGGTCCTGCCACGGGGAGTTCCAGCGACCCTCGGCCGCATCGTGTTCCTGGTGCTGCGGTCGGGCTACGCGCTGCGGATGAAGGTCAGCCGCAGCTACGCGGCCAGTGAACGGGTGATGGCCAGCTTCGGGCCGGCGACCCTGCTGGTGCTGCTGCAGACCTGGCTGGTGCTGGTCTTCCTCGGCTACACCGCGATGTACGCCGCCCTCGGCGATGGTCCGCTGCAGGCGCTGCGCGAGTCCGGGTCGAGCCTGCTCACGCTGGGTTTCGACCGGCCGGCCGGCACGCCCGCGGCTCTGTTGGCCTTCTCCGAGGCCTCCACCGGCCTGGTGCTGCTGGCGCTGCTGATCACCTACCTGCCCTCGCTGTACGCGGCGTTCAGTCGCCGCGAGGCGCAGGTGACCAAGCTCGAGGTACGGGCCGGCTCGCCGCCCTCGGGCGCCGAGCTGCTGTGGCGGGTCTGGAGCCTGGGCCGCCGCGACCTGGTCGGTGATCTGTGGGCGACGTGGGAGGACTTCTTCGTCGACATCGAGGAGACCCACACCTCGTTCCCGGCGCTGACGTTCTTCCGCTCGCCCCAGCCCGAGCACTCCTGGGTGACCGCGGCCGGCGCGGTGCTCGACGGCGCCGCTCTGCTCGCGAGCAGCGTGGAGATCGAGCGGGATCTGGAGGCCGAGCTCAGCATCCGTGCCGGCTCGCTCGCGCTCCGGCACATCAACGCCTACTGGGGCCTGTCGTTCCCGCCGGACCCCTCCCCGGACGACCCGATCAGCGTGCAGCGCTCGGAGTACGACGAGGCGCTGGAGCGCATGGCCGCCGGCGGGGTCCCCCTCCGGGCCGACCGGGAGACCGCGTGGCGCGACTTCGCGGGCTGGCGGGTCAACTACGACGTGGTGCTGCTCAACCTGGCGACGCTCACCATGGCCCCGTATGCGCCCTGGTCCTCCGACCGGTCCGCCCCGCGCGTGCGTCCGCCGGTGTTGCGCGGGGGTCACCCGGGTAACCCCCGCATGTCGATGGAGGACCCGCTCCCAGATCCAGGAGGACTACATGGCAGAGCCGAAAAAGGGTGACCACGTGACCTGGAGCAGCCACGGCCACGACGTGCCCGGCACGGTCGAGAAGAAGATCAGTGAGGAGACCGACGCGGGCGGGCGGCACGTGAAGGCGAGCAAGGACGACCCGCAGTACCTGGTCACCAGCGACAAGACCGGCAAGCAGGCCGTGCACAAGCCCGCCGCCCTGCACGAGGACTAGGGACGCGCTCGGCGGCCGACCTGCTGGGCTGTGGCAAGGGCGGTGGCGAGCTCGGCCGGTCGGCGTGTCGCGATGAGCCAGACCGCCGTGTCGTCCTCGGGGTCATCGAGGTCGGCCCGAACGGCGAGGACCAACCAGGGACGCAGGGCCAGGTAGGAGTCGCGGCGACCGAGCAGGCGCCGTACGCCGGCTCGGTCCAGGGGCGTCACCGCGCCGAGCAGCGCGACCGGCACGCGGGCCCCCGGCACGTGCAGGATCCCGTCGGCCACGCGGACCCGGGCGCGCGAGAGACCGAGCAGGACCAGCACGACCAGCAGGGGCAGCGCGACGTACGGCAGCACCGAGCGCACCGGTCCGCCCACCCCGCCGTGGATCTCGGCGGCGCCCAGCACGGCGACCGCAAGACCGACCGGCCACCACCACCACGGCACCGCCAGGCGCTCGTCGTACGCCGGTGGGGGGGCCTCGCCGGTCGTCACGGCAGAAAGGGGATCTTCACCGGCAGCGACCGCAGACCGGCGCCGACCGCCTTGACGTAGTCGCTGAGGGCCGTCGGCACCAGTGTCTCGGCGAGCACCCCGCCGACCGCGTCGACGCCGACGAGGTACCGCGACAGCGGCACCGGGTTGGACAGCGCGACGCGGACGGTGCGGGCGACCCAGACCGGGTCCGGCAGCCGGTCGGACTTGGCGCCGATGGCCTGGGTCCGGGCGTACGCCGCGGCGTAGCGCGCGGTGGTCGGCTCGGGAAAGCCGCCCTCCTGGGCCGCGGACCAGATGTCGGTGCCGAAAATGCCGGGCTCGACGAGCACGACGCGCACACCGTCGGCCTCGACCTCCATGCGCAGCGCGTCGGTCACCGCCTCCAAGGCGTGCTTGGAGGCGCAGTACCAGCCCAGCAGCGGGGTCGACAGCCGCCCCGCGACCGAGGAGATGTTCACGATGCGGCCCTCGCCGCGCTCGCGCATCGCCGGCAGGACCAGGCGCGCGATGCGGATCGGCGCGAGCACGTTGGTCTCGAACTGCGCGCGGACGAGCTCGTCGCTGACGTCCTCGACCGCGCCGGACTGGGCGAAGCCGGCGTTGTTGACCACGGCCCACGGGCCGCCGTCGGTCAGCACGGACACCTCGGCGAAGGCGCGCTCACAGCTGGCCGCGTCGTCGACGTCGGCCACCACGCTGCGCAGCTCGACCCCCTTCTCCGTCGCGACCGCACGGATCTTCGCCGCCTTCGCCTCGCTGCGAGCGGTGCCGATGACGTCGTACCCGGCCCCGGCGAGCTCGAGGCAGGTGACCAGGCCGATGCCGCTGTTGGCACCGGTGACGACGACGCTCTTGCCCACGGCAGCTCCAGGTGTGCTCGGTAGGGGACGATGGGTCAGGGACCCGGACGGTACGGCGACGGTAGGGTCCGTGCCCGGCTGGGGCAGGTGAGACCCCGGCGGCGGCGGGACTGGAGGAGGCGACGGCGTGCTGGATGTGCAGGTGCGGCGCCTGGACCCCGAGGTGCCACTCCCGGTCTACGCCCGGGCGGGGGACGCCGGCTGTGACCTGGTCACGACGGTCGATGCGCAGGTGCTGCCAGGTGCGCGGGTGCTGCTGCCCACCGGGCTCGCGATCGCCCTGCCCGACGGCTGGGCCGGCTTCGTGCACCCGCGCTCGGGGCTCGCCGCCACCTCGGGCGTGGGGCTCGTCAACGCGCCTGGCACCATCGATGCCGGCTACCGCGGCGAGATCGTCGTCATCCTGATCAACCACGACCTGCGGGAGACCGTGCACCTGCGCCGGTTGGACCGGATCGCCCAGCTGGTCGTGCAGCGGGTCGAGCAGGTGGTGTGGCACGAGACCGGCGAGCTGCCGGCGTCAGCGCGCGGCACGGCCGGCCACGGCTCCACCGGGAGCCGGGCCATCGATGTGGGAGGTCACTAGCGGTGTTCGGTCGGCGCAAGCACGAGGCCATCGAGCCCGTGGACCCCGACGATTTCGTCGACGACCTCGATGCCGAGGACCGGGCCGCCGAGGATGCGCAGCTGCTGTCCGAGCTCGAGTCGCAGGAGACCAGGCAGGCCCGGGAGAACCCGCCGAACCGTCCGAAGGGTCCGTGGGACAGCGCCGACGCGCCCGAGGACGCGGGCACCGAGCGGATTGACCTCGGCGCCCTGCTGGTCCCGATCCCGCTGGACATCGAGGTCCGCGTCGATGTCAGTCCCGAGGGTGAGGTCGCCGCCGCGACCCTGGTGGACGGGGAGTCCTCCATGCAGATGAACGCCTTCGCCGCCCCCCGCAGTGCCGGGATCTGGCAGGAGATCCGGACCGAGATCGCCGACGCGCTGCGCGACGGCGGGGGCAGCGCCGAGGACGCCGACGGACCGTTCGGAGTCGAGCTGAGGGCGAGCGTGCCCACCGAGGTGCCGGGGGAGGCAGTCGTCCACGCGCCGGCCCGCTTCCTGGGTGTGGACGGCCCGCGCTGGTTCCTGCGCGCCCTGATCACCGGACCAGGGGCGCTCGACCCGGCTGCCGCCGCCTCCCTGGAGACCGCGCTGCGCGACGTCGTCGTCGTACGGGGCGGTGATCCGATGGCCGTGCGCGACCCCCTCCCGCTGGTGCTGCCCAAGCAGGCCCCTGCCGAGGCCGACGACCAGGCCGTCGACCTCGAGCTGCCCGAACGCGGGCCGGAGATCACCGAGACACGCTAGGCGTCTCGGCGGTTGAGCAGGTAGCCCGCCGCAGCCAGCAGAACCGTGGTCCAGAGGCAGAACACCCCGAAGCCCTGCCATGGACTCAGGAGATCTCCGGGGGCTTGGTGCGCTCGACCGATCAGCTGACCGGCCTCGGAGGGCAGGTAGGCGTGCACATGCTTGCCGCTCGTGCCCGGCAGCAGTTGGGCCAGCGGGGAGAGTACGAGAATGAACCCGATGACGCCGGTGATCGCGCCGGCGGTGTGCCGTACGAGTGCGCCGATGGCCAGCGCGAACAGTCCGAGCACAGCCAGGTAGAGCCCGGCGCCGATGACCGCGCGCAGGACACCGGGGTCGCCCAGGGCTACTGGCGCCTTTGCATGCAGGATCGCGGCACCGATGAAGAAGGAGGCAAATGCGACCAGCTCCCCGATGAGGAACACCACGACGGCGAAGACCGCGCACTTGGCCGCCAGCATGGGTGTACGCCTGGGAACGGCCAACAGGCTGGACCGGATCATGCCGGTGGAGTACTCGCAGGCCATCACCAGCACCCCCAGCACACACACGGTGAGCTGACCGAACTGCAAGCCGGAGCCCAGGATCGTGTTCACCGGATCCTGGACGATCTGGCGTTGTTGCGCGACATTCACCTTGCTCCACTGCGCGACGGTCAGCGCGGTGAACAGCACGGTGAAGCCCAGGGTCAGCACGATCAGCAGCAGCAGCGACCACCTCGTGGAACGGACCGAACGGAGCTTGGTCCATTCCGCCCTCATCAGATAGCCGAAGCCACTCCATGCCCGGGCACCGCTGATCGACCGGCCACCGGGGGAGGCAGCGGTGGTGATCATCTCGGCTCCGCCTCGAGGGTGGCCGACGCCGGGTCTGTGGCCGGGGTCGTAACGTGCTGGGCTTGACCGCCGTACTCGACGCTGTCGCGGGTCAACTCCATGAACGCTTCCTCCAATGACGCCAGTTGCGGGGTCAGTTCGTGCAGCACCAGGTTGTTCTGCGCGGCCAGCTCACCAATTCGGGGGGCCGGCACATCGCTGACCGTCAACGCGCCGTCAGCGCCCGCGAGCACCCGGCCACCGTCGCCGCTGATCACTTGCTGCAGCCGAACTGGATCCTGGCCCACCACGCGTACCGACCTCTCCGAGCTCCGGGTGATGAACTCCTGGGTTGCACAGTCAGCTATCAGCTGCCCGCGGCCGATGACCACCAGATGGTCCGCGGCTACGGCCATCTCGTTCATCAGGTGGCTGGACACGAACACAGTGCGGCCCTCACTCGCCAGCCGCTTCATGAGATTGCGGATCCAGCGGATGCCCTCGGGGTCCAACCCGTTGACCGGCTCGTCCAACACCAGCACCTGCGGATCGCCCAAGAGGGCCGCGGCGATCCCGAGCCGCTGGCTCATACCGAGGGAGAAGCTTGCCGCCCGATGGCCCGCCGCTTCGCGCAGCCCGACCAGGTCGATCACGTCCTCCACGCGGCGGCGCGGCAGGTTCTGCGTCTGCGCCAACACCAACAGGTGGTTGTAAGCCGAGCGGCCTGAGTGCACCGCCCGGGCCTCCAGCAGCGCGCCGACCATCAACAGGGGCTGCGACAGTTCGGCGTAGCGCCGGCCACCGATCGTCGCTGTCCCACTGTCGGCCCGGTCCAGACCAAGAATCAGTCGCATCGTGGTCGACTTGCCGGCACCGTTCGGGCCCAGAAATCCCGTTACCTTTCCCGGCTCGACGGCGAACGACAAATGATCCACGGCCGGCTTGTCGCCGTAACGTTTGCTCAGATCACGTACCTCGATCACCGGATCTGCCCGCCTCCTCCGAGTCGGCGTGGGCCCCCGGCGGGCACCGAGCCCGACGGACCATCGAACGGCACAGTGCGGGTGGTGGCAGTCATGCTCTCCTCGTCGGCTCAAGAGAAGGGATGCTAATCTCATCGAGAAGTCAACACATAGTGAGGGTACATCAGGACCGGGGGTGACAGTGGGCGACTACGACTTGGCGCTGCGCCGGATGTGGGCGCTCACCGTGCTCTTGGGCGACGACATGAGCCGTGGCCTCGCCCGATACGGATTGACCCGCTCCCGCGCGCACCTGCTGTGGGAACTCGACCATCGGGGACCGGTCACCCAGCGGGAGCTCGCCGAAGCCCTCAGTGTGAGCGCCCGCACCATTACCGGCCTCATCGACGCCCTGGTCGCAACTGGGTTCGTCACCCGTGAACCGCACCCCGCCGACCGCCGGGCAACGCTCGTCACGCTCACCGGACACGGCGCGACAACGGTCCACACCATGCACCACCGGCAGCGACAGTTCGCCCGCACCCTGTTCGCCGACATGACCGGCGAACAGTTCGACGGACTCCTCGACGGACTCGGCCTGCTCCTGGCCCGGCTCACCGGACTCAAAGCGCATGCGTCCGCGGCGCCTGCGACCGCCGATCATCAACCGGAGGGATCTTCAGGCGTCCCCGTACAGAAGACGCGCTCTAGCTACTTCGACCTGAAAAAGTCGAAGCAACTTCCCATGTAGGGCAGGGGTTTTGCTCGGCGTGGCAGCGTCGTTGCGGGTCTGAGTGACGAGATCATGGGGTGGTCGCAGGTTGAGCGAGC
>JAABUZ0100006773.1_pt1 | contig 14157 bp, 11 predicted proteins | sample 5562091 | NCBI WGS metagenome assembly JAABUZ01 (sample SAMN12813069, study PRJNA571459) | rock metagenome | isolation source: Antarctica rocks | place: Antarctica: Victoria Land, Linnaeus Terrace sud | collected 2015-12-21 | reverse complement strand
GAAAGAGGTTAAAAACATAAAATCTCAACTTGGAACGAATGTATCTCTTAAGGCGCTCGATGAATATAATTGGATGACGTACTAGACATTATAGTATTATTTTCAAAATGGAAGGGAGAGACCAGTTATGGCCATCCCCCTTCTTCTTACTCGACTATACCGCCGCACCCGCCGAATGCCGAAATCCCATCGCATACAACCCCGCATACGCCCCCTCATGCTGCAACAGCTCATTATGCGTCCCCTGCTCAATGATCTGTCCAGCCTCCAACACAACAATATTATCCGAATCCTTAATCGTTGAGAGCCGGTGCGCAATCACAAACGCCGTCCGCCCCGCCAGCAGCTTCTTCAGCCCTTGCTGCACAATAGCCTCGGTAAAAGTGTCAATATTAGCAGTAGCCTCATCCAGAATCAAAATTCGTGGATCAGCCAGCAGAGCACGAGCAAATGAGATGAGCTGCCGCTGTCCCATGCTCAGATTGCGTCCTCGCTCACGAATCGGCGTATCATACCCATCCGGAAGCTGGATGATCAAATCGTGCGCACCCACAACACGCGCCGCCTCCCTGATCTCCTCGTCAGTAGCATCCAGGCGACCATAGCGAATATTATCCGCAATCGTTCCCGTAAACAAAAATGGCTCCTGGGGCACGACACCTACCTGGCGACGCAACGACTTCTGCGTTACATCGCGCAGATCATATCCATCAATCAGAATCGCTCCGCTCTGAATATCATAGAAGCGCGTCAACAAACTGATAATCGTGCTCTTGCCCGCACCCGTCTGACCCACGATCGCCACCGTCTGCCCCGCCTTGACCTTCCAGTTCAGCCCCTTCAGAACGGGCCGCTCTGGACTATAGCCAAAGACTACATCGCTAAACTCGACATCGCCCTTGATCTGTGGCAGCTCAATCGCGTCGGGCTTATCCTCAATCTGCACCGGAATGCTCAAGATCTGATAGATACGCTCGGCGGCCACACCGGCACGCTGCAACTGAGTATATTGCATACTCAGATCGCGAATCGGATCAAAGAAACGGTTAATATAGAGGGTAAAGGCGACCAATACACCAACCTGCAATTGACCTCGTGCGACCAGCAGCCCACCATAAACCACGACTAGACACGTCGCGACCGCTGCCACGACTTCGACCAGCGGCAGCACTAAAGCCGAGATTTTATTCGAGTCCTGGTTCATATCACGGTTATACGCATTCAGATCCTCAAACTCGGAGCGATTGCGATCCTCGCGCACCAGGCTCTGAATAACGCGCATCCCCGAAATGTTCTCTTGCAGAGTCGAGTTGACCAGCGAGATAGATGCACGTGTGCGGCGGAACGAGTTCTGCGCAAAGCGCTGCCAGTAGGCCGCGATTACAAACATCACTGGTAAGACCGTGAACGAGACGAGCGCGAGACCAGGGCTCATTATCAGCATCGCTGCGATGATCCCAACCAGTGCAATGACCGAGCTCAGCATTCCCAGCAGACCCGAACTCAACATCGCCTCCAGCACATCGATATCGCTCTGTAAGCGCGACATGACGCGTCCGATCTGTGTGTGATCGTAGAAGCTGAGCGACAGCCGCTGCAGATGGGTGAACATGTCGGCGCTGACCAGGAACAGAATCTGCTGACCTGCCCACGACATGCTCCACACCTGCCAGTACTGCGCCTGCCACATGGCGATGTTCACGAACAGGAAGATGGCGCTCATGACACCGAGGCCGAACAGGTCGTGGCGAGTAATAAAATTGTCGATCGCCAGGCCGATTAGATACGGATTCGCCAGGTTTAGAGCCGTATAAACCAGCATCAGGATCATGCTCCAGATCGCTGACGTTTTATAGCGTTTCAGGTAGGGAAAGAACATTCTGACGAGCTTCCAGTCAAAGTGCAGCGACTCATCCTCGTCGGCGCGGGCCAGGCTGTTCTCGACCCAGTTGTGTTTTCGCCTGTAATCAGCGTACGACTCAGCATTTTGATCCTGAATCGGCTTTTCTAACTTCTCGGCTGTCTTACTCATCGCAGCACCTCCCTCTGTCCATCAGCATAAGACGCTGCACCTTCTGTATCTTCTGACTCAGATACATCCAGCATACGCGCCTCAAACTCCTCCTGCTCACGCAACTGCAAATCGTAGAGCCGGGAATACGGACCATTGGCATTGAGTAACGAAGCATGGTTGCCCCGTTCCACGATACGCCCTCGGTCCAGCACAATTATCTGATCGGCGTTCTTGATCGTGCGCAGACGTGAGGCGACAACAAAGGTTGTGCGGCCACGCATTACCTCTTCCAGCGCCTGCTGAATCAAGTACTCCGTCTCCATATCCACGCTCGATGTCGAATCATCCAGCACTAGAATACTCGGATTGAGCAGCAGCGTACGTGCAATCGCCACACGCTGTTTCTGCCCACCAGAGAGCGTGACTCCACGTTCACCCACCCAGGTGTCGTAGCCATTGGGCAGTGTCAGAATAAAATCATGGATGCGCGCAGCCTTTGCAGCATTCACAATCTGCTCGTCGCTCGCCTCCGTCACACCATACGCAATATTCTCGCGAATCGTTGCGTTGAAGAGGAACACATCCTGCAAAACCAGCCCTATCTGTCGCCGCAGCGATGCCTGCGTCACATCACGCACATCATTGCCATCCACCAGCACACGTCCGTCTTTTACATCATAGAAGCGCGGCAGCAGATGCAGAATGCTGCTCTTGCCGCTGCCGGTTGGTCCTAGAATAGCTGTCACCTGACCGGGGCGAGCATCAATAGCGATGTCGTGCAGCACCTCAATGCCGTTGCCATAGGCAAACGACACATGCTCAAAGCTCACATGCCCATCCACATGCCCCAATACCTTCGCATTCGGTGCATCCTTAATAATAGACTCCGTATCCAGTACCGTAAAGATACGCGTGCCGCCCGTGAGGCCGCGCACAAACCAGTTAATCATAAAGCCAAACGTGCGCACAGGCGTTCCTAGCAGCAGCACATACTGCACTACAGCCGCCAGCGTACCCAGGCTGAGATTTCTATTGATAACCGCGATTCCACCCACCCACAGCACCAGCACTGTAATCGCATTCAGCGCAAAGACCATCAGCGGCTGATTCCAGGCCGAGAGGCGCATCGCACTCATATTCAGTTCGCGCACCTCCATATTTTTGGAGCCGAACTTATCAATTTCAAAATCTTCCCGTGCAAACGATTTCACAACACGCACGCCGGCCAGACTCTCCTGCATCACGGTGCTCAGATCCCCAATGCCGTTCTGCGCCTCAAGCCACAGAGGACGTAAGCGCTTCGTGACGATAGCTGCCAGGTACAGCAGAATAGGAACCGAAATGAGCGTTACCAGGGCTAGATATAGATCGAGTCGAAACAGAATAATCGTAATTGAGCCAAACGTTGCAACTGCAACAATGGCACGCAGCAGCCCCATCGGAAAGAACATGCGTACAGCTTCGATATCAGCCGTCATGCGCGACATCAACTGCCCAGTCTCTGAGTCATCATGAAACGAGAAGCTGAGATGTTGCAGATGATCATACATTTTGTCGCGCAGATCATAAGCCACCAGGTTAGAGATCGACTGCGAGTAGTAGCCCTGTCCATACGCCGCGAGACCGCGCAGGATGCTCGTACCCAGAATGGCCGCCGCGACCAGCATCAATTGAGAGAAGTTGCCAGTGTGAATGCCCACATCGATAACCCACTGCAACAACCAGGGCACTATAAGCGTAAAGAGTGTTGCCAGGACAACGCAGACAACCGCTGCAATTGATTGTCCTAAATGAGGCCGAAGTAAGGCGATGACACGGCCATAGATACGCAAATTTGCTTTAAGTTCAGTGAAGTCAAAGTACGGGGACGTTTTTTTTTGGACCTTTGTAACCTGCATTCCAGATGAATCCTTTCTTGACGCGCTCTAGCCCAGAATCACCATCTCTCCACAACGCGCGTCGCGAGCATATCTGGTACTTCCTTGCGTTCAGATGAAAAATAGGCCGCAGCATATTTTTAGCAACACTTCCTTATGCAAAACTGAGCGAAGCTAGAACAAGGTTCGTTGTTTTGCGACTATCAAGAGAGAGTTGCGTTTCTGAACGCATCTAAGTATAAATGCCCGCACAAACAAAAATGACCCATATCTACATGTACCTCTGCAACTGAACACGAGATCATTGTTACACGTGTAGCATTTCTTTGATCACGATTCCCACGTCGCTGTGGTAAAGAGATTGGTATCATTACTAAAAGTCTAAAAGGAAATGGCTGACAACTGTGTGTCACCCTTTCCACCTCTTTTTGGGACCATGCTGCAAATATGTTTCTTCCATAGGTAAGCTCAAATCTTTCTATTAACTTTTTTACATTTCTACAAGCTTTTGCGTATGCGCAAAAGCTTGTAGAAATGTAAAAAAGTTAATAGAAAGATTTGAGAGCGGTGAAGCCGCGAAAACGCAGAGTGCAAGAAAGCGAATGCGATACAGCTCAAATACTTTTGTAATCAGACAAGTACGTGCCCCTATCGTTCCTAATAAATGAGCACGGTTGTAGAAGCATAATCGTTACACAACTACTAGAACAAAAATACTGTTTTCTTTCTTCCCTTAAGAATATATAAAATAGCCATTGCTCTTCTTAAGAGAATAACGCATACTATACTATATGCAGAAGACGGAACGTCTCATGGCTATTACACTGCTACTTCAGGCGCGGGGTAAAATGACCGCCCACCGCCTTGCCGATATCTTAGGGGTCTCGCCGCGTACAATCTATCGCGATATTATTGCACTCTCCCTGGCACATGTGCCAGTGTCGATGGAATATGGGCCGGGTGGGGGCTACTATCTTCCCGCCGACTTTCATTTTGAGTCCGCCATCTTCACCCGCGAAGAGGCAATCTCCCTGGTCTTAAGTGCAGACCTCTCAGACAATAACAGCCTGTTCGCTGGTGATAACGACCTGCATCGCGCACTGATAAAGCTCGAAGCAGTCTTGCCAGAAGAGTATCAACTGGATGTCAAAGCAGCACGTGAGCACATCTTCTTTGACACCTCTGCCTGGTACAACAGCAGTGAAGCCTCTCCAACCTATCTCGAAACGATGCGCGCCGCCGTCCTCGGTTCACGCCAGATGGAAATCCTATACCCCTGCACAACCTGCAAGGATTATCCAGGCTCAGGCGTACTCTGGCGACGCATCGAACCCTATGGACTCGTGTTCAAAGGTCTCAGCCGCCGCCACATACGCACTGGTCGCTGGTACCTCGTAGCCTACTGCCAGCCCTGCCAGAACTTCGATGTCTTCCGTGTCAGCGACATCGAACAACTCTGTGTACGCGAAGATCCCATCACCCCTCGCCCAAACTTCAACCTGCGCGCCTACTGGCGCGAAGCACGCAAATACCTGGAGAAACAAGTACCGCCCACAGTCCTCACCCTACGCGTCGCCCCCACCGCCCGCTACGGCCTCCCCGGCGACGTCACCCTCATCAGCGAAGAACAAGATGGAAGCGCCATCATGCGCATCAACCTCGAATCCACAGAAGCCGCCATCTCCTACGCACTAGCACTAGGAGCCGAAGCCACCGTCATCAGCCCCCCTCAAGTCCGCGAAGCCGTAGCCGCCACCGCCCACGCCATCGCCGAAATGTATCATTAAAAAGCTTCTTGAGAGCCCGCTGCTTCGAGCAGCCGAATCCACGCTTCAGCACTGCATGCCCATCACCCATTATCTCATACGAGCACCTCTCTTCAAGTTCCACTTGCAGAGGTGCCACATTCATCGCGCGAAGACCGGATTCATCCGGAGGACTACTAACCAACATACTCCTTAACCACCAAATACCCCCTCGATCTCTCTACAATTATCGACCAACTCGTTACCAGGCTGCTATCGTCCTGGCGAAGACACAATCGTCCAACCGGATTTTTTCGTAAATCATGTGCATGAAGTTCGTACTTTCAGAAAGGAAAGCCCGGAAAGAGTAGAATCTACTCTTCCTCTATCTCTTCTAATTCCAGGTAGACTTTCAAATAAACGTCTCTTACAGTCATCGATACACCGATACTTGTGAGCTTTATAGTGTCATCCTCCCCGTTATAAAAAGAAACTTCCCACTTGTGAGAATTGATGCGATGATGATGTTCGACGTAAATCTGTCGCGAGTCAACAAGCAGAATCTCTTGAATAGTAGGGTAACGTTGATAGACACGAAGCTTCTCAGTGCGATCCACTCTCTCGGTTGAAGGTGACAATACTTCTACCACCATAATAGGAGCTTTAATAGCTTTCTTCTGTGTTCGATCCATAGGATCACAAGATACAGAAACGTCCGGCAAATAGCTGTGCCGATCCGCGAGTTGTAATACGACATCAGAACTGTAGACATTGCATTCAGAGCTACGTAGTGCAATATTAAGTAGAGTGCTTATATTCACTGCAATTTGGCTGTGGGCAGGACTTCCGCCAGAAAGCATACGAATAAAGCCATCTACAAACTCATATTTGTGGTGAGGAAAGGTTTCCACAAGCTTCCAGTATTCATCTATGGTATATTCAGGCTCTTGTTTCTGTGCCATGCGCTTCACCTCCTCCAAACCTAATAGGCACTTCCGCTTCTCAAGCCAGTGAGTTTACACTTACATTATACCACGAGGTATAGGCATTTCTTCGGCCTGTGACCCTTCTCACAACGACATTGTGAACTAAATCCTGGTGCAACCACAAGAAAATAGCTATACTTCTGACAAGCGAGTTAAAGAGATACTTCTTATGCTATACTAATCTTAAACTAAGCAGTAATATACAAAAATAACCTTATGAGAAGGATGGTATATATGGCAAAGTCTCGGCGTCCAATTTTCCGCGAGAGCGCGATGAAGCAGTATTTGCAGAGGCGCGAGCAGGATATTCTGCCACACACAGTCTCGCCCCCCTTCTTCACCTATGCCTGGATCGTCCTCGTTCTGCTCGTCGCCGCCGGCGTAATCGCCTGGTCAGCCGACGTCCCAACCTTTACAACTGCCTCGGGTGTCGTGACCGCACAGGCGACGCCGCAGAACCGTGACGCGACACAAGCCCTGATCTTCTTCCCGTCCGCCAACGCCCCTAAATTGCAGCCGGGCGAGACCATTCAACTACAGATTGGGGCAAATGGACCAACGAGCACCAGTAAGATTACAAGTGTTGTACCTGGTATTGTCAGCCCCACTGATGCACGCGCACGCTTCAGGCTCGACAACGCTGCCGCTCAGACAATCACTGAGCCGTCCATCGTCGCAGTCGTTGGGCTGGACCAGAACTTCCCGGCCCGCAAGTACGCTGGCACAACAGTCAGTGCACAGGTACAGATCGGCTCGCACTCGGTAATCTCGCAGTTCTCTTTATAACACTTAACTCCTTATACGGAAACCTAAGTGCGGAGCACTAGCCGCGAGCAAGCGGCGTTGGTTTCCGTATAAGATCTAACTTATTTATTGATCCTCAATGTGGAATTGGAGCGAAAAGAGATGGATCGCCAGCAGCAAAACAGGCCACCTGAGCCTTTTAATAACGCACCCTTACAGAACAGGCCGCCACAACCGTATCCGGGGCCGCCACAACCCATTCCAGTCACGCCGCAGAATAGGCAGCCTCAACAGGGCCAGATGCCGCCACAGCCTCGCCCTCCGCGTCCTCCGATACAGCGACCAGGACCAGGAGTCGCGGTCGCTCCTCCCCAATATCTACCGCCGCAGTTCCAGGAACAGCGCCGCTCCGCTCTGATGGAAGGCTTGAGCGCTGATGAGAAACAACATCCATCTGCCCTGGTTGCGAGCGTGATCGCACACCGCGAAGAGAGAGTGCGGCAGCAGACGACGGGGCTGAAAGATGAGGTACAGCCAAAGGGCAAGGGTGGAGACGCAGACGAGAGAGCACCAGCGAAACCAGCTCAGACCTCTCTCCTGGCAAAAACTCCCTTCCGCAAGCGCGTTCCTGTGCTGCTTCAGATGAGCGAGGTGGAGTGCGGTGCAGCCTGCCTGGCTATGATTCTGCGCTATTACGGCCGCAAGACAAGTATTTCAGAGGTAAGCGAACGTGCGGGAATTGGCCGCGATGGACTCTCCGCGTTGGGCATCGTGAAGGTAGCGCGTGGCTATGGCATACGCGTCCGCGCCATCTCGCTCAAAGAAAACGACTTCCGCTACGTGAGCCTGCCCGCCATCGTCCACTGGCAGTTCAACCATTTCATGATTGTTGAACGCTGGTCGCCCAATGGCGTTGACGTGGTCGATCCAGCCAGAGGACGCAGACGCCTATCATCGGAGGAGTTCGACGCAGGCTTCACGGGCGTGGTGATGATGCTGGAGCCCGGTACCCAGTTTGTGAAGCATACGACGTCGCCGCAGGTAACCCTGGGCACCTACGTTGTACAGTATCTCAGGCGTGCTCCGGTTGTGCTGATCCAGATCATTGCGGCCTCGCTGCTCCTCCAGCTCTTCGGCCTCGCTGTACCTGTGCTCACCAAAGTCGTCGTCGATCAGGTCATTCCCTTCAAGCTGGGCGACATCTTACCCTTGCTCGGCGCTGGCCTGCTCGTGATCCTCACCGCACAGCTCGTAACCATGCTGCTACGCGGCGCTTTACTCGTCTATCTCCAGACGCGCATCGATACCTATATCATGCCCAGTTTCTTCGAACACATGCTGACGCTCTCGCCCGCATTCTTTCAGAAGCGATCAAGCGGCGATATCATGGCTCGCCTGTCTAGCAACAATGTTGTGCGCGATATCATTAGCAACCAGATCGTTTCGGCCTTCTTAGATGGCAGCTTCGTCATTTTCTATCTCGTCATCTTGTTGACGCAGTCCTTGACCTTCGGCATTCTGGTTGTGGTGATCGGTCTGGTACAGGTGATCCTGCTCCTGAGCACGAACGGATCAATGCGGGCCTTGACGCGCCGCCAGCTAGAGTCGGCGGGCAAGACGCAGGGCTATGTAGCCGAAGTTCTGGCGGGCATGGATACGCTCAAGGCGGCCGGTGCAGAACATCGCGCGCTTGGACGCTGGACCAATCTCTTCTTCGATCAGCTCAACACGACCGTTAACCAGAACTATCTCAGTTCGACAATCGGTACCTTCATGAGCACGCTGCGCACTCTCTCTCCCTTGCTCCTCCTGTGGGTCGGCACCACAATGGTCCTGAGCGGCAAGATGGAGGTCGGCACAATGCTTGCGCTCAGCGCTCTGGCCTCCGCCTTCCTGACGCCTGTAGCCTCTCTGGTGAGCAGCGCGCAGCAGCTACAGATCGTCAACTCCCATCTAGAGCGCATCGCCGACGTTCTCGATGCCCAGCCGGAGCAGGACATCCAGCGCGTCCAGCAGCCTCCCCGCCTTAGTGGCCGCATCCGCCTGGAGCACGTCAATTTCCGCTACGACTCTAACTCGCCGCTGGTCCTCAAAGACATCACCCTTAACATCGAACCAAGCCAGAAGATCGCCATCGTCGGCCGCACCGGATCGGGCAAGAGCACGCTGGGCCGCCTCGCCCTCGGCCTCTGCCTGCCCACCGAAGGCGAAATCTACTATGACAACATCCCATTGCGCTTCCTCAACTATCAAGCCGTGCGTGCCCAATTCGGCGTCGTCATGCAAAACGCCGCCATCTTCAGCGGCTCCATCCGCGAGAACATCGCCTTCAACGTCCCCGACATAGGCATGGAGCGCATCGTCAAAGCCGCACAGATGGCCGCCATCCACGACGATATCATGGACATGGCGATGGGCTACGAAACCTTCGTCTCCGAGGGCGGCAGCGTCCTCTCCGGTGGACAGCGCCAGCGCCTTGCCATCGCCCGCGCCCTGGCCCACGCCCCCGCCATCATGCTCCTCGACGAAGCCACCAGTGCCCTCGACGTCATCACCGAACGCACCGTCGAACAAAACTTCCTCAAACTCGGCTGCACCCAAATCATCATCGCCCACCGCCTCAGCACCGTCCGCAACGCCGACCGCATCCTCGTCATCGACGACGGCAAATTGGTGGAGCACGGCTCACACAACGAACTCGTAAAGCTCAACAAATACTACGCCCGCCTAATCCAAAGCCAGTTGTCAAACGGCGAGATCAAGAACGACTAGGGAGAAGGCAACCTTACAATATATGGATGGCCCTCAATGTCGAATTGAGGGCCATCCATATATTGTAAGGAGCAAAAAACTGTAGTGCTGTACTGCGACTTAGTGTAGTGATATATTGAAGACTAGTACGAACATGAGGAGGAAAGCACCTGTGCCAATCATCATTTATCGTCAGTTTGGTTACAATGCATGGATACTGAAGTTTTTGAGGGCAAGGGTAACCTCACTGGACCAGAAGCCAACACTTCCACCAGAAAGGGAGACGGAATCTTCGATCGCTAGTAAGGAGGTTCCATCTCTTTCAATATGTAGAGAAGAGCTTTTGACGATAATACGAAAGTTATGCCAGCTTTTATCGGGAATATAACTTGTCCTTTGGAAGCTATTGTAGGGGTCAAAGACGTGTGCCACAGACAACGTCTGTAAGCGAGCTTTAGGATTTTGAGTTCTAGGACCAATAATATATCCCTGCCCATCTGATCTATAACGCACAAATACTCCGAAGCCAGGGAAACCACCAGCATAGTTAAGTATTTGGATATCAACTTCGACCAGATAGTCTGCTGTTGCATCGAGTTGACAGGGAGCCGTGATGGTAGGCGTATGAAGCTGACCAGCACCAATAACACGTCCTCCATCGTTAAATAATTCTCCGTGAGAGATCCTCCAATCTGAACTGCCAACCCATCCATTTGTTTTGCTTGACCAATCGGCATAGTATGGCAACGTGGAACGATGAGCATGTTGATTGAGAAATATGATTGTGCTCAGTGCTCCCAAACCGACTGCCCCTCCTAGCAATCCTTTGAGAACCAGTCGTCGTGAGGGGCGAACGGGTGGTAAAGGTGATTGGTTGTGAGAGGTGGTCGAACGTTCGTCAGCGGTAGGGATAGAGGAAGAAGGCAGCGGAGCACCGATGTCTGCTATCGTCGGCTGAGGTATCGATTGCTCCACTGCCTCTTGTTTGGGCTTATCATGACTGTCTTCCGCTACAACGGGCACTTCCTCCTGGTAGAAACCCAATTGTTCAGCCGTCTTCTCATAAAGGGTACAAAGCTGCTGGCGATAGTACATGTCAGGAGTCGTCTTTCCGCGTTCCCAGCGGCTTACATTGGCATCAGTTGTACCGATTTTCTCCGCGACGTAAGCCTGCGTCCAGGAACGACGCTCACGCTCTCGTCGTAAGCGCGTTGCAATCTCATGCATACTTTTTCTTTTCCTCTATCATCGCTCAATCCCAAAAACCGAGAAGAAATGAAGTATCCAGATGAGAAATAGCCTGTCTTTTCCTTTTGATAAAGAGAAAACCGAGATAATTTCCTCTCTGGCGAGCAAATGATAAGTGAACTACAAGTTAATGACCACCTATTGGTATTATATCAGCAGTTACTACGATGCATACTATGGGCGGTACTTCTAGGAAAAGAGGAACACGATGAAGCCACTTTTGCCTGGTACACAAAGGCTTCGTACACAGAGGAGAAAATTGTGTTACGGAAAAACAAGTTGTGGATAGTGCCCTTAAGAACGAAACCGCTTTATACTAAAAGGAGAGAAACATGTCTAGGAAGTTTTTGTCGCGGATAACTTTATCCTTCATTTTCCTTGTTGCTATCTTACTAAGCACCCTTATAACATTTGGGAGGAACTCCTCGATGCATGCATTTGCTGCTTATACGCCTCCGGGTGGTGGTAGTGGCTGCGAAAGTACTCATTGGGTGATAGACTCAGAAAAGTCAGTGAACTATAATGGAACAAATATGGCAGGTCAAGGTGCTGTCTACCACTGGGATCTCTCAGTATCAGGACTACGCGACGTCTCGTCAGGAGCATTCTGCGGCAGAGCATCTACAAATGTTTGTATTACTATGCCTTCAGGCCAGAACGTTGCTCCATATATTAAGCTCACTAATGAATTGTACATTAATGGTGTGTTTACCAGCTATGTTCGTCCATTCTATGTCGTATATCCTGGTAAGACGTACTGTGCACCTAGTGGAAGCTTCAGTGCAACCTATCGTGACTATGTCACTGTATACAGTTACATCCTCACACCTGATGGTGCTATCAACAACGCAGGTAAGGAAGCAATAGAAGTCAAAGTATGATTTGATAATAATGGCTAAGGGAACATTCTCTCGGCACTGCACCTTCTAACAATGAACCGGCTTCGCTGCTTCTACTCAGAACAAGTACACCGAGGTTGGTCATTGTTAGAAGGAGAATGAGATTCAGTTTACTTTCTTTATGCTGCTGTGAAGATGCTCAACACTTCCAAGCCGCCGCACATAGACAATCATCGCAATAGCGAATGAGATGGCTGCGAGCCCACCCATCCACAGCATCAGTAGCGCAGGCTCAAAGCCGATGATAACTTGCGCAGGAAAGGCAAGAATAAAGATAACACCCATCACCAACAGCGACCAGCCGCCCCACCGCCTCACCCCCCGCTCCCTAATCAGCCCCACCGAGATCATAATCGCCCCAATACCAAAGATGGCATAAGACAAATGGCTAAACGTCGGAACGGCCAGTACACATTCGCTATACTCCCACCTTGTGCGAGAATATACACAAGGACTAGCATTCCTATATAGAGCGACGACGATATAGCAGCGTAGATGCTTGCGAAGAGAACACCTATTCTGCTGAGATACCTGAGCAACGGATCGGTGTTTACAAACAGCCCTACGCCCGCTACTAGGGCAAAGTTGAATAGAGGGATGAAAGCATCGACGATATATTCTGCCTGCTGCAACGTTAGCTTGCTTGCCAGCGAGGCAATCTTCTCATTCACGTAGTCCTTGTCATTTATTGCAAGAAAATGTACGGACCAGATTTTTTAGTCCCTTGTATCTTTTCTGCTCTTATTACATCGCGTCCGTATACCTCGCCTACCGCCCATGCTCGCTCCGAAATCCACCCAACTTCACTTACTGAGGTCCATTTGAAGTTTGATAAAGCAGCACACCTCGCCTGCTTCCCTGCTCGCCCCGAAATCCACCCAACTTCACTTTCTCGCGTCCGTCTGAAGTTTGATAGAGCAGGTACAATTCACCTGCCGCCTGGCTTGTCCCGAAATCCACTCACTTCCCCTTACATCTCCTACACTAAATACCTAAACAGCAGAATCGTCATTCCTCCCCCCGAAACGGATCAAACATGCTAAAGCGGCCGCTATACAAAAGTTCTTTAATGCCCTCAACAGCCGTCTCCGGTGCAGCATAGGCCGGCAGAGTTTGAAAAAGCGCGGCCGTATCTCCCAGTTCGCACATCTCTTGCGCGTGCTTGTGCTTGATCTCCTCAAATGATGGCATCTGAACAGCGACAGCATACTCAAGCTTGTTTGGATTAAGCAGGCCATAGTGAATCTTGTTGCCGACATGCTTGCTACAGCGACATGGGTTGGCAGGATTGACGATGCCGCACTTTTGTTGGACAAAGCCACGAATCTGGTTGCGCGCCCGCGAGAGCCGTTTGCGGAAGTTGACGGGCGTGGTCTCCATAATATAAGCCCCCTCCTCGCTCGTAACCTCAAAGATCTCGCCCAGAATAAGTGTGATGCGGTGCACGCGATCCAGACAGACAAGCATGCCCAGAATACAGTTGAACTGCACCTCTTCGATTAATAGCCGCTCCTCATGCCCATCCGGAACTTCAGCCTCGCCCAGCACCAGGCTATACTCCAACTGCTCCCCCAGCGCCTGCAACGTCATCTCGCGCTGCTCCGCCCTCCGCTTGCGCGTCGTCAGCAGATAATTGGTCGCAATCCGATAGACCCAGGTAGGAAAAGCGCTCTCCCCTCGAAACTCGCTGAGATGAGTAACAACCTTGACCAGAATCTCTTGCGCCGCATCCTCAGCATCAGCCGGCACCTGCAGCATACGCAGAGCAAGGTTGTATACGCGATCCTGAATAGATCGAAGAACAGCCTCCAGCGCCTGCTGATTCCCCTCTTTCGCCCGCTCAACCAGCATTTCTATAGATGTTGTTTCTTCTTGCATCTCACTCCTGATCTA
>JAABUZ0100006771.1_pt1 | contig 14162 bp, 11 predicted proteins | sample 5562091 | NCBI WGS metagenome assembly JAABUZ01 (sample SAMN12813069, study PRJNA571459) | rock metagenome | isolation source: Antarctica rocks | place: Antarctica: Victoria Land, Linnaeus Terrace sud | collected 2015-12-21 | reverse complement strand
ACGCCCGCCACGAGCGCAATCAACGCGGTCCGGTTCACGCCGTTCCGGTACTCATAAAGTCCGCCGCGCCGGTACAGGCTGCCAACATCCAGCGTTGTCTTGCGCAGAAAAAAGTAATCGGTAATCATGATGCCGGCGATCGGCCCGAGCAGCCCCGAATACCCGACGAGCCAGCCAAAGATGTAGCTATTGAAATCCGTCAGCAACTTCCAGGGCATCATCAATAGTCCGGCCACTCCCGTAATCAAGCCGCCCGTACGAAAGGAAATCAGCCTGGGATTTAAATTCGAAAAGTCATTCGAAGGCGACACGACGTTGGCGGCCACATTCGTGTTGAGAGTAGCGACCAGCAGCGCCACCAACGCGACCGAGGCCACAACCGGCTGATGGAATCGGCCCAGCAGCGCCACCGGGTCCCAGATGGCTTGGCCGAACAGGACCACCGACGCGGATGTCACGGCGACGCCAATGAACGAATAGATCGTCATTGCCGCCGGCAATCCCAATGCCTGTCCGAGAACCTGCGCCCGCTGCGATTTTGCATAACGGGTAAAGTCCGGAATATTCAAGGCGACCGTGGCCCAAAATCCGACCATCCCGGTCAGGCTGGGAACAAAGAAATGCAGAAATTCTCCCGTGGTCTTAAACTTACTCGGGTTGCTCAAGACCGGCCCGAAACCGCCTGCTTTCCGCGTAATCCACCACAGCAGCAGCAATCCGATTCCCAGCATGAACGGCGCGCCCACGCCTTCCAGGAATTTGATCGCTTCTATGCCGCGCCAGATCACCGCGATGTTTAGCAGCCAAAAGGCGAAAAAGCAAATCCACGGCCCCGAAGGGTGCGCCGCAATGGCCGGGTACACAATCGAGAGCATTGAATAGATCGCCTGGCCGCCGATCCATGTCTGGATGCCGAACCATCCGCACGCCACAATCGCCCGCAGCACCGCCGGTACATTCGCGCCCCGCACGCCGAACGACGCGCGCACGAATACGGGGAACGGAATCCCGTATTTTGTCCCGGCATGCGCGTTCAACAGCATCGGAATCAGCACAATCAGGTTGCCCAGCAAGATCGTCCCGATGGCCTGCTTCCAACTCATTCCACCGGCAATCAAGCCCGACGCGAGCATGTACGTCGGAATGCATACGCTCATTGCCACCCACAGGGAAGCGTAGTTATAAACACCCCAGGTCCGCTTCTCGGGCGGAACCGGCGCAAGATCCTCGTTGTAAAGGCTCGGTTCGTGCTGTAGTAGCATTGTTTCCCGCAACTATAACCCAGTTGATTTACCATCAAGAAGTCTGCCGATACTCGCCCAGTCCGCGCAAGTCGGAAGGAGGATAACTCTGTTTCAGCCGACACAACCGAGCGTTTCCGGGGATGCATTAGCCGAAGCGCTGCCCCCGTTGACGGACCAAGAAGCGATTGTGGAAGCCAATCGCTGCCTCTTCTGTTACGATGCTCCCTGCACGCACGCCTGCCCGACTCACATCGATATTCCGCGTTTCATCAAGAAAATCTCGACGGACAACATGGTCGGTTCCGCCAGGACGATTCTCGAAGCCAATCTGCTAGGAGCTACTTGCGCCCGCGTCTGCCCGGTGCAGGAGTTGTGCGAGGGCGCCTGCGTTCTCGGGTCCGAACATAAGCCAATTACCATCGGACGCTTGCAGCGTTATGCCACTGATTACGTGAACCATCGCGATATCGATGTCTTCCAGCCCGGCGCGCCCACGGGAAAGAAAGTGGCTGTTATTGGCGCCGGACCAGCCGGTCTTTCCTGCGCCGGTGAATTGGCGAAAGAGGGCCATCGCGTTACCATTTTTGAAAAGCGTCAGCTCGCCGGCGGGCTTTCCACTTACGGCATTATTGCCCTGCGCGAACCTGTTCCCGTGGCGCTTGCGGAAGTTGAGATGGTCAAACGTCTCGGCGTGGAATTCCGCACCGGCATGAGCCTGGGCCACGATCTTTTGCTGCCCGACCTGCAAGCGAACTTTGACGCGGTATTCCTCGGCGCGGGTCTGGGCGCGACGCCTTCCCTGGGCATTCCCGGTGAAGAGCACATCATCGACGGATTGGAATATATCGAAGAAAGCAAGCTCGACCGCGCTAAGCTCCGCATTGGACGCAGAGTAGCCGTGATTGGCGCGGGCAATACCGCCATTGATTGCGCCACCATTGCCCGCCGTCTCGGGGCCGATCACGTAACAATTGTGTACCGCCGCTCGGAGCACGAAATGAGCGCCTACCGTCACGAGTACGAATTCGCCAAGGCGGAAGGCATCGAGTTCCGCTTTCTTTCTCAGCCCACACGGGTCGTGGTTGTGAAGGATGTGGTTATCGGACTCGAATGCGTCTCGATGGCGCTTGGCGAGCCTGATGCATCAGGCCGTCCCGCGCCGCGTCCGGTTCCCGGTTCTGAATTTATTCTTCCCGTCGAACAGATTGTGAAAGCCATCGGCCAGGAAAAATGGCAATGGGCGGGAACCCTCAAGTTTGCTATCCAGAAAGGATTTCTTCAGGTGAACGAGGACTTTGAAACCAGCGTTCCCGGCGTTTATGCAGGCGGTGATTGTATCCGGTTCCACGGCACATGCTCTACGGTCATGGCTGTGCAGGATGGAAAACTGGCTGCCGCCGCGATGGGCCGCAAGCTGGCGCAAACACATGGTGAGGAGGCTGCGGCTTAATGGCTGATCTACGCATCAACTTTGCGGGCGTTACTGCGCCCAATCCGTTCTGGCTGGCTTCCGCGCCTCCTACTAATTCCGGCGCGCAGATTCATAAAGCCTTTGAAGCCGGTTGGGGCGGGGCAGTGTGGAAAACCATCGGCGCTCCGGTTCTCAACGTTTCGAACCGCTACGGCGCCTGGCATTACGGCGGACAGCGGATGCTTGCCATCAACAACGTTGAGCTGATTTCGGATCGCCCTATCGAAATCAACCTTCGCGAAATCGCGGATGTGAAGCGTCACTGGCCTGATCGGGCGGTGGTTGTTTCCGCGATGGTCGAATCGACACCGGAGGCTTGGGCCGACATTGTTCGGCGTATTGAAGATACCGGAGCCGATGCCATCGAACTGAACTACGGTTGTCCGCACGGCATGAGCGAGCGCGGCATGGGCGCTGCCGTCGGGCAAGTTCCCGAGTATTGTGAGCGAATTACCGGTTGGGTGAAACACGTTGCCCGTATCCCGATCATCGTCAAGCTCACTCCGAATATCACGAATATCGTCAATCCGGCGCGCGCAGCAGTGGCGGCGGGCGCGGATGCGCTTTCGCTAATCAATACGATCAACTCGATTGTCGGCGTGGATCTTGAAAGCCTCGAAATCACTCCCAGCATCGGAGGCAAGGGCGGACACGGCGGCTATGCCGGACCAGCCGTGAAACCGATTGCCTTAAATATGCTGTCGGCGCTCGGCACGGATGAAACGGTGTCCGGGTCGGGGCTTCCGATCTCCGGCATGGGCGGCATCTCGAATTGGAAAGACGCCGCCGAATTTCTGCTGCTGGGAGCCGCTAGTTTGCAAGTCTGTACCGCCGTCATGCACTACGGCTTTCGCATCATCGAAGATCTCTGCGACGGTCTTTCCCAATGGATGGATTCCAAAGGCTTTGGAACAATCGCGGATGTCACGGGCAAGAGCATCGCCCGAATCTCCGATTTCAAGGATTTCGACTTGGCGTTTCGCGCCGTTGCTCGGATCAACGGCGAAAAGTGTATCAAGTGCAATCTCTGCTATGTTGCCTGCAACGACACGGCGCACCAGTGCATTGATCTGATCGCAGCCGATGGTTCGGTTGTTCAGCCATACGCGTATAGCGCGCTCTCGAACGGCAAGGCCGAAGCGGTGAATACGCGCCCGCAGCCGCAAGTCCGCGAGGAAGATTGCGTTGGGTGTCGGCTCTGCCACAACGTGTGTCCGGTGGAACATTGCATCGAAATGGTGGAACTGCCGCCCTGCCGACCTTCCACCACTTGGAATGAACTTTCCAAAGCGCAGCCTGCTGTAACCGAGGACTGGGAATCTATGAAGCGATACCGCGAACAACTCGGTATTCATATTCATTAGCCGATGGCCTTACTCATTAAGAACGGCGAAATCATTACTGCGGATTCGCGTTTGCGCGGCGATATCTACGTCGAAGACGAAACCGTCACGCGCATTGGAAACCATCTGGAAGCGCCACCCGATGCTGAAGTGATCGACGCGTCGGGCAAGCTGGTTTTTCCCGGCTTCATCGATCCGCACATCCACATTTACCTGCCGTTCATGGCGACATTCGCCAAGGACACGCACGAAACCGCCAGTATTGCGGCGCTGATCGGCGGCACCACGACTTATATCGAGATGTGCTGTCCATCGCGCCTGGATGATGCGCTGGAAGGTTATGGATTGTGGAAGTCGAAAGCCGCCGGAAAAAGCGCCTGCGACTACACCTTTCATATGTCCGTAACGAAGTGGGAAGGCCAGACGGAAGGGCAGCTTCGTGAAATTGTGCGGGACGGCATCACTTCGTTCAAGGTGTTTCTTGCCTATAAGAGTTTCTTCGGCGTCGAGGACGGCGAGTTATACTCCACGCTGGCTCTGGCTCGTGAGCTTGGCGTAACTGTGACGGCACACTGCGAAAATGCCGAGCTGGTCAGTCAATTGCAGGCAAAGCTTTTGGCCGAAGGAAAAACCGGTCCCGAGTGGCATGAACCGAGCCGCCCGGAATCAGTGGAAGCGGAAGGCACTCACCGCTTCGCGACATTTCTCGAAAACACGAACGCCATCGGATACGTCGTGCATCTTTCCTGCGAGCGCGCGTTGAAAGCCGCTTTAGCAGCCAAGGAGCGGGGCGTCAAAATTTTGGTCGAGTCCGTTCTTCCGCATTTCCTGCTCGACAAAACCTATGCGGAACGTCCCGGCGTGGAAGGCATGAAATACGTGATGTCTCCGCCTTTGCGCGGCAGGCGCAATCATAAGCCTCTCTGGGATGGCTTGGCAGCCGGTTTAATTGACACGGTCGGCACCGATCACTGCCCCTTCGACACGGAACAGAAACTTCTCGGCAAGGATGCGTTCACCCAAATCCCTAACGGCATTCCCGGCATTGAGGAGCGTGTCAACTTGCTCTACACTTACGGCGTCAAGCGCGGCATACTTGATATTCACCGCTTTGTCGATGCAGCCAGTACCCGCGTTGCCAAGATCTTCGGACTTTTTCCCAGAAAAGGAACGATTGCCGTGGGGAGCGATGCCGATCTGGTTATTTACGATGGGTCCTACCGGGGCGTTCTCTCCGCGAAAACCCAGCACGTGAACAACGATTACAACGGTTTCGAAGGGATGGAGATCGAGGGTCGTCCTTCAGTTGTCACCGTGCGCGGGAAGGTGCAGGTAAGAGACGGCCAGTTTGTCGGCGAACGAGGCCGCGGACAATTATTGCGGCGGGAAACTACGCGCATGGGAGAAGGCCATGGCGGTTGACGCAAAACGCGCGGTTGCGGAATTGAAAGAGTTGCGGACGCTGACTGCTGATGATAACGGCGCTCAACGCGTGGCCTGGACCGACACGTGGCTGAAAGCGCGTGAATGGTTTGCATCGAAGCTGAAGGAACTTCCTGTCGAGCACCACTATGACGCCGCCGGAAATCGCTGGATTACGCTCCAAGGAGATTCACCCCGCGCCCTAGTCCTTGGCAGCCATCTGGATTCAGTGCCGAATGGCGGATGGCTCGACGGTGCTCTCGGAATGCTCGCTGGGCTGGCGATTGTGCGCCGTATCGCAGACGAGTATAAGGACCGTCCGCCGGTAACGGTGCGCCTGGTTGATTTCGCGGATGAAGAAGGCGCGCGCTTTGGCCGCAGCCTGCTCGGATCTTCTGCCTTCGCAGGCACCTCATCTATGGAAGCCGACCGTGGCCGCACCGACAAAGACGGCATCCGGCTCGAAGACGCGTTGCGGCGTTGCGGCGTCGAAATCGACAGATTCCCCCAAGCGCGGCAGGAGCAGGAGAACGCCGCCGCGTACCTGGAACTGCATATCGAGCAAGGACCGGTGCTCGAAAGCCGGGGTTTGCCGCTTGCGGTAGTGCTCGGAACAAAAGGCGTTGAGCGTCATGCCATCACATTCTTCGGCCAGGAAGCGCATTCCGGCTCCACGCCCATGAATGCGCGTCACGACGCGCTGGCGGCGACGGCGAAACTGGCGCTGGAAATTCGCGCTATCGCCCAAAAGCATGCCGACGCTGTTTGTACGATGGGAAGCGTGAAAACGTTTCCCGGCATCGTGACGGCGGTGGTAGGCCGATGCGAGGCGACACTCGATCAACGTGATCTCGATGCCCATGTGCTTGCCACGATGTTTCGCGAAGCGCGGGAAGCGAGCGAGCGCTTTGCGCAAGAAGAAAAATGTAGCGTCGAGTGGTCGCGGATCTGGAATATCGAACCCGTGCCGTTTCATGCGGAGTTGATCCGACTGTGCGACGAAACAATCCGAGAAACGGCGGGAGAATCGCTCCGCTTGCCCTCCGGACCGCTTCACGATGCGGCGGAAGTGGCTCGGGCAGGCATTCCCACCGTGATGATGTTTGTCCAGTCGCTGAAGGGCATCAGCCATAACAAAATCGAGGACACGCGGGAAGAGCACCTCGAACTGGCGGTGGCCGCCTTCGACCGGCTTGCTTCTAAAGCCATAGTTTTCATTCAGAGCGGGGAAAAGTAGAGATTATGGAACGAACATCGCGAGAAATCGTTCAGGAAAACCGGGACTACACCATGTTCTCCTGGTCGGTTCAGGGCGCTGCCAATCCGATCCACATGACGCGCGGCGAGGGCGTATGGTTTTGGGACGGCGACGGCAACCGGTGGCTGGATTTCAGTTCTCAGTTGATCAATCTGAACATCGGGCACCAGCATCCGAAGATGCTGACAGCCATCAAGAGGCAAGTGGACGAACTCTGCTTCGCGGGTCCGGGCTTTGCCACCGAGCCCAGAGGCATGCTCGGGAAAAAGCTCGCCGAATCGACCGGGCTTGCGAAGGCGTTCTTCACGCTCGGGGGAGCCGAAGCGAACGAGAACGCCATCAAAATAGCGCGCCTGTTCACGGGCCGCGACAAGATCATTACGCGCTACCGTTCGTATCACGGCGCGACGATGGGCGCGATGACGGCGTCAGGTGATCCGAGGCGCTGGCCTGTCGAGCCGGGCGTTCCTGGCGTTGTGCGCGTCTTCGATCCCTACTGCTATCGCTGTCCATTCGGCAAGACTCCCGATAGCTGCCGCCGCGAATGCGTCAGCCACATCGAGGAAATCATTCAGATGGAAGGACCGCAGTCCATCGCCGCGATTCTCGTGGAAGGGATCACGGGATCAAACGGTTTGCTGGTTCCGCCCGACGATTACTATCCCAAACTGCGCGCCTTGTGCGACAAATACGCTATTCTCTTGATCGACGACGAAGTGATGAGCGGCTTCGGCCGCACCGGCAAGTGGCTGGCGACGCAGCATTACGGTATCAAGCCGGATATGGTTACGTGCGCGAAAGGACTGACCAGCGGTTACATGCCGCTCGGCTCTGTCGTGGTTTCTCAACCGATTGCCGATTACTTTGAAACACACATGCTGTGGGGCGGATTAACTTACAGCGGTCATCCGGTATCGTGCGCCGCCGCCATTGCCAATCTTTCCATCTACGAAGAAGAGCATGTTTTCGAGAACGTGGAAGAGCAGGGTCTTTACTTGGCCAGACGTTTAGAAGACATGAAAGAACGGTTCGCCTGTGTCGGCGACGTTCGCTATAAAGGTCTGTTCAGCGTCCTGGAATTAGTTCGGGATAAAGGCACAAAGGAACCGCTGGCCCCGTTCAACGGAACGAGTCCGGAAATGGGCAAACTGGCCGCTTACCTGAAGTCTAAAAATTTGTACGCCTTCAGTCGTTTTAATATGCTGTGGGTATGTCCGCCGCTAATTATTTCACGGGACGAACTCAGCCGGGGCTTGGACATCATTGAAGAAGGATTGCGGCTCGTGGACGCGGAACTGCCCCTTCGCGACGAAAGTTTACAGGAGTTAACTCATGCCAGCCATTGAAGCGCCCGCCAGCCTCAAAGTAGTGAATCATTTTATTGGCGGACAGCTTGTTGAATCGACATCGGGCCGCTCAGGAGTGGTTTGGGACCCGGCCACCGGAAAGGAACAGGGGTCCGTCCCTTTTGCGAGCGCGGCGGAGGCGGATCATACGGTGGCGGTTGCCAAAGCTGCTTTCCCAGCCTGGCGTGCTACTCCTCTTTCCCGGCGCGCTGAGATCATGTTCCGCCTGCGCGAGCTTGCCGACGCCAATCGCCGCGCCATCGCCGAACTGATAACTGCGGAACACGGCAAAACTCTTCCCGATGCCCTAGGAGAAGTTGCGCGAGGACTGGAAAATATCGAGTTCGCGTGCGGCATTCCGCACCTGTTGAAAGGAGGCTTTTCCGAGCAGGCCAGCCGGGGCGTTGATGTTTACCAAATCCGCCAGCCTCTTGGCGTTGTCGCGGGCATTACGCCCTTCAACTTTCCTGCCATGGTTCCGATGTGGATGTTTGCCAACGCGATTGCCTGCGGCAATACATTTATTCTGAAGCCTTCGGAGAAAGATCCGTCCGTAAGCCTGTATCTTGCCGAGCTGCTGCGGAGGGCTGGGTTGCCGGACGGGGTTTTCAACGTTCTGCAAGGGGATCGGGTCGCCGTGGAAAGGTTGCTGGAGCATCCCGAGGTAAAAGCCATCAGCTTTGTCGGCTCCACGCCGGTAGCGCGCGCCATCTACGAAACAGGCACCCGTAACGGTAAACGCGTCCAGGCGCTCGGCGGTGCGAAAAATCATATGCTCGTGTTGCCGGACGCCGATCTGGGGATGGCGGCCGACGCGGCGGTATCGGCGGGCTACGGTTCCGCCGGTGAGCGCTGCATGGCGATCTCCGTGATTGTTGCCGTGGGAAAAATCGCCGATCCGCTGATTGACGCGATTCGCGAGCGCATGGCGAAGATCAGGATTGGTCCGGGACTGGAAGAAGGAAACGAGATGGGCCCGCTGATCACGCGCGAACATCGCGACCGCGTTGCCTCATATGTCGCCCACGCCGCCGAAGAAGGAGCGACGATTGCCGTCGATGGGCGCTCAGGTTCACTACAGGAGAAGCCGGGATTCTTTCTGGGTGCATCGCTGCTCGACAATGTGAGGCCCGGCATGCGCTGCTACGACGATGAAATCTTCGGCCCCGTGCTCAGCGTTGTGCGGACCGAAACTTACGAAGAAGCTGTCCAGCTAATCAATGAAAGCCCGTTCGGGAACGGAACGGCCATCTTCACTCGCGACGGCGGCGCTGCCCGGCAGTTTCAATTCGATGCCGAAGCCGGAATGGTCGGCATCAATGTGCCTATTCCGGTTCCGATGGCGTATTACAGCTTTGGCGGCTGGAAGAGTTCGCTCTTCGGTGACTTGCATATGTACGGTCCCGAAGGCGTGCAGTTTTATACACGGGCCAAGGTTGTCACGGGCAGGTGGCCCGATCCCGCCACCAGCACGGTCGATCTCGGTTTCCCGCAAGTAAGATAACGGGCTATTTCTAAACCGCCCAACTAAAATCGCGAGTCACTTGGGTAGCAGGCTGTTTGTCGAGCAAACGCACCAACTCCAGGCGCAGTGCGTCCACCAGGGCTCGCCAACTGGCATCGATGACGTTGTTGGAAACGCCCACGGTAGACCAAGTGTGGCGCTGATCGGTCCATTCCACCAGAACGCGCACCTTTGAACTGGTGCCGCCTTTCACCCCCAGCACGCGGACTTTGTAGTCGAGTAACTGAACCGCCGTAATGGCGGGATAGGCCAATGCCAGACACTGCCGCAGGCAGATATCGAGCGCGTGAACAGGCCCGGCGCCGGTGGCGGTATGGGTGTGAATTTCACCGTTCGCCCGCAGCGTAACGCTGGCGGCGGTCACGGTTTCATCGTTGCCGGGGAGCTTGCCGGAAGCGCTGTGATCCAGCTTGGTCGAAACCTCGTAGCTGATGACTTCGAAGGGAGCAAACTCCGGGTGCGCGGCTTCGCGCACCAGCAGCTCAAAGGTGCCTTCAGCGGTTTCGAAGTCATAACCTTCGTGCTCCATCATCTTGATGCGCTGCAAAAGTTCGCGGCGAGCTGTATCGGCTAAGTGTTCATGCAAGCCAAGCTGGTCCAGCTTATAGGTAACATTGCCGCGTCCGGAAAGATCGCTGAGCAGAACGCGCTGGCGATTGCCCACGGTCTCGGGTTTGATGTGTTCGTAAGTAGCCGAATCTTTCATGACCGCGCTGACATGAATGCCGCCTTTATGCGCAAACGCGCTGCCGCCCACGAACGCCTGTTCGTTGCGCAGCGGCAGGTTGGCTAACTCTGCCACGAAACGAGCCAAACTGGTCAGCTTCTTTAGATTTTCCGGTCCAATTGTCGTGTGGCCGAGCTTTAATTCCAGGTTTGCCAAGACGGAGCAAAGGTTGGCGTTGCCGCAACGCTCGCCGTAGCCGTTCACGCAGCCTTGCACGTGCGTCACTCCCGCTTCGACGGCCATCAGGGTGTTGGCGACAGCGAGTTCCGAATCGTTGTGGCAATGAATGCCGAGCACGCCGTCGAAGCGCGCTCGAACTTCGCCAATAATCTCCACCAAACGTTGCGGAAGGGAGCCGCCGTTGGTGTCGCACAGGCATAAAACATCGGCGCCGGCGCGCTTGGCCGCCTCCAGGGTTCGCAGCGCAAAAGCGGGATTGGCGTTGTAACCGTCGAAGAAATGCTCGGCGTCGTAAACCACCTCGCGGCCATGCGCGCGGAGATAGGCCACCGTTTCGGAGATCAGGCGCAGGTTTTCTTCTTCGGTAATGCCGAGAGCGCGATGCACATGGAAATCCCAGGTTTTGCCGAAAATGGACACCACCCGCGTTTCCGCCCCGAGAAGTTCAGCGACGTTCGGGTCGGTTTCCACCGAGTTTTTGGCGAAGCGGGTGGCGCCAAAGGCAGTCAGCTTTGCATGCTTGAGCTTCAGCTTCTTGGCGCGGGCGAAGAACTCCTTGTCCTTGGGGTTCGACCCGGGCCAGCCGCCTTCAATGTAGTCGATGCCGAACTCGTCGAGCTTTTCCGCAATCAGCAGTTTGTCATCCACGGAGAAGGAGACCGATTCTCCCTGCGTGCCATCCCGGAGTGTGGTGTCGAACGTGAAGATCTTCATGAATCCTGTGTTTAACCTTTCGAGTTGTCTCGATAAAACGCTGCCCTAAAAACCAAAAGCCACCTGGCTGGTTGATCCTGCCGGTGGCCTCAAAGTAAGTTGATACGCCAGGTCTCAGGCAGGGCCGGTAATGGCCACGCTAATAATAATGCCGCCTTGAACGAGGAGAATCATTGAACCTGAGAGTAAATCTCATTGTAAACCAAACAGGCTTTGACGCAAGCCGCCCTGAACGTACCGCTCTAGCTGTTTCCAAGTAAAGTCTTTTTGAGAAACAGGAGTTGTCCCAGGTGATAAGAGTTGTGCGAGGCGACCAGCAGCGCTTCCCGAAGCAGCGTCTGGCCGTCGCCATGCGCGAAAGGCTCGAACAAATCCTTTTGCGGATCTCCCACCAGCTTTGCCATCTCTTCGGCGTCCTGCCGGAACGATTTCACGCTGTTTAACCAAGCTTCGTTGCTGGGCGGCGCTTCGGTTTCCGGCCAATACTCGTCCGGCCATTTGGGAGATTTGTAATGAGGGTTACGCGAGAACTCCAGAATGTCATGCTGCGCGCTACGCATGTGTTCTAACAACTGCCAAGCCGTATGCGGAGCTTCCGGCGGTTTGACGCCTCGTATTTCCGGCGGAAAATCTTTTACCGCAGAGTCAAAGTCAATGTGAGCCTGATGGCCGCGCATGGCGTCCACAAGCTGCCGCCGTAGTTCTTCTGTTGAGCCGTCATTTGCCATTCACTGTGAGTGTATCGATTTGCTGAAACGCCGTCGGGTAGAGTAAAACTTGGCTGACGGACGCACCATTATCAAGCGCATTTTTGCGCGGACGCTGCTTGGTTTGCTGTTTATTACCTGCGCGGCTTATCTCAGCGATTTTCTGCTGTTGCGCTGGAAATATTTCAGCAAGCACGATCCCGTGGGAACGGTGATCGTGAAGACTTACTTCGCGGTTCCGCGCAAGGACGGCAGAACTGAATTTATGTCCGATGATCCACGGGCGGAAACATGTGTTCATTCCCTATTTCCCCACTCGGGCTTTCGCCCGTGCTGGTACCTGAGCCGCCATAAAGAAAAGCGGATTGATATATGAAGATTGCTATTGGTTTTCGGCTTTCCAGCGCATGGCCGAGTAGATCCGGGTTCGCCCGCTGGGATGGTCAAAGAAAAGGATCTCTTCCAAGACGCCGGGATCGAGCTTGCGATATTCGCTGAGCAGCAAGGCTGCTTCCGCGACACCGTCCGGCTGCCGGGACGTGTTCAGCCCGAAGATGTCCGCTTCATATTCCTGGGTGCGAATCAGCGTGTTCGCTACCGGCGTTAACAACAAAGTAAACACCGAAAGGATCAGAGCGACCAGCGGCAGCACCGCCGCATCGCCAACGCCGGTAATGCCCCAGCGCTCTCCCCAACGCGCGAGCGACCAGGTTAAGACCCACCGCAAGCCCGCAAACAGCAGCAACACAATAATTACGGTAAACGCGAGCATTTTATAGACATGATTGAGCACATAATGTCCCATTTCATGACCCATCACCGCGAACACCGCTTCCGACGAGCACCGGCGCAGCAGATTATCATTCAGCGTGATTCGTTCCGTGCCGAGAAATCCGCTCACGTTGGCGCTGACGCGCTTGCTTTGGCGTGAAGCGTCCACCTCGTACACGTTTGTCGCTGGAATGCCGTTTTGACGCGCCAGCCGTAGAATCGGGTCACGCACGCGGGAATCCGTGAGCACAGCGTATTTATTGAACAGGGGAGCAATAAACACCGGGCCGATCAGCATGCCAATAATGAGAAAGATAATCGCGGCGCCGGCCCCCCAGATGTGCCAGGTACGGGGAAGACGGCGAACAATGGCAAAGAGCGCCATCACGGCCAAGCCGCCCAGAATAACCGTGATTCCAAGCCCCTTCAACTGGTCCGCGAACCATGCGCCCAGCGTTTGATTCGACAATCCGTACTGGTGCTCGCGAAAATAGCCTTCGTACATTGCCAACGGCAGGCTCAGGGCAAAAAGCACAAGAGAATATTGCGCCCAATAAAGCCAAGTTTGTAGCCCCTTGCGCCGGGTAGCGCGTTCCGCCAGAGTTCGCATTCGCAGAGAGAGCCGCGTGCTTAACAGAACCAGGGAGACCAGCGCCCCATATAGGAAGTCCCAAAGAATGAGCCAATAGCCTCCCTCGAAGTAAGCGTCGGAGCGCGCCTTTTTGTCAGGCGGAAGCGTTGCCAGGTAAGCGCGTGTTGCCTTTTCGGCGTTGAATCCCGGTCCAGCCTGAGCCGCTTGGGGTATGTGCAAAACAGGGGAACCAACGAGTGTTTGTATGTGTAAGGGGAAGAACAATAGGAGCAGCAAAAACACATTTTGCGGAAGCATGGAAGAACGCATAAGACCGATGTGGAAACATTGTCTCGCATGGCCTTGTGCTATAGCACTATGCTTCCGAACCTAGTCACGTGATAGAAGAAGCAGGCGCTGGAGCAACTGCCGGGCTGGTCTTAGGCCGCTACGTCGATTACAGCCGCTTGCGAAGTAGGCATCGGAATCGGTATACCATCCTCGCGTAATCCCTCAAGGTGCAAAGTAATGGCTTCTTGCATATTTTGCTTCGTTTCTTCTACTGTTGCGCCTGTTGTGATACAACCCGGCAAATCCGGAACGTACGCTGAGTAATTGTTGCCAGCGTTCTCAATAACGATTGTGTACTGCATGCGAACTCACTTCTTCTCCGCAATTTGGGCTTGGCGCAGAATGCTTTTTAAAGTTCCTATAGCAACATCGTCGCTGAAATGGCCGGGAATCGTAACTCGTCCCGGCTTGAATATGTGCTTATAATGGCGGTGACTTCCTTTCTGCGCAACCTGCCGCCATCCGTCTTCCTCAACTAATTTCACCAAATCGCGAACTTTCATCGCAACTGTTGAACACTGAACTCATCCTT